>SDBU01004559.1_pt1 | contig 16976 bp, 16 predicted proteins | sample 2277071 | NCBI WGS metagenome assembly SDBU01 (sample SAMN10397929, study PRJNA504765) | marine sediment metagenome | isolation source: marine sediment core GS08_GC12, 126 cmbsf | place: Arctic Ocean: Gakkel Ridge, Loki's castle | collected 2008 | reverse complement strand
CGTCAAAGAATACTCGGGGACTTCAACACCTTTGTCGAAGATCATTATTTTATCCTCGGCAATATCATCGTAAACCAACATCTTCTTGCTTCCAACGATCGTAATTTGTCGTTGTTTGACAGGATCGAGCCAGCTAACTTGCACATTGGCTATAAGGCCATCATCAAAACTCATTACTAAGTACACGACTTCATGGAGATTTTTATAGGTGTTAACATAGCAAGCCCCTCGTGCGCTCACCCTCGTTGGGTCTGCGTCGAGTATATAGCGGATGATGGATATATCATGGGGGGCTAGATCCCACATCACATTTATATCCGGTTGCAACAATCCGAGATTGAGTCGTGTTGAATTAATATAGTAAATCTCGCCTAATTCCCCCGACTTAATAATCTCTCGGACGGTCTCTACGGCAGGGTTGTATTCATAGGTATGCCCAACCATGAGGGTTAAATCGCGGTCTTCTGCCAATTTGATCAGCTCTTGTGCCTGTTCCGAACTCGCCGTAATAGGTTTCTCCACAAGCACATGCTTGCCTGCTTCCAAGGCTTTTTTCGCAAGCGGAAAGTGGCTGCACACAGGTGTGGCAAGTACGACTGCATCGATATTCGCATCGAGCAGCTTCTCAAACTCTTTGGTTGCCTCAACTTCAGGATAGTGCTCAAGCACAGCTTCCAGGCGATCGTCCTGGAGATCACAGATCATCGCTAGCTCTGCTTCGGGTAACTCCACAAAGTTCCTGGCTAGCTTCGGTCCCCAATAACCACATCCAACAACACCAACCTTAATCGTATCTTCACGTGCCATATTTTCCTCCCTTTCCGTCACTGGTTTCTCTGGCTCCTGACTTCATCATCCCCCACCTTTGCCTCGTATCATCTCAACAGGAGTCTTCGTCATGATACAAAGGTCTAACCATAGACTCTTGTCTCGGATATATTTCAGATCAAGCTGAACCATCTCTTCGAATGATGCTTGATTTCTCGCCGTAACCTGCCAGTAGCCTGTAATCCCTGGCAGAATGCTGAGCCTTTCTTTGTGTCGTTCTTCATAGAGTTCATATTCATACGGGAGCGGGGGTCTTGGTCCTACCATGCTCATATCACCATTCAGAACATTGAATAACTGTGGTAATTCATCAAGGCTCAACCGGCGCAGCCACCTTCCCAGCCCGGTGATACGATGATCATTCATTAATTTCAAGGATCCTTGCCCGATGTCCGAAGGATGGCTATTGTTCCTCATCAAATCCTGAACATGATTTTTATGTGGCTCATCCGAGGAACCCTCACGCATGGATCTAAATTTATACATCCGAAAGGGTCTGCCGTCTTTCCCAATCCTCTTTTGCTTATAAATAATTGGCCCAGGCGAGTGCAGCTTAATGCCAATGCAGATCAACAGCATTAGCGGACCAAAGAGAAGCAACAGAACAGAAGCCACGAAGATATCCAGGAATCTCTTTAAAATGAGATATCGACTCCCGTGGAAAGGTGAAATGAGCTTGCCGTAAAGGTTAGATGTCAATGAGGTCATCGTTGATTATCCTGGATTTGCTAAAGATGGCTATGGATTAATCGATTCCTGAAACTGAATGTGGGGGGGGGGGCGAAACACCAAGAAAACGTATAAGAGGATGTTAGGATTTTATTCGATATCTTCGATTGTTCGTAAAACCTTCGTTGGCATACCGGCAACGATTGTGTTGGGTGACACGTCCTTGGTAACAACGCTTCCTGCGCCGACGATCGCACCTTCACCAATCGTCACGCCGCATAGAATCGTCGCATTGCTGCCGATAGATGCGCCCTTCTTAACTACGGTTGGTATGAGCTCCCAATCTTCGTCTTCTTGCAACGTTCCATCGGGGCGTGTTGCTCGCGGGTAGCGATCATTCGTGAACATGACCCCGTGTCCGATAAAAACAAAATCCTCGATTGTGACCCCCTCACAGATGAAGGAGTGGCTGGAGATCTTGCAGCGGCGGCCAATTGAGGCCCCCTTTTGGATCTCTACGAATGCCCCGATCTTGGATTCGTCGCCTATCGAGCAGCCATATAGGTTTACGAAGGAGTAAATCTTGACGTCTTTCCCGAGTTGAACGTCGGAAGCGATCCTCTTGTAGTTATCGTTCCCCATTGTGACCCAGAACCTCCTTGTACAAATCAATATACATATTAGCAATTCGGTCCCATGAATGATCTGATTTAATTCTTGCGCTAGCTCGTTGTCCCATCTCCTTGATAGTTTTTTCCGATTGGAGTAACCGTGAAAGTTGTTTTCCGAGATCCCCTGGCTTATTAAGGTCGAAATACCACACGTCATCTACCATAACAGATCGATTCTCTGGGATATCGCTGCAGAGAATTGGAACCCCCAAGGATGCAGCTTCAAGTAATACCATGGACATCGCTTCGATCTCTGATGGGAATATCAAGCAATAAGCCTGTGCCATTAGCCCGAATAGCACATCTTTCGCTGCAATAGGATCTTGAAAATGTATTCTAGGTCCTGCACATTCTTTCAGGCTATTCCCATATTCAGGAACTTGAGCAAGATCACCAATAATCAATAGAGATAAATCCTCTGCTGCATCATTGACAGCTTCGATCGCCCTATGCGCACCTTTTGTTGGTTCTATCCGTCCTGCAACGAATAGAAAGTACTTATTTGGTGATAAGCCATTTTCTTCGAGAATTTGGTTTGCGACTCCATAATTTGGAGCATATTCATCACCCACACCATTTGGAATGTATTTCACATCGCGATTAAACCTTCGACTGAGTTCGAGAGCGTTTTGGGACGAAACACTTGTTGTAAGGTTCGATAATCTAATAAACGGGATATTCATCAATTGCATCATCCATTTAGCTAGAGGGCTCCATTTCCCTCTCCAATATGCAAAGCCGTGGCTTGTTGAGAGAACGGGGAAACGCAACCTTAAACATGGAAGGATGAAGCTGGCTTCGATATTGTGAAGATGAATTAAATCGTATCTACCAAAAAACACAGCATGAAATGCGGAGTAGAGATTTTGCCAGATTGCTCGGAGATATTTCCCCTTAGGAGTAGATATGTGGATGATATGGATGCCAGAATATTCATCGTGTGGTGTCGAAAATCGAGAATCGCTATACACTGTGATGGATAAACCTTTCTCTACCATTCTCTTTGAAATGGCCTCAACAACTCGCTCAACACCTCCACTCGCTGGCAATCCTTTTGCCCCGACAACGGCAACTTTCATTCTCTCTTCCTTTGCTTAATGGCTATCATCTTCAATGAGTAATTTGATCGCAATGAATTTGTATGAAAAAAATGATGGAAGACATTCTGAGGATATTAATGAGATATGCAATTGGGGTGATGGTTTTCAACTACTTATTTATAAACTCGCCGTAGTGAATATAATGAGGGTCTTCCTTTTTTTGGAGATTCCTCTTGAAGGCGACTCCCAGGAAGATGTTACGCTTAATAGTTAAATCGTCAGCCTGAATCTTTGAGTAATCTATATATTCTCCAAAAGGAATAGGCTTTCGGAGCATTAAGCGGAGCTTATTTAATATAACCCAATAAAGTGGTCCACTCCTTGGGATTTTTGCATATTTCGAATGCCTCATAGCGGTCTTGGCAGAGCCCACCATCCAACAATTCTGTTGACAGTGATAGACCTTCTTTCGGATCCCATCTGCTACTTCACCATTGTTGATTTCATCCCAAGATGTAGCTTCTAGATTCCCTAATAACAAATCTGGTCTAACGTTGCATGCGTACACATCACTCCAAGGGTCGATGAACACAAAATCAGTCGCAGCAGTGCAGCGCAATATTCTATCGTGACCCAACACTTTGGCAATCAATCCAAGATTCAGATAGCCGCGGAACCAATTTTTAATATTCCATGTGCGAAGTTGATTTGTGATGAGTTCTTCAATATGTGATGCAACTCTTAGCCGATCATAGGGTACATTGTCGCTCTTATGAAATTGAAAACCGTTATGGAGGGTGGATGTAGCCAATTCAAAGCCGTTCGCTTCGGCGAAGTGAAACAGCTCGACTACATCCTGGGCGTTATCATCCTGAATTGTAATTGCTAATCCAAGATCTTCCCCGCCGAGCTCTTTCAACTTCAGCAATCCGTCCACTTTCTGAAAACCATTATCCTCGCCTCGAATTGAATTATTTGTATCTTCTAAGCCATCGAGGCTGAAGCGGATTTTGATATCCGGATATTTTTTAATAATCGGCTCGAGCCGTTCAGCATGTAGCCCATTGCTGCTGATCTCCAACTGCATCGCCCGTGGATATAGCAGATCAACAATCTCTTCAAGATCATTTCGGAGGGTGGGCTCTCCACCGGTCAGATTAAGGTAGTCAAACCCATAGGGAATTTTTTCTAATGTGCGCAGGCTTACTTCTTCTTTAGGATCGGTGGGATTCTGCCAGATATGGCACATGGAACATTTTGAGTTACATCGATAGGTAAGAATTACACTAACATCCATGAGCTACACCCTTGAGTATAACCAGTTTGTATTCTCGCGTGAACGTTCTTGTGTTTATCTTAACGATTCATAGATCCTGATTAATTCTGAATCCTGGGATTCGCTTGAATGATATGCTTATACATACCCGAAAGCATCTTCACCCATTTTCTTTGCAGTTGCTGAGTAGGAAGGCAGGGGTTGCATCACCCGAAGATAGAGCAAATCCACTTTTTTTTGATAGTCGTTGCGAAGGGTATGTTCTCCTTCGTTAAGGTTAAGATTCTAAAAAGTATATGGGATTTTATCCAATATATTAAGACCTACCTACTCATCTAAACGAGCGGGATTCTGCCAGATATGGCACATGGAACATTTTGAGTTACACCGATAAGTTAGGGTTACTGTTAAATCCATAATGCTATCCTAATTCTACACGTATAAGGTTCAACCCTGAACTCAAGCGACTCGAAGCCCACGTAATTGACAATCGAAATGCCAAATCGATATGAAATCATGTCCAAAAACCTGGAGAATATGGATGCGCCAGCTAATATCACATTCTTAACCTACGAGCGAAGAGTTGTGAAAGCTTTGCGATAAATATCAGTAATTGATTTGTAATGTGATTCAGGGTTATAGATTTTTTCAATCCGTGAACGGGCTGCTTTCCCTAAACTCTCAGCCAAGGATTGATCCAATATTATACGCTTCAGGCTTTGAGCAAGCTTATATGAATTCCCCATTGGAAAATGCAACCCATTCTCCTCATTGATAATTACTTCTGCCATCGCCGTTCCGCTTGACACTACTGAAGGGCGGAACATTGCGCTGGCTTCCAGAACTGTTAAGCCGGTAGTCTCATACCACTCGGAAGGCATGACAAGAGCTTTTGCATCTCTTAGGGCTTCCAATACTTCTTCCCTTGACCTCCAACCCATTAAACGAACATTCTGAAGTTTTCGAAGTCTGATCTCTTCCTTTATCACTGGATGTAGCTCACCGTCTCCAAATATTACAATATCCACTTCAGGAATGTGTTCAGCCGCCTCGATTAACGTGTTTACACCTTTTTCTTTTATCAGCCGCCCAGCAAATACAATTTCATTCTTTGTTGAAGGGCTCCAGACAGAACCGAATTCAGCATAGTCGATGAAATGGGGAACATACATAATTCGATCTGAGTGGCCAAACCCCGAATTAATAAAGATACGCTTTGTGAATTGAGTTGGAGCAATGAAGTAAGACACATGTTTATAAGCATCGAACAAAGAATGAATATAGCGTTGTCCAGCTGCTAAGATGCTCGCAGAAAACGAATCCCTCTTGCATTTATGGAAAACGGCTCGAAAATAACGCCCCCTAAAACATTCTTCACATATTATTCCATCACGGTATAGGTATATGTCTGGGCAAATTAGATTATAGTCATGTAGCGTATGGACTATTGGAATTAGAAATTCCTTAAGTATTGGGAATATAGAAGGAGTAATATGATGCAGAATATTCTGTACATGTGCAATGTCCGGTTGAAATCTTTTCAATAAGCTCCTTAGCATCTCCTGGGCTTCAAGGTTCCAAAATGATTTTGAAATTGCTTTACCAACATTGCCTAAGGTTCGATTATTATTTATTTCTTGATAATTGATATTTGAGATAAAATACTGATCGTACTCTGAAGATAAATTCTTGGGGTGCTGCATGGAAAAAAAGGCTATTTCGTGATTGTTTTTATTGAGCAATTTTGCAAGATCAAACGTGTATCTGCAATCCCCGCCTCTCAGGTAATGGAAATTATTGATCATTAATATTTTCAAAACAATATTCCTTAGATAAAGCTACACGTATGTTTCCAATTTAGTAATAGCGCATCGACCTCCCTCTTTTTACATTCAGGAAGCTTGCTACCAAGCATCATTGATTCTCTAAAGGAACCATCCTGATACAGAGATTCGAAGAGACAGATAAGGCCTGCGTAGATTTCGTGGGCCTCTCTCCACATTCGTTGGTTAAAATTCCAATCATTGGACTTCATTCCTCGTTTAATTGCTATCAACATATTTTGAAACATGGTATTTCCACTAAATGTTCTTGAGCAATGCTTTAATTCCGGGCTGGCCAAATATAGATTACGAAATTCCTCAGTTCTATCAAAATTCCAACCAAATATAGTCTGACAACAAATTCTCAGTGTCGGAAGAATCGATCCGTTCAGTAATTCGTCTGCTGAGAGATGGTTTTGTGATCCATGAGAGGGGTTCATTTTCCACTCATATGCGCTCAAAATCAGATCCCATTTGATGTTTAAACTGGTAAAAATACCATCGGCCTTCGAGTAACTTTGTTCAAGTATTATTTTTCGTTTTTTATATGAAGATTCGTAATTATTTGATAGGATTAGGAGAGCATCCCCACAAGCAATCAGCATTTTATTGAAACAATATTGAATTTCTAATGCATCGAATTCATCTTTGACAAAAGCCTGCAATAAACCAGCCGTACGGTTAAAAACCAACCGTAGGGCATCCCATTTCATAATCAGACCAGGAGAGCACCAAGCCTGATTAATATTTGGAACTTGACCGTACAGAATTTTGGAGCCGGCGATCAAATTATACTGTTCAAGAGTTAGTTGACCCGATGTCAATGCCCAGTTTGAAACCGTCATTTTCGAAAATCTTCTTGGCAGGAAAAAGCTTATAGTCACATCATCTGTGCCAATGTCCCAAGAATCGTTTAATCTCCTTAGACGAAGGACATCAAAGATATTTCGAGAAATTACGCCTATTTCAAAGTCACTCAGTAATTTATAACTATTCCCAATATTAACTACCGTCCCTTCGGTTCTCCCGAGGCTCCCATATAAAACTATACCGATCGGATTAATGATCTTAAGTATGCTTTCAACATAGTATCCGATTCGTGATGAAATATATTGATTTACTCTTGTGTCTCCAGTTCCAATATATTTGTTCTCATCTACCATATTGAATTGCCATCAAACCTCAGGGTTGTATCTACATCGAGCAAATCAAGGAGGGAAGGCAAAATATCCACTAGTTCAATTTGATTTGGCTTCTTTATCGGCAAGTTGCTTATGAATACTCCATCTTTTTCTCGATACTCGGGTAAATATCCATGGATTGAAATTGTTCGAAGCCCATATCCCCACGCAGTTTTTTGAAACATAAAAGGGGCGTCAAGGTAGAATATTGCGTCTCCATACCGATTGTCTTTCATAAATACATGGTATTTACGCAAGTGTTCTTCAGTAAGAAAAAATCCGGAAGGTACAGATGCCATGATAGCTCGGGCACATTCTTCTTCTTTCTTTGTCCTAAACCAAAAACGAATAAAGTTAATGTCAACAATATGGATGAAGCTATCTAAACTAATTCCATGTGATAGAAAATGTTTATAAACTTCAAATTTATGTTCCACCTTCATGTGTCCATGATCTGAAAAACAAAAAAATATAGGGTCGCATCCTGATTTATTCTTCAATTCATGATAGATTCTCGCAATTTCGTTATCGACGTCTTGGAGCACTTGATCGGATTCTTTACTCTCTTGAGTATGAAAATGTGAAACATAATCAACATCCCCAATAAATAGATAGAGCCATTCAGGGATATCATCTTTGACTGAAAAGGATTTTATATGTGAGAGACTTCCCCCATTATTCTTTAAGTCATGCAATCCAACAGACTCCCATCTTATATTATTATCTCTGAGAATTTCAAATACAGTAGGTACGCCGTCTAGATATCCTGCTTCATCCCACAATCTATGTTCCGCTAGATCAAAATAGCGCCAATTTCTCACCGCTGAGTTCTTTATTGTGGGAATTCCAGCGTAAGAAGTGTTCTTCGAGAAGAGCCTCGCTATACGGGTCACCAAGTACCAGGCGGGTAAGAAATTTAATACATCCATCAAGCCTGAATCTGGCAACCAAGAGAATGGTGATGTTTTTGGAGAATATTTCCAGAGAAACCACATTCCATGGGTTTGAGGGTAAACACCACTATACATGGTCGCATGACAAGTTATTGAGTATCCAAGATCGGTCCGAATTCTTCTCTTGTGCTCTAAACTTCGTAGGAACGGCATTCGAGATATACTCGAAGGTTTTAATCCATCCACAAAAGCTGTAAGGATAGGGCGTTGTGCATTGTTCATCGTAATGCTTTACCTTTCGAATATTGAATTGTAAGCTTTTACTCCAAACATTTGTCTAAATACGAGTCGGGGCAAAGTGGGGGTTTTTAGGTCTGGAAGTATAGTCTTTCTCGCCCCAAACAACCTCGATAATAGAAACACACCGGAAATTCGCAGAAATCCATACCCTGCTGCTCTAATATATTTCATCCCGGCACTCCGAGGGAGACCTCTCTCGGCTAACATACAGTGAAGTTCTTTAGCGGCATATCGGCTTTCATTAACAGTTTTCGACTTACTGTGCCATCTTGAAGCGGAAACAATAATATCTGACGGGGCAAATCGATGTTTCTCTGATATTGAAAGCCATAAATCATAATCAAAGCAGTAATTGAATGACTCGTTTACCCTAATTCTTTCTAAAATATTTGATCGAAAAAAAACAGTAGGTTGATGAAGGAAGTTCCAAAAACCCAACAGCATTCTTGAAAACGATGGTAATTCTCTTCGACAGTAAATAAGTTCATCATTGTCATCAATATATATGTTATGCCCATAACAGGCATCATGATCTGGATGATCAACAAACCAATTAACTACGTTTCCTATGACATCTGAATCAAGATACATATCGTCTGAGTTTAGCCAACAGATAATTTCTCCTGTTGCTTTATTGAATCCTTTATTAATCGCGTGGCTTTGACCTAGATCTTCCTCGCTGACCCAGTATGCGATTTTCTCAGAATATTGTTCGATATATCCAACAGAATTATCCGACGATTTCCCATCTATGATGATGTATTCAATATTCGGGTAGTCTTGGTCCAACACACTTTCAATTGTCCTTTGAATATATTTTTCTTGATTGTATGACGGGGTAATTATTGACACCCTTGGCATGATACTTAGATTTTGGCTCACAACTCGTCTCTCCACGTTATCGTGACTATTTACTTGTTTTTGCGAGCACACACAGGCAATCTCCATGCCCTGGATCAAGTCTGTCAGCAAGAGATAAGACTGTCGATAGAAATGGATTTACAATATGATTCCACCATGCAAAAACCTTAGTATTCCGTGTTCCTTTTTTATTAAAAGTGCGCACCAAGAATGAGCCCAACCACCAAGATGGTGGTGTATAGTCAATACTTCGAACTAGTTCGAAGCCTGATAACTTAAGGATTAGTAGAAGGTTCCTGATGGAAAAATGATAATAATGCAATGGTATATACCAATTAATCCAGTGTGTACCGAATTTTTTCCGATATCGACTTTCAAAGTTCGGTACTGCAAATAACAGATATCCACCATCGTTTAATTTTGATTTAAGGCTAGTAAGCATCCCAATTGGATCTTGGAGATGTTCCAATAATTGGGAGAGAATTATAATGTCAAACGATTCACTTGTACCCTTTTCCAAATAATCATCGATGGTTCCACCAAACACATCAAACCCTCGTGATGCCGCAACCTCAACCGCCTTCGGATTCATATCAACACCATAAACATCAAAACTCATTCTCCTGAACAATAGCATCCAATCACCAATGCCACACCCTACATCAAGTAATCGTGAGTCATTCGTCAGATTTGCCATGGTTGCCAGATTTAAGAATTTATAACCTCGATCAAATGTGAACCTAAGTTGCGTTCCCGAATCTGATCGGATTATTGCTCTGTATAAATTCCTATACCATCTCGATGCATGCGAGGGTAGTACTTTCTCGTATGCCTTTGCTAGATTGGAGGGGACTGGTGTGGTTATACCAAGCCCACACCCAGGACAAATATTGATGCCATACTTACCCTCGGTACCCAAGCGCGTATCGTGCAAGTTATCAAGTAGAGGGACCACTTTCGTTTTACATAAATAGCAATCATCTCGTTCTTCCATCATCCCCTCAGTTTGACTCTTGTTGAATGGTTTTTCTGGCTGCAATCACTCTCATAAATATGAAAAAGTAAAGAAAATACCATACCCTCGTGAAGGTACTCTCTATCTGTCCTATCAATAGAAGCGAGAAAAGAACTGTAAGAATATATACAATCAACATATACGGATTCTCTGCATCATAATTGAAAGATTTAAAATCGAGATAAGAAAAAAGGATCCCAAGGATCGCAAAAATGAGAAGTACACCTGGTAAATTGAAGGCCATAATACTTTCTGAGATAATCCCCGACCGGATACCCGTCCAACTACTTCCACGGGTAATATCTGCAATAATCCATGCTGATCTTTCTTCGAATATGATATTCTTGTTTACATTAAATAAATTTGACCAAATTGTATTCGGCATCATTGGAAAAATAATTGCATTCGCAATATTACGAGGAGTGTAATATTTCGACAGTATATCTCTGTATGCAAGAACACTGAGGTATTCTTTGAATTCTGGGGCTAAATGAAGATCTGCCAAAGTTTCAACAACTGTCCCTTGACTCAGGGCCACTGCATTTGGTGCTGATCTGTTTCGCCACCATGCGAACATCATACTACCAACAAAAAGAATAGTGATAACTATCATTACAGATATAAATTTTGGGCGACGTTTACGGATATATAGAAGTCCAACTATCATGATCGGCACCAAGATATAGATCCTTGGCCCCCATCCGATGAACATTACTAGTCCCAGAATAAGGATGAGTAATATTGTTAGATTAAGACCAAACAAGGCTAAATATGTGCCAGCAAAGATTACACCCATTGAGTTTGCGTTTAGGGCCACTACGGACACCCAATTACTTCCTCCAATAACCCCATCTCGAAGTGAACTATCAACATTAGGAGTAATGCCCGCTAATACAGGCACACCTCCAACTGAGTAGAAGAAAAAAACGACCATCATGAGTATTCCGAATATGCCCAAACCAATTGAAAGCCTTTTTAAGCGGAGACGATCCCATACGGGGGCGCCTTTAATCTGTTTTTGACTAGGTGTCCAAATCATAGAAGCCAATTGATGAGCAACCAACCACGCCCCAATTGCAAGCGATGAAACAACATATGCCTCTGTTAACGATTCTGAAAAAACGAAACCACGACCCGTAACGGCACGAAGGTACTGTGATAGCGATCCAAGGCCAATAAAATATACAAAAAACATAAGGAAAAGATTCGAAGGTTTTGAAACTGCATTTTTTACTGAGTCGGATCGATTCACAGCCCAGATGCCTATGAAGGCTAACAACAACGGAATAAATACCAATACATAACTATCTGGTTTAGGTTTGATTACGGAGTTTTGATAAAGGAGTGCGCAAAAAAAGATGATTGCTATAAATATTGCTAATGCACCACAGCTGAGATTCGACTTATTTTTCCCCAAGCTAGAAATCCTCAATAGCAAGTATATCCATTATGAATATCGAGCTTCATGTAGTTCTTTTGGACCAATCATCATTATTTAACGGATTTCTGGTTTTAACACAATCTCATTAAGGAGTTATCGATGTAACAGGTTACATCGAATATGAGTTTGTTAAACAATGATATTTTCAGTATTGAGATAGTAAGTAAGAAATTCTGGCACTCAGGTTATATTTACAAATTTTTGCATCATATGTCCAATGTTTCGGGCGGGTTTATAAAGGAGTTTATGTGGTAGTGAGTAAATACCATTCAATATTCTGAAGAAAATTAACTCATTTGGGTTGATATGTATAACAGCTGCCTTATTTAAGGACTGTTGACAGAATTTGTAAAGCTCGCAATCTAATTTGTTATATTCCTTAATAACATTAATCGTTCTTTGCGAAACATTTCCCACATTTTGCTTATTTTTCGCCACATTCTTTCTTATATAAACTGGCGGACTGCCCCACGACATCGCCCTTTTTATTAGGAGAAGACTCTCGTCGAATTTTTCCATTAATCCTACAACAGCGAAATGCTCCCCAATGTGGTTGATTGCTTTGTCTAATAACTTTCTATCGCATTCTCCAAAACTTAGTTCACTTCCCACTCCAGATAATATCCTTGTTTGGCCATTGTCCATCTCTTTGGATATTCCACTTTGGATAAATTGATCTATTGTCATTTCATTCGACACAAGCTCAAGATGGTCATAATGAGATGGATGTGCCAGGACAAAATAGTAATGTGAGATAACTCTTTCAACCGGATCACGCAGCATAGTTATGTATGTTGACGGTTTCGGCAGAAATTCATGAATTCCAAAGGGCATATGTCCCCGAAACAAACTAATATTCCTGAGCTTTGTTGAGGATATGGCTCTGACCTCTTTCAAAGGATCCCCTCGCCAAACACTACCTGTACTATAGATACGGTCGCGGGGATACTTCTTGCTAAGTATAGAGTTTAAAGTAGTTCCTCCCGTTTTGGGAATATGCAAGAAGATTAGTGTCATGGGCTTATTAATATCTTGTGTAACAATCTATCTCCTAGATGTTAACAATATAATTAATATTGTCTGAGGCAGGTGATGCTTTTGAGAGCCATGAACTATATGGCAGGCATTAAATCATAACCACCAACAAGTATGTCCTTACCGTATATATAAACAATAAAAATAATTTCGTTGGCATGGTTTCTTATCAACCAACAGCCTAAATCCTAAATCTGAGAAAGAAGGAGCTGTACACAGTATAGGGACAATTCCCATTTGCCAGATGAGGAATCACTTGAAGTCTTTATCATCTTCTTTATCATCTTAAGAATCTTGTCACAAAGATTACGCAAATAACTATAAGCTGGATTAAGAAAACTCACGCATTATTAAACCTTCATGGATCGGAAAAATTTAATCCCTCACGGTGATAATTCCAGCGCTATACCCGCTTATGGTACCCCTAACGTACTCCAAACCATTTAAACGAAAAGCAATCCAAAGAATTGGCAATGATAATAATAGAGCATAAGCAATGGGCAAAACAATTGGTAAACATACGAGGATTATTCCGAGCAATAAGAATCTAATTAATTCCAAGTTTCCAAGCCACCTAATTTCATTCTGGGACAGATACCAGATGACTAAGCTCGCGTACATTAGCATGTAACCAAAGATAAATCCAACAAAAATAGCACGCAATCCAAATGCCTTAACAAAAACTACATCAAACACGACTTTCCCCAATAACGCTACAAAATAGCAAGCTGTAACAACTATAGTCCTACCTGAGACCTGAACTCTATATCGGGCCACTGTAAAAAGCCCGAATATTAAGAAACCAATTCCCAGAAAAACAAAACCCTCTATTGCTCCTTCATAACCAGTCCTTGCGAGAATAATAATTACCTGATCTCCAAAATATTCAAAGATCAAAATTATTACGATCGAAAAGATAACGTACGTTATTTCCAGATTCTTGCGAAATTGAAACGCCACTTCCTCACCCGATTCCTCCAGTAAAGACCAGAAATTTTGTTCTCCCAGGCTATTTAATGCGGATATTAGAAATTGGAATGCTCCATTCACAAGGAAAAAAGCAAACGAATATATAGCTACTTGATCTCGGCCAATATATAAGTCGATGATGTATCTATCTACAAATAAAAATATAAAAGAGATTATCGCGCTTGCCCCTAATGGTAAGCCATAAGAGTAAATCTTCCTAAGCGTCCTTCCATCCCAAAAAGAAGTAAGACTAAAGTAATTCCACAAATACGGCAGTGAAATGACGATATTCCCTACCGAAAATGCAACAAGAGTAGAATGTGCAGAGATCAGGCTTGTTCGAGTAAATATGAATATCAGAATTATGAAAGAAAAACTACTAAGGAGTCTAAGCAATGAATATCGTATGGGGCGTCGACGAGCTAACTCGATTGTTGTGAATGTAATAAACATTCCGTTGGCAATGACTGTAAACAGAACCAAAAGCGCATCTTCTAGCACATTCCGAAAAAAGACGGTTACAATAATACTAACCAATCCGAGGATCAGTCCTCCCCATAAGGCCACAATGGTCACTACTTTTTGGACAACATCGGTTTTCATTACTGGAAAAAAGCGCAATAACACGGCCCCAGAACCTAAACCGATAACTGGCGCAAACATATGGGCAATGGCTATCAGCAGTGAATACTCACCAAACTCGCTGAGAGACAAATGTCTAGTCAATAATCCAACAGTCCCCAGATTAAGAAGCATACTAACGATTCTGATTCCCCACATAGCAATTAAATCCGCATGGGGCCGGGCAATGGATATTCGATCAGATAGTGCTTTTCTCATGATCCCTGCTGGATCATCTTAAGTAACCTTTCAGCGACTTCGTCTGAAGGATTTATTTTTAGCGTTTCTTGAAAAGCATGAGCTGCCCTTTCAAAAGAACCCAATTCCTTATATATCCTTCCCGCTAATAGCCAATATCTAGGATCTTGTTGTGTCTCATCTAAAGCTTTTTCTATCCACACTTTGGCAATACCTGCTTCATTGATCCGCCAAAAATAGATGTCTGCAATCCTGTACCAAAGATATGCATCATCTGGAAAGAATTCTAAGCTTTCATGTAGGGTCGAAATAGCCTCACCATAGTCTTCAGAAGCCATCGCGTTATCAGCAAGTGCGATTATTACTTCCCTTGAAGAAGGAAATTTTTCTCTTGCCATCTGGAATATTACTTCAGCCTTCAGATATTCCTTCTCCTCCATGTATACGTACCCTAAGCGAATATATCCTTCTGGATCTTCGGGAGAAATCTCTATAGCCTTATTGAGTTCAGCTAATGAATCTTCCAATGATCCATTCGCCTTATAAATAGCCCATCCCAAGCGAGCATTTGCTCGCCCGTCTGTCGGATTATCGAGAATCAAGCTCTCGTATATTAACACCGCTTCTTCCCATTGATTCTCCCGCTCGTGTACCCTTGCGAGATCCCTTTTAAGTATTCGAACTGCTACGGGATCAGACAGCCTCGTGATTGCTTGCTTTATCAGATTGGATGCCAGGTCTGCATCGTGGTTTGTAATATGAATCGAATACGCTAAACTACCTACAACTACAGGATCGAGGGGGTCAATCTCATTCAATGCGGATAATGCAAGAATCGCATTCTCCCACTTTTGTGACTCGAGTGAAGAAAACGCAAGTTCTTGTAACGGTACAGTTGCACCTATTTCTTTGAGTAAAGCTATCCCCTGCTCAAATTTTCCTTCTCTAATATAAGCTCTTCCTAACATACCTTGTGTCATTGCGTCATTCTGGGAAATTCTAGATTGGAATTCAAAAAGCTCTATCGCTTTATCCGTATTCCCCAAATTCAACTCCACAATCCCCTGCCAAAATGCCCCGCGTGGATGAATGTTGTATTTAATATCAAATCCGTCTAATTGTGGCTCCTCATGTGCACGTATTTTCCCAAAATGAATTGACCAATTATTTAAGATATACTTATCCTTCAACTCATTTGCTTCAACCATCAATATAGCCAAAACAAGAGCAAACAAAAAAATAACATTCGAGTTCTTCTTCCATATTCTTGATGTGCTTGAAGGTTCCATCTTAATTATTACCTAGGCTGTTTAATGATAATAAATTCAATCTCCGGTTCGCAGAATACTCACGACCTTTGTTATTAACATATCAATTGCAACCCGGTTGAATCCACCCTCGGGAATGATAATGTCTGCATAATGCATACTTGGAGCGACAAACTCAAGGTGCATAGGCTTTACGGTATCAAGGTATTGCATAATTACGGATTCCATAGTTCTTCCGCGTTCTGAAATATCTCTTTTCAACCTTCTAATTAAACGGATATCATCATCAGTATCTACAAAAACCCGAATATCCATAAGGTTCCTTAAGATCGGGTCGGCAAGGATTAAGATACCCTCGACGATGATTACTTTGCTGCTTACAACATTACTTACTTTCTCGGTCCTCGTGTGTGTTTTGAAGTCATAGATCGGAATATTTACAGCATCTCCCCTCACTAATTTGTGTACATGCTCAATTAGCAACGGCGTCTCGAGGGCATCAGGATGATCATAATTAATATCTTCACGCTCGATCGGAGATAGATGACTGCGATCTCGGTAGTAGGAATCATGAAGAATGACGGCAACTTGATCAGATGCTATCTTTTCGATTAGAGTCTGAACAATTGTCGTTTTACCAGATCCAGTACCTCCAGCTACTCCTATTACAATTGGTTTTTTCATTTGCTCTCTTCAACTCGTTTATGGCAAATCCCGGTTGAGATAATGCATGGATTATTTTCTTCCTCTAAAGCTATGTGTAATGAACCATTCTCGTCATCTAGAGCTGGAGTTGACCCGGTTACGTGGACACCTTTATGCTTTATGAAAGGAGTTCACAATGCCGAGAACACGTCATCCATATCCAGAAGAGTTTCGGAGGAAAA
>SDBU01004558.1_pt1 | contig 16981 bp, 12 predicted proteins | sample 2277071 | NCBI WGS metagenome assembly SDBU01 (sample SAMN10397929, study PRJNA504765) | marine sediment metagenome | isolation source: marine sediment core GS08_GC12, 126 cmbsf | place: Arctic Ocean: Gakkel Ridge, Loki's castle | collected 2008 | reverse complement strand
TAATTAAAATTTATTCAAAAAGACTTTATGAAAATAAAGGAGTTACCCAAGAATTTAAAGCTAAACCTTGATTATATCTATCAACTTTCGAAGTTGAGTTTTAATAGCTCCTTTGATATATTTCTTTAAAATTAATATATTTTTGATTTGCCTGACTCATCCCATCCTATTATTATACGATTCGGAAATTGCTCTGCAACATCTTCTAAATGAGTAATTAATATGATTTTTTTAAACATGGATTTTAGCTCAAAAATCTTATCAACGAATCGTTGTCGAGCATTCTCGTCATCTAGTGTTCCAAGATCTCCTTCATCAATTAATAGAGTATTGGATTTTCGAAATACCGCTCCTATCGTATCTGGAATTTCAGCTATTCGTTCCATTATCGCGAACCGTATAGCCGCGTTAATTTGTGTTTTCTCTCCTCCTGAAAAGCTACTTGCCTCACGATTACGTTCTCCGTCAAACACATAAATCCCAAATCCCACCCTATTGCCTTCCAAGGGGATAAACGTAATTTGATTAAACTTGCCATCAGTAAGGTCGCTTAGGATTTCAGAAGCTTTTATTGAAATTGCAGGCAGTATTTTTTCGATTGCAAATTTAGGCACACCATTCAAATGAAATATATTTTCACGTAAAATGGTATAGATTTCTATTTTATCTTTGATCTGCTTAAGTTCTTTCTTAATTTTTTTCACTTCGGCTTCTGTTTTATGTATTTCATTAATATCCTTTGTAATATATTCTATTTCTACTTGTAATCCCTTTACTGTATTTTCAAGTCCTTGCAGTTGCCGTTGCTTTTTTCCGAATAGTTCAGAAAACTCCAAGTATTTTTGATATGAGTTTTCTAATTTCACTAGCTCCTTATTGAGCGTGTCTAATTTTTTACTCAATTCTGTTATCTCTTTTTCTTCCTTTTCAATTAAAAGATAATAATCTTTTTTCTGACTCAATTTATTCTCTAAACCTTCTTTTTCTTGTTCTTTCTGTTGAATATTTTGCAATTCAGACTTAATAGTTCCTAATTCGGCTTCAATATCTTCATTTAATCCTTGTCTTTCAATAGTTTTTTCTAAGTTTTTAATGTCCTCATCAAATTTACTAGTCTCTTCTTTTTTTTTTTTTTCTATTTTTGTAATTTTTTCTGTTAGGGCATTCTTGTCATCTTGTATTTCATCCGCTATGAATATATCTTTTGATATCTTCTTTTGTTTTGGTTGGATTATCGATAATTCCTTTTGAGTCTCATCAACTAAAGAAGTAAATTCCCTCAATCGGTTGTCGTCATTATATTCTTGTGCCATCGGTACTTCTACATCTTTAAGTCGGGAAAGCCTTTCTGTTAAAATTCCATCGCTTCTTAATGTTGTAAATGCTTCTTCTTTCGTCATAGCGACGTTTAGTTTTGATAGACGAGAATCTTTAGTTTTGATTTGGCCCTCTAAATCTTCTTGTTGGTCATTATATTGTTTTTTTGCTTGTTTAATTAGATTTTGAAATTTATTAAGCTTTGATTGTATGAGCTCTTTTTCATGAACTTTTTCTTCCATGTTTTCTTTTTGTTTTTCCAATTGTAGTTTTTCTTTCTTGTATTCCTTTAATCCTTTTAATTTATTTTGTAGTTCTGTGTATTCGGTTTGTTGATTTTTATAATCATTAATTTCATTTTTCTTCTTTTCTATTTCTTGTTTAGTATCTTCGCTCTCTTTCTGAGTACTTGCATATTTGGAGGCCTCTTCTTGAACATTGTCAATTTGATTTCGTAGATCTTGCAATTCTTTAGATACTTGCTCTCTTTCTTCTTCCATGGTCTTATGATCATTAGTTTTTTCTTTCAAGTTATTTTCTTTTTGGGGGAGTTTTTCAACTCTTCTTCCCAACCCTATTATCTCTCCTTGAAAATTGTCTTGTTCTCTTTGAAAACTATCAAGTGTAGATTTTAATTTCTTGTAGATGTTTTGGAATACCTTCAGCTTAAACAGCTTCACAAATCGCTCGTGTCTTTCAGAGGAAGTTAGGTTGGAAAAAATTTGTAATTCTTGTTGGCGTATAAAAAACGATGATGTAAATCCTTCGTAATCATACCCGATGATTTCCTCTATCTTTTTTTCTTTTTCTGGAATTGATAAGCCCAAATAGAGGGGTTCATCATTAAGTTTTATATCCAATTTGGGAGATTTGTGGCTTCTTTTCACAGTTAAAGTGTTATCCCCAATTAATATTTCTAGAGTAACATATCCATTTTTATAGAGAATTTCATCTAAATTAAGACCAACATCTCTTCGTGTGCTTCTCTTAAATAAAGCAAATGTAATAGCATCCAAAATTGAGGATTTACCTGAACCAGTTGGACCCTTAATCACATATAACTCTTTACCAAATGTTATTTTATTTGGACCTTTTCCATACTTATTGAAATTTTGTATATCAATAGACTTTATGGAAATAGATCCTTTTGCGGTGTGATCAGCAAGAGACAGTTCGTTTTCTAGCAGATCTAATCCGATTGCTTTTAATTCATTATAGGAAGTATGATCTTGATATTTTTGTGAAATTAAATCTCGATATAAGCTTTTAGGGTCTAGATTTACCTCTCTGAGCCCTTCAGGCTTTTTTTCAGTTTTTTCTTTATAACTAATATCTGTATAAAAAGAGTCTTTAAAATAATTCTCAACTTTCACTTTATCTATTTTAACTATCGTTCCTTTTGGATGAAATATGATAATTTTGCTGAGATTACCTATTATTTCTGGTTTAAGTGGTAAACTCTCTAATATAAATTGCGTGAGATCATCTGTGTTATCTGGGATTTCTACTTCTGCTTTTATATGATTTCTACATTTAATTTCTCGATATTCTAACTTATCGGTATTGACATCATACACACAATAATATTTTTTAGAATCTCTTTCACCCATGTCAATTTGATCTATAGAGCCTGGAAGAATAATTCTCTCGTCATTCCACATTATCTGTTGTAAGTGAAGATGTCCAAAAATTACCAAGTTAAAATATTTCTTCTGAACCATTTGCTTAGTGAATTTAAATTCCCCATAGATTATAGATGGATTATTAATTTCTCGTATTTTTGCCCCTTCTAAATAATAATGGCCCATAAGGATTCTTTTATCACAATCCTTTAGTTTGTCATCACATATCTGCTGAATATAGGTCTCAAATAACCGCTGGGCGACTTCATAATTATGTTGGTCTAATTCCACAGGGATATTTTTATCCTTAGCTATGTTTACCAAAACATCAAAATGAATATAAGGTAAAAATACAAGTCCGAGTCGGGATCCTTTATTTTCTACTATTTTTGATTGTAGTCCTGTATAAACTTCCACATTTGAAAAATTAGATAATTCTTGAATATCTGCACCTCTATGTGGGTTTCTAATTGAATCATGGTTTCCTCCGATGATGATCGTTTTAATATTATGCTTATTTAAAGGGACAAAAATAGTTTCTCTTACTATCTTTCTAATTGTGGGAGAAATGTTTTGCCTATCATATAAATCTCCTAAAAATATTACAAGATCAGCTTCTTCTTCAATTGCAGTATTAACTATTTTTCCGCAGGTGTTAATTACATCTAAATTTCTTGCAGATATATTAAGCTCATACATCCTCTTAAAAGGATATGATTTTCCAAAATGAGTATCTCCGATAAAAAAGATTTTTGTCATAATTTAATGCTTCAAAATTTATTTAATAATTTTATAATTCTAATCATCTTCTAACTTTGTTACATCAGATTTTTCTATTTTCTTCAAGGTTTCTGAGAGGGTTTTACCTATGCCCAACTTTTCACGCAATTTAACCTCATCTTTATAGTCAAGTACTTCGATAATAGATGGAACTGCTACAGCATCTCCTCGTACAAGACAATGCCTTTTTTGGAGTCCTGAGATCACACTACGCCACTTTTTTGAATCTGGTAATGTTTGTACTACACGCTTAATATCTTTATCATCAATCATATGCATTACAAAAGTATTTGCGATTTGTGAATATACTTCCTCGTCGATTTGTGATGGTCTTTGGTCAACAAACGCGAGAGTTAGTTGGAATTTCCGTGTCTCTCTTGCAATTTTATCGAAAATTGTATGACGAATTACCCCTGATTTTAAGAATTTATGCGCTTCTTCTACCACCACAACTAGGGGTGGAAGATCACTCTCATCTTCTTTTTGAGAATACATATCGTATAATCTTCTGGTAATCATGTTTGCTATGAATAAATAGAGATGTGTATTTATCCCATATTTCCCAAAATCTACTACAATAGATTTACCTTCTTGTAGTTTTGTAAACATATGTTCTAAGCTGTCTTTTCGCTTGCTTTCTGCCCGATTCCTTAAAAACTCGTACCTTTCAAATCGTACTATTCTATTCCGCAACGCATTTAATGATAATCTATTAATCCCATGAGGTTCAGGATCGATATTATTAATCGCATCCAATAGATTGTCAAACTTAACTTTCCTTTTTCGTAATAGATTTTCAATTTGAAAAAGGGTGTTTATAGAAGGTTCATTTAGGTTTTGAGCGCTTGCGATTATATCTCCAGAGTTGATATTATCTTTATAAACAAAGAACTGTTCAGCACCATCTAATGTTTTATCTTTTTGATCAATTTCACTCAACCGATAGATTTGAATTTTTTCAAAAAAATAATATGCAAGCCCTTTTGTACCATCAGCACGAGAGACTAATCCGTACTCCCCTTGCATGTCAAATAATAACAACTGAGAAACTTGATGTTTTAGGATAAATAGGCATAAAATTTTGTTTAGAATTGATTTTCCAATCCCTGTTCTTCCAAATAGACCATAAGGCTTTTCTACTAATGATTTAAAATCTATGGGAACTTCATATTCGAACCCTCGAAGAGTTCCAAACGCGTCTGAAAATTCAGATTTTTTATAGATAAGATTAATCTCATCACCGGAAACCTCCCGTCCTTTAGAAAATATGGCGGGAATTGTATCAAATCCTCTCATTAATTCTTGGTATTCCAGATCCTCCTGGTTTTTATTGGGTAGTATTCGAAGACAACTTAAATCTGCAAGTCCATAGAACTCACTTCCTCTTACCCCTTCTATTTGTGTAGGTGGAATGAGATTAGTAAAAGGAGTATTTGCAAATTTCTCGGCTAATTCATTCGCTGCATGATATAATCGCATGATTAATGTGTAATATAAGAATCTTTCAGTCTCTATAACTAATGGTTGACCTAACCTTAAATCATCTGGCCGATGTTGGATTTTTATGGTAATCACACTGTTAGGAGGTCCTGTATCTGCATAACATACTTCACCAATTTTCCCTATTTCATCAACTCGTTCTATTTCTTCTAATTCAATATCAATTTCTTTATTCTCTTCTTCTGACATTTAACTTCTCACTTAACTAATTATTAATCATAATCCTAAGATCTTTATTTTGTTTATTTTTATTTTGCTATTTTATCTAATATTTCATGAAATGAGTTAAATTCTCTCCCATTCATATCAACAGCCCCATCCAAAATGTCCCCCGATCTCAATCCTAAGTTTTTTAGTTCCCTTAAAAGTTCTAATTCATAAGAATCTTTCAAATCCCTCACACTTTTAGCTAATTTATGAGTTTCTATAAGCCCAATTGGGTATCCTGGTAATAAGTGAACCATTGAATATGCTGCAATAGAAGAAAATAATCTATCTTTATTCATTACATTATGATCTATATCCACGCGAAACCATTTTACTGCATCCTTATGGAGTTTTGCAAAATGAACATCACCCCATACATCAAACTTTGTTTGTGCTTCTATAATTTCTTTCGGAATGTAAACATAAGTTAAATCTGGAAATTCGCTATCATAGAATTTCTTCAAAAAAAAATCATCGGTATAAACATTCCCTAAAAGATGAGTACTGGTTGATTTTGAAATTCCTGCTAGTAAATTATCGTTCATCCTGCAATTTAATAAGATATTTTTATAAATATCTTCACGTTTTAATTCTTTAAAGGTAATTAAAGCCCCATCTTTTATTAAAATACAGTTATTTCGCGTCTCAGACAATTTTTCTAACGTTTTATCTTCAAGATAAGTCATAATATTAGATGCAAAGATTTGAGCTTTTCTGGCTTGAAATCTGCTTGCGATTTCTGAAATTGTAGTAAAGACAGACGGTTGAGAAGATAAGACTGTCTCATTAAAACTTATTAAATTAAGGTGATCATAGACTTGTGGAGCTGTTTTAATACAGTAGTGAATTTTTTCTTTTTTTAACTTTATACAATATTCTGTTATCGCAATTCTAAATAACACAATCCAAGTTTCTGCCCCGAGAAATGAAAATAGAAAACAATAGGATCCATCAACCGAAATTAATGGTAAGACTTCTGTTAGATCATCAGGTAAACCAAAGAATCTTGCTTCGAGTTCGGGTTTCCATCCTTCTTCACCTTCTTCTCCTAATTTGGCAAGTTTCAAGAGTTCTATAACATTCTGGATGTCAGTTGTTTTCAATATCTTATCCCTTTATATTGTCCTTTTTTAATAATAGAATAATTTTATTTTCTTTACATTTATATAATAATTTTATTCTCAAATTTTGTACGAATGAAAAATCCTAATACCACCAAGGAATCTTTCCGCTTTTATAGGGAGGTTTAATTCCTCTCCTAGCAAAACCTGAGATTCTGTCGCTGAAACTTATTGTTACTGGTAATTTAGGAGTCTTAACTGTTCCAAAATGCATCATCCTTAAAGACATCACCGATAATATTGCGTCATTAAGTTTTACATTCTCGTCTAAGATTTTCACTCTTAGAGGTTTGGCCGTCTTGTTCCCCGTTACCTTATTATTTACAATGATTGCTTCTTTTTCACTTAAATAAAAGATTTGATTTCGCTTAGGATTGTCAACCCCACCATTGGAGCCACTAAAAAGGCGAGGGACATTTCTTTTAATAACCTCTACAAATTGAAATTGAATATTATATTTTCCACCAATTCCTTTAAGATTTTGTATTTCTGGACCTCTGAACAATCCATCTCGATGAATCATTATGGTTTTATTTTGAAATTCACTTTTAGCAAAGATTTTTTCTAATATAATTTTCGGAACTGTTTCTCCTTCAATCTTGTCCTCGTGAATTTCATAATTTACAAAAGTCCCATCTTGCGCATAGAATCGTGCCATCGCTAAAAAATTCTGAGATCCTTTTAGACCAGATTTTTTTTCTCGAGAAATATCGATACCGACAAAATAATCTGCAAATTCAAGAGGATTGGCTAAAATATAAGGGATATTACCTGTTTTAGCAAGAATTCCCAATACCATATTTGCTTGAGCATATTCCAGTTTAGAGATAACAGTGCGCTTAAAAATAAACTGACTCTTTACAAATTCCAAGTTAAATAATGATGATTTAAACAGTTCATAAATCGTGTCCTTATTGAGATTCTCAGGTAAAATAGCGACTATTAAATCACAATCATCTTTTGAAATTTTCTTTAACTTTTCTTCAATGTTTAGTCTATCGATATTTTTGATTATTACCTCATTTGTTAATTTTGGTAAGAAGCCTAAGCTACTCAAATGGTTTTTCAAGTCGCCCCAAAAAACACTGTACCTGTCAACTAGTGCAGCGATTAAGAAAACGATTCGTATTGTCTTATCCTCTTCAAATTTTGGTGACAATTGATAGATTCCGTGTTGCTTCATATTTTTAATTACAAAATCATCAGAACTATGAGTTGTCCCATCTTTAAATTTCAGCATTTCTTTAAACCCTATGTCTTTCCCCATTTTAAACATCAAAGGAGTGTTTTCTGAATTATAATTAATGGAAAGAAATTGCTGAAGTAGAGTGACAATTTCTCGTTCAATTTTAACTCTGTAGCCGGGGGATAAAGTAAGTTTTGTCATCAATTTACTCGTATCGATATTAAAGTAATGAGCATTTTTCGTAGTTACTATTGGATGAAGGCTACTTGCAACATAATCATATTTATTATCGATTGACAGGACTAATTCATCGTCAGGAGCGTCAATAATAGCGTGTTTTGTTAATTTTTTAGACGTTATTTTCAACAATCGATTCCTATGGTTTTTTAAAGCCCCCATAAATCCTGTAATTTTTCCCTTATGAGTTAATCCTATATTAATCACGTCAAAACCCATTAAATCCCCTTTATTTGTTAAACTCTTCATAAAAACATCAAGAGTCTTCCCATAGTATAGGTGTGAATTAATTGATATTGAAACTGCAGGAGATTCATGTATATTCCACCCCCTAATGTTAAGTCTTCTCTTTATTTTTACTTTATCTTCTTGTCTGTCATACCTTTGTAAGATTTTAAATATTTCCCTTTTATATCTGTTGTCTAAATAACTTGCTGCAAAATCAGCTAAAGCTTTGATGGATGGAATTTTATTTTCGACATGGTCTATTTTAGTCAAATTATCAAATGTCTCATTCTCATCAGACCATAAATGTTCTAGAAATGAATTTAGCGTATTCTCTTCAATTAAATTATTTGAAAGCAGAGTATAATCCGAGAAGTTCCAATGCCCTTCAAACTCAGACCGTAAACGATAGGCTAATTTACCTCCTAATTTTTGTATTTTCCCCCCCGTTTTCCCAATTTCATAGCAGTAAATTTTTCCGAATTTTTCTACATCAACTTGGTAGAATTCACTACTCACTTGAGGGAATGACATTTCCTTAAATCTAAAGGTTTGGTGCAAAAATTCTTGTAATTCATGTTTTTTAGGAAACGTTGGATGCCATCGAGCGCCGTGTTTCTGTAGGATTTTTGGATTATTTTCATCTGTAAGATCAATAAAAAATGTGTAATCTTGGGTCCCTTCTTGTTTATTATAATAGTACCTTTTTTTTTCGTATTTTTCCCAAAGACTAGTTTTGGGGAGCTGTGGAAACTTAATGACAATTTTCTCTATGACCTGTTTAAAATTCATTTTTCACCCCCTTTTTTTATATATATTGACATATCACAAAATGTATCGTGCTTTAAATACTTTTTCGTATACACATTTATAGAACAATATATATATATATAAAAAAGTATTATTAACTAGAAAATAATAATTTTAATGAGAGAGTTACACTTATTGAAAAATAGGAAATTATGAACAAGAAATACCTTCAAATTGTTTTAGTCGGGCACATGCCACAAAAATTGATTTTCTCTATAGATAAAGAGATAATTCACAAAATTATTTTTATCACGGAAAAAAAACCTCTTTCAGGCACCCCTGAAGCGAAAAGGATATTGAAAGAATTAATAAAATATTATGTAGACCGTAAAATTCCCGTCCAAAGTGTAGAATTAGATTTTCATATACAAACCAAACCCATAGCAGAATTAACACATCTAATTTATCAACAAAGAATTCATGGTTTCGATAATCTAGTCTTAAATATTTCTGGAGGATTAAGATATATGGTTATATGGCTGTATATTGCATGTTCAATTACTAAGACTAGAATTATCCATGGGGATTTTATTTATGAAGGAAACAGAGAAGTTGGTATTACTTCTAATATGATCCTTCCATCTATTCCATTTCAACTCATTACTGAGAGGCAATTTGAATTTCTCAAATTATTCTTTAAGTCCATTGATAACGATCGAGATTTTTTTAAACCCGATTTTTCTTTTAATGAAAATCCATTATTAAATAATAGAATAAGGTATAACTCATTAGAAAAGATGAGGATATTAATGGAGAGCAAAAGAGATGGTTCTCTATCTAGAGGTTCAATTAATGGTTATATTCAAAAGTTAAATAGAATATCTGCTCTTGACATATCTCCTAACCCAAAGGATAAAAAAGAAAAATCAATTGAGATAAGCTACATAGGGATAGCGCACTTTTTACACAAACTCTTTATTAACCATTAAATTTCAAGCCAATTAATTTGTAAAAGCTGGAAAGAAATGATGATAAAAAGAAAAATAAATGATAAAAATTATATTCACAAACTATTAGGTTTAAAAACAAAGGAACAATTAAAGCAGATCTGTAGGGATTATAAAATTAAGGGTTTTTCTAAATATAATGTAGTCGAGTTAGCTGATTTCGTTTGTAATTCCTTAACAGAAGAGCAATTAGAAAAGATTTTTGAAATACCCGAAAAATTGATTTACACAAATGATTTTAACTCAGCTTCTGATAGGAATTTAGAAAAAATTTATGAGATTATTAAAATCAAGTATCCAAGACACAAAGCTGTCAATATTGAAAAAAAGGATTTTAAACAAATTGAGGTTAAAGGACATATACAGGAAAAACGCTTGGATTATACAATTTCATTCGAAATAAACCCTAATTTTGAATTAGCAAAATTAGACTTTATTTCTATTCTAAGAGAAAATCAAGAGGGGAATATCCTACATCAAATTTACAACCTTGATTTTGGAGATTTTCCAGATGAATGGTATTTTATACAATTTCTTAAATAAAAAGAGTGTAAGTAAAGATAAAGGAAATGATCTATGCTTTAAACGATCAAAATGAAAAAATAAATGCTTCTAAAGCAGAAAGAGAAAAAAGTTATTATTGTCCTAACTTAGATTGTGAAAATAGAGAATTGATAGTTAAGAAAGGACAAATAAGAATTTCTCATTTTGCTCACAAATCTCGAAAGGATTGTTCTTCGGAACCTGAAAGTGAAGCCCATATTTTGTGTAAGATTTTCTTTCAGTCTTTACTAGATCTTGACAAACAATTTATTGAATACTACGGAATAAAAGGAGTTCGCCCAGATGTCTTATATGACCAATTTGCCCTTGAAATACAATGTTCCCCCATTACCATAAAAGAAATAAAAAGGAGAAATAAAATTTACGAAAAAAATGGTTATATAGCCATATGGATATTTCTCGAAGATAATTTCATATCTATAAAAAAAACTAAAGAACCAAAAGCCTATTATCGTATTAAAAAACCAGTCTTACGTGCTTCATTTAAAGATATTGGAATAAGAAATTCTAAAGTTTTTAGTTTCCAATGTGAAAATGAAGAGATTCATGTTAAATTTAATGATTATCTTGGATATTTTGGGTTTTTTGATGAATTCACAAAGCAAAATAAACTAGTTATCAATTCTAAGCAAGATTTTGATAGCATTTTAGAAGAAATTCTAATCCTAATTAAGAATAAAGAAGAGTTACATGATCTCAAGAAAGAATTAAATTCCTTACCTAGACACATTCAAGGCCAAATCTATGAAGGCTCAAATCTTGATTTTCCTCATGTGTCAGCATATGATTTTCAGGATGGGGTTAACAATTTTACTATTGGGATGTTTATAGATGAAATATTTCGTGAAAAAGATTGTTCTATGGAAAAACTTAAGGAGTATATTGAAGATATGATAATTGAAGCATACGCCAAGATAAAAAATATTAAAGAATGGAGAGATCGAAATACCTTTGAGAAAAATGGAAAAAAATATATTCCTTTATGTAGACTTAATAAAATTTATGATGAAACCCCTAAAGCGTATTTAGTTTGGTCTAATCAATGGATTCCTAAATCAAGGTCATATAAAGACGATAAGTATTTATATTGTGAAGAATGGATATATAAAAAAATTGAATTTGATTCAAATAAAAGTACTAATTTATAAAACCTGTAGGAATTCACCGATTATGATAAAGCAATTAAATGGTTATCAGAATAAGTTTACTTACGATTGTAGAAAACGAGATATGAAAAGTTTTATTAACTTAATTATAATTAAGATTGGAAAACTATTTTACATTTTTCTATTTTAGATTATGACATTATTAGATTTCTTAAAAATTAAAGAGGTCAGAGAGAAGTTCCGAGAAGTTTTTCCAAAACCAAGTTTTAACATTAAAAAAGATATTTCGATTTATAACCGTCGTGGTTTTATGGGCTTTAATATAAAAACACAGAGAGGGATTTGTAAATTATTAGCAATTGACTCAGGTCACTACATTTATAATCCATCATTCGAAGAATGTATTACTTTTCTTTTTTATAGAGCAAGTACTCCGTGGTGGAGGGCTTTTTGGAACATTAATTTTAACATATCTTCAATTTTGAAACTATGGGATAATAAAGAGGAAAAAAATAAACTACTTCAGGGGGAAGTAGTAGTTTATCACAAATTTAAGTTGAATTATATTAAAGATAGAACGTTTAAAATCAGTAAGAACCGTCATACTACCAAATTTTTTGATTTATTTAATTTTTATTGTTGTACTTTAAATGAGGCATCCACGCAATATTTAAACAATAAAACAATTGATACAATTGATAATCAAAAATCAATTACTGATTTACCAGATTGGGTGAATAATTCTGAAAATATTATTAATTATTGTATAAAAGAGAGTAAACTCATCAAGGCTTTAGGAGATCAACTTGTAGAAAATATTAAAAATGGTAAAATAAATGTTTCAAAATTCTTAAGCAAAAAAGACATATTAGCCCCCCCTTTAACTACAAATTATAGTTTAGTTGGAATAGCATTCGATTATCTTTTACGTTTCTATTTAAAGTATCTAAATCCTCAAGCTATTACTCGCAGATGGGTAGCAGAGACTTCACTTGAAGAATTGAAAAAAATAGTGGAAATGAAGAAAAGTAACCTAACAGAAGATGAGAGACTCGTATTACCACTTTGGAAAGATTGGCATACAAAAGGAACAGTCGAAATAAAACTTGCAGAAGAAAGATATACTCATTTCTTAGAGACGGGACAAGGTACTGATGACTTAATAAAATCTTCTTTATATCTCAGTAAATTAGAGGCTATTTTTAGAGCTGGTTATATAGTAGATGATATAGAGTTTATTGATGATGAGGATGTTGAAGATTTAAGAAAACTTATCTCTCTTGTGGATTTAGAACTTTTTAAAGCAAATAAAGTTTGCATCTTAAATCCAACATTTGGGGAAGGTTCAAAATTAGTTGGGGGCGCTGATGCGGATTTAGTTGTTGATGATATGTTAATTGATATAAAAACAGTAAAAAAACTTACCTTTAGTAGAAAATATCTGGATCAATTGATTGGGTATTATACTCTCTATAAAATCGGTGGTATCGATGGTATGCCCATACAAAATGAAATTAAAAAATTAGGCGTGTATTTTTCTAGGTATGGCTATCTTTATTGGTATGATATAGACGATATTATTGATAAAAATAGAATTCCTGAGTTTGTAGAATGGTTTAAAACGAGAGCAATTGAATATTAAGGTTCTTTCCCGTTAAAAAAGTAAGTCTTTTGAGTAAAAAAATATCTCCGTTATTCGCACTTCCAAAATTTATAGAGAAGCTTGTGATACATGTATTTACCGTCTACAAATAGAGGATCTCCCAGTACTGAAATTTCTTTATCCATGCTGTCCACGGAAACTAAAGTTAAGTAGGGGTGTTTCTCTTCAAATTCCTTGATACTGCGGTTTAGCAAGTAGCGATTTTTCCCGTCGAATATGAAGTTAAAATCTAGCCAGCTTGGGGGACTAATTTCATCTTCATAAAAGGTGTATTCTTAAAAAAAAAGAAAAATGGGAGTGATTTTTAAAGCCTTTTTCATTTTCAAAAAACAATTAATATAATAGACTTTCAGAAGTATTAAATTGACATCTAAAAATTATCGCCTGAAATTGATAATAATAGGGCTTTTATCCATTATAATTGTTTTTTTTGCTCCGTTTGGTTATCATGTTGATCTTGGACCTGGACCTAATAGCATTATGTCGATGATTTGGGAAGTATCTCTTGAACCCTCGTGGTATTCAATTAGATTTTTCAGCGCATTTCAGTATGAACTTATATACTGTTTTTTTAGACTTTTCTTTCTGTTAGAAATTTTTCTGTTTTTCATAGGAAAATTCAACAAAATACGCTTTATCTTAGTTGGTATTATTAGTGAGATAATTCCATTACTGATATCTATACCTGCGACGCTTTTACTCAATTCACAGGGAGAAAATTTAATACCAATTATTTGGCCTCTCCCCTTTTTGATGATCTTTGATCTAATTTTAGTCCCGTTTTTGTCTCGGGAACAAGTTAAATAAGGAAATTCATACAATGCAAAAAAAATTGATGAAAGATTGTCAGGAGGATTCTAATTTTTTCATCCATGCTTTTATGCTTAAGTTTGCTGGTTTGTCTTGGAGAAATTGGAATTGATTCCCTTTCTTGACCTTTTCTTCGAGTCACTGAATGAACTCATCTTCGATGAGTAGCTTAAATTGATAAAGACAGCTTCTGATTTCTCTCCCGAGCACCAGCAACTATTTTACGAGTTCGGGTTTAGAGCGAGGGGATACATACCTTGTTGGTCTTATAAAAAAGAAGAAAAAGTGTTCGAGGATCACGTAGTGTTTAACTATTTCGATGGTCAAGTTCCCCACGCCGAGCTACTTCCGGCAGGGCAAGAGTTAGTGGACATGTTAAGTGTTCAGATCAACTATTAAACCATAAAATTAAGTGTTTAGCAACGATTCTAAATGCGGTTTTATTTCAGTTAATTTTTTACATAAGACGGTGTTAAATAATTCGTCTAATTTTGCTTGATTTGCGAGCGTCATGAAATATTTTTCTCCAACGATATATTGGAAATAGACAATCGGAGCTACATAACCCACAATATCGATGTTATCGTTCGATTGTATCGGACGGTCTAAATTTCTATCCCGATAGCTTACGAGAGTCCGATGAGCGTAATATAAAGGAAATTCTAGCATAAAAGCTACTTGATCTCTAACAGACTGAATTGATAAAGGTAATGCCTTACGAATCATTATTAAGTTTCCAAATTTTTCTAAGGGAGGGATTTGACCTTCGTAATTATCCGTCACCTTGTAGGTCTCCATGATTTTCCTCATAAGTCTTTGATAATCACCCTTTATTAAATAATTCTTTCTTTCTGTGTCATCGTGCATTGACCTAAGAATTTTTCTGGCCTTTTCTGCTCTTTGCACATGTTTTCGCTCTAATGAAGAATCACGCTGGGCAGGCGTGGATAGGATATACCGTTTAAAATCTGTAGTTGAAATTAATTTTCTAATTTGACTGTTAATTTGTTCGAGCTCTTTACTTGATTTATTGCCAACTAGTTCGGGGGTGCCAACAAGCAAATTTTCAGTATTTTGGTTTATTAATAATTTCTTCAAGTTAACCTCACTCAATCCATTCTTGCGGCTAATAAAATTTCTAATTTCTAATTCTTCAACATACAAAAATGGTAAAACTGCATATCCCCGCGATATTTCAATCATCAGTTCTGATAACCTTTCTCGAGTAAAGGAAAGCGATCGATGAGAAGTTTCGCTTAAACGGTTGATGTCAATAGGCACGATAAGTTTATTAGAAGAAATTAGTGTCCTTAACATTGTAAGTAATTCGTTTATTTCTTTATCTTCTTTCTCATGATATTCCACTTTTTCTAATTCTACCCATTGGTTTTGATCCAAATATAGTAATTTTGGAATTTCGTTTTCTTTCATGATTTCTTAGTATTATTTATTACTTTTTTCCTTTAAATAAGTCTTATCTGAATCTTATTAAATAACCATTAAATTATATTCGATTTCTTCCGGTTACATCTCTCGCATAGTAATTGGACATTGCGCGCCGTATCTCTATCCACAAAAAGCTGCCCGCTTACTAAGCACTCATACTGGGGCCAATTGCATAATCTTATTATTTAAAATTATTCTTTTCTTATAATCTACCTTTACCTCTATTATCTTTTTCTTTGGACTCTATAAATTTCTCAAGTTGTACATACCATTGTGTAGGAGTACCTTTAAATTCTCTATAGGGCGTTTCTTTATGAAATTCTCTTTTAAGTTTTTTATATTCATGTTTATCTTTTCTGTAAAGTGCTTTACTTTGATACTGTCGGGTGAGACGTATTGATACCCACCCAAAAACAATGCCTAAAAAAATCATAACAATAATTAAAAGAAAAAATAACACTGGTTGGTATTGTAGTATTGCTCTAAAGTTCCAGTATAGAAACGTTTCTGATATTAATAATAAGAGAAGTATCGGGGCTATAAAAGATAAAACAAAGATGCTGCTTTCGAGTAAGAACTGTAGATATATTTTCATTTTAGATTTTTTATCGGGAACCAGAGAGTCTTCTGCTGGAATTGTCTCATTAACTTTAAGTGGTACCACTTTCTCTACTATTTCTTTAATCTTTTTAGGGGGTTGTGGTTCTGAATCAGAATTAAAGTGTTTATTGGAGTAGGTATTATTAAATTTCTTTTCTATTATTTCAATATTTTGAATAGTCTTATAGGCAGCGTGTACTTCTTTGATATATTTTTGCTTTAGATTATCAAGTTTTTCGGTCTCTTCTCCAGAGTCTAAGTCCCAATCAGGGAACTCATCTATTATTTTCGCAATAGGTAACCAGAATTCTCAGCCGTCAAGAAGTTTCAATCTATGTCTAGTTAATAAAGAACTCATTTTCAAAAACTTAATCAGTTAAAAGATTGTAGGTTTCAATCTATGTCTAGTTAATAAAGAACGATGACAAAAAATGATTATGGATGTTGGAAGCATTTATGAGAACAAGAGTAGTTCTAACGTTTATGAATTGTTAAATAAAACTGATTATAACTCAACTATTTATGCAAATGGAGAACTCGTAGTTTCTGATCTACCAGGATATATCACTCCTGATAGCAACATCCGGCTTTTATACAAATTTAAGCTACAGCCAGGATTACTCGATAGAAAGCATTTCATGATAATTACCTATCCATGGACAAACTCGTTCGAGACTATTATAGATTCATTAAACTTAGAGAACCCAGATTCTCAAATAACAGCTCGGGAGAGCTATAGAAATTTATAATTATTATAATTAATTCATTTTGTCTTTTTGGATTTCACCATTAACTCTTTTTATTTATTTACCAAGGACTCAATTCAATTTATTATGATAA
>SDBU01004557.1_pt1 | contig 16981 bp, 14 predicted proteins | sample 2277071 | NCBI WGS metagenome assembly SDBU01 (sample SAMN10397929, study PRJNA504765) | marine sediment metagenome | isolation source: marine sediment core GS08_GC12, 126 cmbsf | place: Arctic Ocean: Gakkel Ridge, Loki's castle | collected 2008 | reverse complement strand
ATCCTTTTTATTTTTTTAATCTATTTTAGCTAGAATAAAAAAAAAGAGCTATTTTTCTTTTTCTTGAAACCTGTTAAGATCATGTTTATGAAGACATACACTAAAGAGAGCTTAGAAGGACTTAGATCTAGAATTGATCTTATTGAAGTGCTATCGCCATATGTAGATTTTTCAAGAAGCGGAAGTTATTTTAAAGCAAGATGCCCATTTCATGATGAGAAAACCCCATCTTTTGTAATAGCTAGATCAGATGCTCACTATCACTGCTATGGCTGCTCAGCTCATGGCGATGCTATCTCTTTTTTGATGAATCATCAAAAAATGTCATTTACAGAATCTGTTGAATATTTAGCTGATAAATTTAATGTAAATTTAGAGATGAATGAAAATGAAAATGATAGAAATTTAGGGCCATCTAAAAAAGCTATAAAAGAGGTTTTAGATTTAGCCTCTCGGTTTTATCATTTTATTCTCTTACATACAGATAATGGAAAAGATGCTCTAAAATATCTCTATGATAGAGGGATTGATCTAGATTTTATTAAAACTTTTCAGATAGGTCTTAGTTTAAGTGATCCTTATCATTTACAAAAGTTTTGCAATGATAAAAAGATTTCAAAAGAGCTTTTATATCAAGCAGGGCTCGTAAAAAATGGAGATAAAGATTTTTTTACTAATAGAATAATGATCCCTATTAAAGATACTATCGGCTCTGTTATCGGATTTACTGGAAGAAAATATAAAGAAGAAACTTTTGGTGGTAAATATATAAATACACCAGAGACTATTCTTTTTAAAAAATCAAAAATTTTATTTGGTCTAAATTACTCTAGAAAAAATATAGCAAAACAAAGAAAAGCAATAGTTGTTGAAGGGCAAATAGACGCTCTTAGATTAATCCATTTTGGGTTTACTATTGCAATTGCATCTCAAGGAACAGCTTTTACTATTGATCATACTCAGCAGCTAATTAATTTAGGCGTGAATCAGGTCTATCTTGCTTTAGACTCAGATAAAGCTGGCATGGAGGCTGCTATAAAAGCAGGGGATCAATTTCAAAAGCATGCAATTGAGACCTATATTTTAAATCTACCTCCAAACATGGATCCAGACTCTATTTTAATTGAATACGGCCCAAAGTATTTTGAAAAGCTAATTTTAGAGAGTTCTGATTATCTCTCTTTTTTAGTAGAGAGTTTATCAAAAAAAATTAATGTAAAATCTCCTAGCGGTAAAAATGAACTTGTTCAAATGATTGTAGAGCGCATAAAAAAATGGGACCATCCTCTTATGGTGCACGAGAGTTTAAGAAAACTAGCTAAACTTACTCAAACCCCAGAAAAAATGATTCCAATCGAATCAGAAGCTCCAAACGTTTATATAAAAAAACAAGCAGATCTTGCTTTTTCAGATATAAATCCCGATCTGATTTTAGAGACAGATCTATTAAGGCAGCTTTTTTTGCAAGGACCTTCAAAGCCAGAATTAATTGAGATTGTAAAAAACAATATTACTGCAGAGCATTTCAAAATAAGAGTTTGCAAAAATCTATATTCCAAATTTATGAGTAGCCATAAAGAAAATATTTTAAAAGATCTTCTATCTTTTGCTATAGATTTAGAAAATGCAGAAGAGCGGCTGTTTTTATCTGAAATGCTTCAAAAAAAAATAAATCTAGATAAGGTAAAAGAAAATTTTATTAATACTATTCAAAAAATTTTAGATAGATATTGGATGGAAAAAAGAGAAGAGATTAAATTAAAGATCCATTCATCTAATTTTTCAGATGATGAAGTTTTAGAGCTCGCTAAAGAGTTTGATGATCTAAAAAATCAAAGACCAACTATTGCCTTATAAAAAATATTTTAATACTAATTATTTTTTTATTATCACTGAATTAACATTGCGCTAATTGCAATTAAAGTAATTAGTTTTGTTTATTTTTTATTCAATATGATGTATAATAATAATGAAAACAATTAATAATAACAGTTTTTAATACGAGGAGAAAAATTATGACTATACCTTTAGGAATAGATCCGCCCGATCTTAGAGAATATAATTTTCCAACATCTAAGTTGGATCCTAAAGCTACAGAACAGCTACTTATTGGTAAAAAAGTATCGCTTTTAAAAAATTTGGATGAGAGAAAAAACGTAGCAATAGCATCAATAGCCACTGCAGCTATTTTATTAGTTGGAGGTTTAATCGCAACATTTATGGTATCTTCTATTTTGGGATCTATAATGATTATTCCATCAATACTTTTAGGAACATCAGGCTCAATGTTTTTTGTGATGAAAAAATATCTAGATCCAAAACAAAAAATTGAATTTGATAAAGATGAGCTAAGATTTGCAATATTTGAAAAAGTTCTACAATATGATACTGATAGATTAGAAGGATATGATCTTTTACAAAAAGCTATTGAAGATAGATCTAAAGAGCCAAAAGATAAAGAAAAAGTATATATCGCTCTAAGACAATTAAAAAGACATCTAAGTAAAGCCAATGTTCAAAAAATCCAGTTTGAAAAAGGAATAGAAAAAGAGTATCAAGAAACTTTAAAAAGACTAGAGGCTGATAAAAATTATAGAATTGGAACTTTAAGATTATCTGGAGCAGCAATAGATGCTCAAGTTTTTCAAATAAACAAAGAATTTAATGATAAGTTAATACCTTGGAACAAATGGAAAAAAACTTCTCTTAAAACAATTGTCGATCAATATAAAATTGCAATTGATTGTTTAAACCTACAATATGACAAGCTTTTAGATAATTTAGGAAAGCCTGAGCCTGAAAGTTGGAAAGACTATTTATGGCATAGAGCAACTACTTGGCCTGCGAAAGATAAAGCTGAGTAAATATAGAAATTTACATCATTTAAAATTTTATAAAAAAAGGAGGTGTTAAAAAGACATCTTCTTTTTTTTTATTAATTTTTTTATAATTTTTTAATATCATATCTGATTGAAAGGGTTCATGGTATTGTGAAGAAGCTTCAAAAAATCTCAATATTTTTTATATTTATAGTCTTTATTTTAGGTTTTTTATCTTCTTGTAAAAACTCTAAAAAAGATCCTTATGCTTCTATAAGGAATATAAAAAACCCAACTTTTAGAGATTATTTAAAAATTCAAAAGCATTTAAAAAAAGATAAAAGAGAGTATCTAAAACTTTTCTCTATTAGCTCTAAAAATGGAAGTAATTTACAAGATAAAAATTACTTAAAAAAAGCTAAAGAATTTCGATTTGTTGGAAAAAAAAGACAGATGAAACCTATGTACGAAAAGCTTTATTTCAACACTTCAAAAGAAGACAAAAAAAGATGTATTATTTGCTATGCTTCTTATAATAAAAATTATCCAGACGGTGTTGAGCGTTTAAAGAAAGCTCTATCTTTAATCGGATACAAAGGCCATTTTATTTATAGAATAGGCAGCTGGCCAAACTTGGATGAAGGCTCGTTAAAATATTCGCATGTACTATTTGCATTTAAGCCCTTTTTTTTTCGTGAAGTAAAAAATATGGGCTATGAAAATGTACTTTGGCTAGATAGCGCTATTTTGCCACTTCAATCTTTAGATGCTATTTTTAAAAAAATCGAAAAGAATGGATATTTTGGATATAAAGCAAATTTTATATTAAGCGAATATATAAATGAGTATGTTTTAAATCTTTTTGATGTATCTATAAACCAAGCAAATTTTATACAAACTATAGAAGCAGGGATTTTGGGATTAAACTTAAATAGTTTTGTAGGGAATACCATTTTAGATAATTGGCAAAAATCTGCTGAAAATGGAGGGTTTTATTCAGCTAGACATGATCAAAACGCTCTTTCTTTAATAGCTTATAAATTAGACTTAAAAAAGTTTGAAGATTCTCATATTTCAAGACCATCTGAGATAGAAGATATAACTAAAGATTCAATGTTTTTTCTGGATAGATCAATTTCATATTGGCCATATAAATCTCAAGAAGAAGAGAAGATTTTAAGAATCACAAAAAGACAGAAAATAAAAAATAGATCTTATAGAGATTTTTTTAAGTTAAAGACTTTTACTAGAAACTTTTCAAAAAATAAAAAAAAATAGATTAGAGTAGAGCTCTAAAGAGAGTGCTTACTCTTCAAAACAATCAAAAAGAGTGCTTTTTATATTATCAATTTTTACTCTTTCTTGTTTCATTGAATCTCTTTCTCTTATAGTGATTGTAGAGTCTTCTAAAGTTTGATAATCAACTGTGATACAATAAGGAGTGCCAAGCTCGTCTTGTCTTCTATATCTTTTTCCGATGGCGCCTGTTTCATCGTATTCTGTTGCGTATCTAATTTTTAAAGAATCAAAAATCTTTCTTGCCTCTTTTATTAGATCTGGTTTTTTCATGAGCGGAAATATAGCGACTTTTACAGGAGCTATATTTTTTGAAAAATGCATAACAGTTCTCATTTCTCCATTTTCTAATTTCTCTTCATCATAAGCGTCGCAGAGCAGTGCTAAAATAGTTCTATCTAAGCCAAAAGTTGGCTCTATTACATGAGGAATAAATCTTTTATTGTTAACATTATCTATGTATTCTAAAGAGACTTTAGAGTGCTTTTGATGCTGGCATAGATCAAAATTTGTTCTATATGCTAGGCCATATAACTCATTTGTTCCAAATGGAAAATCATATGTTATATCTATCGTTTTTTTAGAGTAGTGAGATAGCTTTTCTTTTGCATGCTCAGCTTCTTTTAATTTACTTGAATCAAGTCCGATCATAGAGCAAAACTTTTTCATATCATTTAGCCATTTTTCGAAATGATCTTCCCATGTATTTTGCTCAACGAAATATTCGATCTCCATTTGATCAAATTCAATTAATCTAAATATAAAATTTCCAGGAGTAATTTCATTTCTAAAAGCTTTTCCTATTTGAGCTATACCAAATGGGATTTTAACTCTCATGGTATCTATAACATTTTTATAATCTAAAAATATAGCTTGAGCTGTCTCTGGTCTTAAATATGCAGTGCTATGTTCTACATCAGTTTTACTCATCTCGGTTTTAAACATTAAATTAAAATGTCTAGCTTTTGTAAAATTTTTGGACCTACATTTTGGACAAGATATATCTTCTTTTATTAAAACATTTGTTAGTTCTTCTAAAGATAACCCTTCAACATCTTGACTTGTTTGATCTTCGATAAGCTTATCTACTCTAAATCTAGCTTTGCACTCTTTACAGTCTATCAAAGCGTCGCTAAATCCTTCTATATGACCAGATGCCTTCCAAGTTAAAGGATGAAGCAAAATAGGACCATCTATTCCAACCATATCAGATCTTGATCTTACAAAAAAATTCCACCAAAGATTTTTTATATTATTTTTAATTTCAACACCATATGGACCATATGAATATGTATTTGCAAAACCTCCATAGATCTCAGAGCCTGGGTAGACAAAACCTCTTCTTTTACAAAGAGCAACAATTGCTTTTAAAGGATCTGGAGTATTTTTTTTCATATTTTTTAACCTTTCATCTTTAGATAATTTATATTTTAGCTAGAAGGGTAGTTATTCTCAATTATAAGTTTTTTTTGCATCTTATTGCTTTAATTTTTCTAAATCTTTATTTTGAAGCTATAAAGAGGATAAAATGGATAAAGAGCATATTGATAAACCTATAGTTTCTATTGTAGTTTTGCTAAGAGATTTTTTTCATTTAGCAAACATTACAATGAAAAGCATTGTAGATCAAACAGAAAAATCTTTTGAAATAATTGTTATTTCAACCACAGAGCAAAAAAGAGCTCTTGTCATGTTAAAACCTTACATGGATAAGATAAAGACTTTGGAGTATTCAAAAGAGGAATCTCTTCCTCTTTTAATGAATAAAGGTTTAAAACTTTCAGAGGGTAAATATATTCACTTTCTATTCTCTGGAGATGTATTAGTTTCAAAATATGTTTTGAGCTATCTAAAAGATCTCATCATAGAAAAAAAAGATCCTCAATTAATTAGCTGCGCTTTTTTAAGAAGAGATGAATTTTTAAATCCAGAAGCTATTGGTTTTTCTTTTGATTATTTCAGAAGAGGGAAAATTCCTATGAATATACAATCTTGTTGGTTTTCAATAGAAACAGTTCAAAAATTAAAAAATTTTAACCCAAGATATAAGGTTCAACCAGGCTTTGATATGATTTGTAAAATCTTTTTGAAAAAAGATAAAAAAGTGATTTTTTCAAATAGAGTTTTAACAGATTATCAATTCAAAAAAAGACCATCTAAGCTTATTTTGCTTAAAGCCTTTGAGAACTTAAAAATTATATATAAAAATTTTGGTCTTTTTAAAACAATTTATTGGTGGGCGATTCACGATCACTTCAGAATGTTAAAACTTTTTATGCTATCATTAAAAAGAGCTTTTTGGAGTCCTTAAAAAAAATTAAAGTTAAAATTTTAATTAGATATAAAAAGATTTATAGAGAGTCTCTTACTAAAAAACACAATAAACATATCTAAAAATAAATATATCTAAACTATATTGTATTATCTTCTATATATAATAATAAGTATGTTTGTGCATGTAAATTATAAACAATTATATTAAATAAATTATAATTATTTTAATTCCCGATTTTATTTTAGTTTAATAGTAAATAGGCTATAATGTAGTTAAACAAAATTTGGATTAACTTATGAAGAATATAAAAAATAAAATAAAATCTTTTCTAATAAGCTCTAGAAATATCAAAAAGCATACGCTTCTTTTATCTTCCTCATTTTTAATATGTAATAATCTTTTCATTTTAGCGACTACTAAAGAAGCAGTTCTTTTAAAAAACTTGCTTGCGCTTCAGTTATAGGTAAAGGAGTTTAAAAAGATAAAGGTAAGTAAATGCTACAAAAACTAAGAGCTTTTTTCTGGCCAATTCAAAAGCCAGAGTTAAAAAAAGTGATTCCAATGTTTTTGTTGTTTTTCTTTTTTGTTTTTAATTACACAATTTTAAAAGATATAAGTGAGCCTCTTATAGTTACGGCTAGGGGATCTGGAGCTGAGAGTATCGCTTTTTTAAAGCTTTGGGGTACTTTGCCATTAGCTCTTCTATTTATGTTTGTATATTCAAAACTCTCTAATAGGATTTCAAAAAAAGCTCTATTTTATTCAATAATTGCATTCTTCATATCGTTTTATTTACTTTTTGGATTTGTTTTGTATCCTCTAAAAGATGTTTTGCATCCCCACGCTTTTGCAGATAAATTAGAAGCATTTTTGCCAAAGGGTTTGTCTGGAGGGGTTGCTGTTATTAGAAATTGGACGTTTTCCTTATTTTATTCACTAAGCGAGCTTTGGGGAACTGTAGGGGTCTCTTTTCTATTTTGGGGTTTTTCAAACGATACTACTAAAATATCGGAGTCTAAAAGATTTTATTCACTTTTTGGAATAGGAGCGGCTCTTGCTATGATGGTAGCTGGACCTACAAATATTTACTTTTCAAATCTTGGTAAATTAGCTCTTATAGATTCCTGGGGAGTAACTCTAAAATATTTAATGAGTATTTTATTTATTTCAGGGCTATCAATCATGGGAGTATATTACTGGATAAATAGATATGTTCTTACAGATAAAAGATTTAAAGTAGGTGAAAAAAGTAATTCTAAAAAAGAAAAGGAGGGATTATCTGTAAGAGAGGCTTTAAAATTTATTTTTAAATCTAGATATCTTCTTTTAATTGCTGGAATTGTTATGGGATACTCAATATCTGTTAGTTTTGCTGATATAGTATGGAAAAATCAATTAAAACAGCAATTTCCAAATCCTTGTGATTACTCAGCTTTTATAGGATATTTCTCATTTATGGTATCAATGTTAACTTTGATACTCCTATTTGTCGGAGGGGGAGTTGTTAGAAAGTTTGGATGGAAAAAAGCAGCGCTTGCTACTCCCATAGTGCTTCTATTTGCAGGAGTTGGTTCTTTTGGGTTTATAATCTTTAAAGATAAATTAAATGGTTTTGTAGGCTTTTTTGGAACTTCTGCAATAGTCATGGCAATTGTTTTTGGGACTGTTCAAAATGCAATAGCTAAATGTTTTAAATTCTCTTTTTATGAACCTACTAAAGAGATGGCATATATCCCTTTAGATAATGTCTCTAAAACAAAAGGAAAAGCTGCTATCGATATTTTAGTTACCAAATTCTCAAAAGCAGGAGGCGCTTTTTTACTGCAAGCTTTAATAATCATTTTTGGATCCTTAGCGGCTATTGTACCCTATATAGCGCTTATTTTATTTGGTATAATATCTGTTTGGATATCAAGTGTAGTATTTTTAAATAAACGGTTTTTAAAGCTTACAAGATGTGATTTACCCAAAAAAGCAGCTGTTACAAATAATAAAAAAACAGATAGCAAAGCTAGAAAAACAAAAGATAAAATACTTGCTAGGAAAAAATCTTTTGCAGCTTCAAAAGCTGTTTTGAAAAAGGCTAGAAAAAAGAGAAAAACTCTCGTTTCCTAGATTCATTAAATAGTTAAAATAGAAAGTAAATCTATTATCAAAATTAATTTTAATTTAACTCTTTTATTAAAAATTTGAATAAGTTCTTTGTAATTTTCATTTTTTCATGTACAATGAGGCTTATAAACAAAAGTAAGCCCTAGGAGGATTTTATGAGTTTTTTTTGTTTTAGTGATAATTTGGATATAACGTGTAGTTTAAATATTTTAAAAATCAAAAAAGTATTGTCATCAAAATCTTTCAAATCTTTTAGGCTTCTCAAGCAATCTAAACGCTGTATCAAGCGTAAGTAATTCATTTTTTTTTGTTAAATAAATAAATATAAAAATTTTTTAATTTTAATTTTGGAGTTATTTTATGTCGGTTATTAATCAGATTTATAGTTTTTTTAACTATTTGGATACTTTTTTTTGGGGATATATTGGATTTGTTTTAGTTGCTGCTTTAGGGCTATATCTATCAATAAGATTTAGATTCTTTCAAATCTTAAAGATCAAACTTATTGTAATGGAGTTTTTCAAAGTTTCTAAAAATGTAGATAAAGAAAAAGGTATCCATCCAATAAAAATATTTTTCAGTTCAGTTGGAGGAATGGTAGGTATTGGAAATGTTGTAGGAATTATCACTGCTATTCAGATAGGAGGCCCTGGCGCTTTATTTTGGGTTTGGCTAGCTGCTCCATTTGGAGCTTTAATTAAATACTCTGAGATTTTTCTTGGGATGAAATACAGAATCACAAAAGGAAATAGTTTTGAAGGTGGGCCTATGTATTATCTAAAAGCAGCTCTAAAATCAAAAATCTTTCCAGTTATTGTTGCTATTTTACTTTGTATTTATGGAGTGGAAATTTATCAATTTAATGTAATTTGCGACTCTTTATCTGAGAATTTACATTTTAATAAACTTTTTATAGTTTTTGCATTTTTAGCGCTTGTTTTATATGCCTGTAGAGGAGGAATTAAAAGAGTTGCAAAAATCTGCACAGTATTAATGCCATTTTTTATGGTTTTTTATACAGGCATGTGTTTTTTTATTATCATTAAAAATTTCTCTCTTTTAAAAGAGGTAATAGCTTTAGTTTTTAATAGTGCATTTACGGGTCATGCAGCCGTTGGCGGCTTTGCAGGCTCTAGTTTAATAATCGCTATAAAACAAGGAATTTCTACAGCTGTATATTCTGGAGATATTGGAATTGGTTACGACTCAATAATAAATTCTCAATCATCTAATAAAAAACCAGAGAGCCAAGCTGTTTTATCTATTCTAGGGATTTTTATAGATAATTTTATCTGTACTTTAAGCATATTGGTATTACTCATGAGCTCAATTTGGCAGATGGGAGCTACAATTGAAGGATCAAAATTAATACAGTTAGCTTTTTCTAAATACTTTCCTTATATGAATGTATTTATGCCAATTTTCTTATTATTAACAGGGTATTCAACAATTATTGCTTATTTTGCTGTTGGTATAAAATGCGCTGAATATTTAAGTCCTAAAAAAGGAGAAAAAACATATTATATATATGCTATTTTTTCACTGATATTGTTTTCGTTTTTCTCTCAAAGGGTGCCTCTTCTGGTTATGTCACTATCTGGAGGAGCTTTAATTACGATCAATTTGATTGGGATATTTTTGCTCAGAGATAAAATATCAGCGCCGTTTCAAGAGAAAAAAGCTCCAAAAGGTATGTTAGTTGAATAAAAAAAAGAGAAAATACATGCAAAGACATTTTTAAGTAATGTCTCTTAATATACAAAAGTATTGTGGGATGTTACTTTAATAATTTTTATATTTCTTGAATTGATAGTATAAAACCTCTTAATATACTTACATTAGTAATCTAGAGGATATAAAGATGAATTTTAAACAAAATCTCACAATGTTTTTTGGCATAAGTTTTATGCTGATTTTTGCATTATCTGGCATGTTAATTTTGAGAGAGATAAGGGATGTTTTGCTTATACAAAGTTTTGGATCTAATTCATTTGTTGCAATCCTTCGATTAATTCAAATCCCTGTAACCATTTTGTTGGGTATTGGGGCATTTTTTTTAACTAGAAACGGAAAAATTAAAAGAGCTTTTCATCTTTTTTTTCCTATAAACATTTTATTTTCTTTATTGATGCTAGCGCTATTTTACTTTAAAGGAATATCTTTGCATCCAAGTTCAGCTTCAACTGCTACTATATTTAACAAAATAGTAGCTTCAACATTTTATTTCTGGGTAGGGTTTTCTAATGTTTTTACAATAGTATTGATCTGGGGTTTTGCAAATCAACACTACACTTTTAAAAGAGCTTCTTATCAATATCCTTTGATTCTTCTAATAGCTTCTTTGTCTATGGGTATATATATAAAATATTTGATGGGGTTTATTTTTGAGAAAAAACTTTATTATTTAATCTTTTTAACCTCTGCTATCATCTATGCGATTGTATATATCATTTATTTTTTGTTAAGAGAAGTTCATTTAAGAAAAAAAGATGTATTAAAAAAACCTTCTTTAAAATATTTAATAGCGCTTATAGCGATAGTATTTTTCTTAAGTTTAGCTAAACAATTTCCTCAATTACCCTTTAAATATCTATTAAAACAAAAAGCTCCTCAAGCTAAAGATTATTTAATGATTATGGGGTCATTTTCTTTTAAACAAGCGATCTATGGCGTATTTACTCTTTTGCTAGGAGTCCTACTCGGGCTTTGGATGTATATAAAAGGTTCAAAACTTTTAGCTAAAATTGGAGGGTTTTTAATAATAGTTATAACCCTCTTAGGTTTGTATGTTTTCAAAATGCCTGCAAAAGAAGCTACTATTGATATAAAAAGTGCATATTCCTTAATGCCATATGGAATGTTTATGAGTTTTGTTGCTCTATTTTTATATTTGATAAAGGAGCTTTGCTATTTTAGATTTCCTTTAAAAAACAGGTTTTCTGCAAAAATATTAGTTGATTTGATTTTTGTATCTATAGCTATGCCTTTATCAACTTACATGTCGACTGTGGTGATAGTTATGAAAGGTTCTATTTTAGCTAGTAATAATATTTATATGGGGATGTTTTTTATTTCGATGTTGATCTGTTTTATAGCTTTATATTGGATAAACAAAGAGCAAAAGAATAATTTAATAGAATAAATTTTTTATAAAAAATAAAATTTTAATTTTATAGGAAATTTTTAACTTTTAATTGATTTCAATGAAATTCTAGATAACTTATAATCTTACGCATTATGAGTATTTTAAGCTATAAACTAGATGATTTAAAAGATGCCCTTAGTAAAGAGGGATATAAAGCCTTTAGTACATCCCAAATTTTTGAGTGGATTTATAAAAAAAGAGTTTTTACTTTCGATGAAATGACAAATCTATCAAAAGATTTAAGAAATTTTTTGAACAAAAATTACTCGCTAAGCTCTTTAAAACTAAAAAAGATTGAAGTTTCTAAAGATAAAGAGACTAAAAAATATCTATTTGAGCTAGAAGATGGCTATTTTATTGAAGCTGTACTTATTCTATCAGATGAAAGAAAAACCATTTGCGTCTCTTCTCAAGTAGGCTGCAAAGTTAAATGCACATTTTGTGCATCTGGAAAAAAAGGTTTTTTCAGAAATCTTTTATCTTTTGAAATAATAGAGCAAATTTTAGGGGTAGCCAATAATATAAATGAAAATCTGACTCACGTTGTTTTTATGGGAATGGGAGAGCCACTTTTAAATTTAGAAGAGGTTATAAAAGCAATAGAAATAATATCTGATGATAAATATCTAAAAATATCTCAAAGAAGAATAACTGTTTCAACATCTGGGATTTTGGAGAATATTGAAAAATTAAAAGAAAGAGATCTAAAAGTTAATTTAGCTTTGTCTTTGCATGCCCCGACAGATGAGATCAGAAAAAAAATAATGCCATATGTAAAAAAATATAAACTAAAAGATTTAATAGCTTCTTTAAAAGGCTACGGCTTTCATACGAAAAGAGATATATCTTTTGAATACATTTTAATAAAAGATATCAATGATTCTATTGAATGTGCAAAAAAGCTACATCTACTTTTAAAAGACATTCAGTGCTCTATTAATTTAATACCTTATAATGAGATAGACGATCTAGGTTATAAAAGGCCTGATAATAATAAAATTTTTGAATTTAAATCCTTTCTATTATCTAGAAAAATGAATGTCTCTCAAAGATATACTAAAGGAAAAGATATTGCAGCCTCTTGCGGTCAGCTTGCTATAAAACAGAGATTATAGCTTGCTAATATTTAATAAATTTCATTAAACTCCAACTAGATTTTTTAGGTTTTAAAATGAATATTCCAAACTATGTAACTCTACTTAGAATTATTATTATCCCTTTTTTTCCACTTATTTATTTGAAATATAGCTTTTTTAAAATAGATCTTCTTTGGATGCCCTATATTTTGCTTTTAATTTTAGTTTTTTGTGAGCTTACTGATTTAATAGATGGCTTTTTAGCTAGGAAAAGAAATCAAGTAACCGATCTTGGAAAAGTTATGGATCCTATGGCTGATAGCATCACTAATATTTCAGTTTTTTTAACCTTTACTCAAAGCTGGATTGATATTCCAATGCTGCTGGTATTTGTATTCTTATATCGAGAGTTTTTTATAAGCACTCTAAGAACTATTTGCGCATTGAAAGGAGTAGCTTTAGCTGCTAGAAAAAGTGGTAAAATTAAAACCTTTTTGCAAGCAGTTGTAAATATTTCTATCGTTCTTTTATTAATTCCTTTTACTTGGGGATATCTCTCATTAGAGACTCTTAGATGGATATCGCTTGGACTAGTTTCAATCGCTGCTATCTATAGCGTTATCAGCGCTGTAGATTATATCTATGCTAATAGAAAATATATGAAAAAGTTTTTATCCGAGTAGATTTTTATACGCTTTTAAATATTTGTTTGCAGAATTTTCCCAAGAAAAGTTTAGCTTCATATTTTTTTTGACAAGCGTATAAAATTTTTGATTTTTTATATGCCAAAAGTTTAGAGCTCTTTTGGTTGCACTTTCTACCTGAGCTTCATTAAATTTTTCAAAAGAAAAACCATTTCTTTTTTCTTTATCAATTTTCTTATCATCTAAATCAAAAACTGAGTCAGCTAGACCTCCTGTTTTTCTAACTATTGGAACAGCTCCATATTTAAAGCCTATCATTTGGGTAAGGCCACAAGGTTCAAATAAAGATGGAATTATAACAAAATCTGCTGCTGCAAAAATTAAGTGAGCGAGCTTTTCATTATGCTCAAATAAAATAGAGACATTTGAGTTGTTTTTTAGATCACTTTTTAGTTTATAAAACTCTTTAGTAGTTTTTTTATCAAAAACATCTCCAAGCAAAACAAACTGTGCATTATTTTTTAAAGCTGTCTGTAAAGATTTTTTTATTAAACTAGGACCTTTTTGAGGTACTAATCTTCCGATTGAGCATATTAGGGGCTTGTCTACTTGATCTAAATTCAAATATTTTTGTAGGTCTTTTTTGTTTTTCTTTTTCAAATCGATTAATTTTTTTATAGAAAAATCTTCTGTGAATTTATGTTTTAAAAATTTATCGGTTTTGGGATCCCAATATTTTGGATCTATTCCGTTTATTATGCCTTTAATCTTTTTTTTGTTTTTCTCTATTACTTTATGTAGATTTTTCTCATTTGCTTTAAGCATTATCTCTTTTGCATAGTTCTCTGATACGGGAACTATTAAATCTGAGTAAATAATACCACCTTTTAAAAGATTTAAAGTTCTTGGCCTGTTTGGGTCCTTTAACTTTTCATCTTGTAAAAAGTACCTACCATCAAATCCTAAATTATCTATGTCTTTTGGTTTTGAAAAACCTTGATATTTCAAGTTATGAATAGAGAGTACAATCTTTTTTATTTCTAGCTTATCTTTAGAGTAAATCTCTTTATAAAGAGGTGCTATAATAGATGTATGCCAATCATGAATATGTAAAATGTCAATTTTTTTATTTTCAGATTTTAAAAACTCCAAAGCTGTTTTACAAAAGAATAAAAATCTAGTTACATCAGCTCTGTATCCATAAATTTTTGGTTTAGAAAAATAGTTTTTATTATCTTCTACTAAATATATTTGAACTCTATTTAGTTTTGCTGAATATATAGTAGTTTTTTGCCATCTTCTCTTTTCAAAGATTTGAAAGTTTTTTTTATAAATTTTTAGATCTTTTAAAAAGCTAGATTTAAGACTTTTATATTTGGGTAAAATAACTGTAGTATCAATTCCTTTTCTGACGAGCTCACTTGTAAGGCCTCCGACAACGTCTCCAAGCCCTCCTGCCTTTGCAATTGGCGCCATCTCTGCTGCTATGTTTACTACTCTCAATTTTCACTCCTGATATTTTTTTTGTAGCAAAAAATTAATATTTTTGTAAGTTTATTTTTCAAAAAAACAAAACTCAAAAAAAAATGGAGACAAAACCCCTTTTATCGCTTGAAAGCCTGCCTAATGAGATTTTATTAAAGATTTTAAAGCAAGATTTAGATATTACCGATCTTAAAGCTGTTCGGACCCTTGGAAGATTATGGTACAGACTAGCAAGTATTGATGAATTGTGGATAAATATTGCAAAAAAAATAAATTATAATCAAATGCCTTTAAAAGGAAAAAGTATGATGAGTTTGATAAGATTGCATGTAAAGTTTCTCATAATAGGCGCTAGAGTTTGCAATACAATTTTTTTTGAAGGAGCCTTTTTAAGAAATTGGGTTAATAAAAATATTAAAAATGATGCAGATATAACTATTGAAAAAATTTTACAGCTTAAAAAGGAAAGGAATATTGAAAGAGTATGGAATAGAATTTCTGTTTCTGCACAAGAGCGCATGAGTTTTATTCTTTGGATTTGAAGAAGACATTTGCTTAGATCTTCTACAACCTCTTCCCAGATTAGGACAAGCCTAAAATAATACTAATATTTTTTTTTTAATACAATTTTGAAATGTTATTATTATTGATAATAAATACTATTTCTTCGTATGTTCTAGCTGTTTTTTTTAAGAAAAAGATCCTCATAAGATCTAAAAGAGATGAATATGGCTCTGCAATCATCTTCTCCTATATGCTCATGTCCAGATGAACACTTAGTTCTTGTTTTGCAAATAGGAATAGAAAAGGGTATTTTAGATAGTCCTGACATAAACTACTTTAAGTTGGTTTCAAGAAGGTTTTACCATGTAGCATTAAATGATAGGATATGGATTGAAGTTGCTCGAAAAATAAGTACTTATCTAGCTGAGAGGTTTATTCAACTAAATAAAGAGTTATATCAAGCAACGGAAATGAACTTTTATATTTTCGATCTTTTAAAAAAAGATGTATCACAAACAGTTTTTCAAGCAAGAGAGGCCTCTCCTCTTTTAAATAAATGGGTAGATGAAGAAATTTTCAAAAAAAATATTACAATTGAAAAAATACGTATGCTTAAAAGAAAAATTTTAAGGGGAGCAGGACGTATTTTAAAAGAGAGAGAAAATACCTTGGACAAGTTTCTTGGAGATAACACAATATTTGTTTATGTAAATTCAGATTCCAACCCTATTGATAGCATATTTCGTTTGCATCCCACCCGAAGAGATATTACCGGTGCTAAGAATAGATAAATTTTTAATTTTTTATCTTTTAAAATACTTTAAGCTAATTTAAAAAAAATATTAATATTTTTAATAAAATTTTTCAATAATAATACTATTGATAATAACTTTTGTATTTAGTATATTTTATACGGTTGATTATAAATAAAATTTAATTAGAGTATCAAACAATGAGCATAGAAGCTTTTCCAAATGAGATTTTACTTCATATTTTTATGCAAGGAGCGGAAAACAATATTTTAGATATTGGAGATCTTCAAAATGTTTTTTTAGTTTCAAGACAATGGAAAACAGTTGCTAAAACAGATCTTCTTTGGAAGTTTATTGCTTTTCAAATAATTAAGTTTGTAGACCTTTCAAAAGGGCCTACAAAAGGTCTTGAAATTGGAATGGATCTATCAAAGCCACTAGATGTTGATGTGTGGCAAAGATTTAAAAAGAGAATAGAAGAGATCGTAAAAAATTCGAAAAATAAAGATAAACATCTAAGCTCTTTTAATATAGCAAATATTATAGCAATAAAAAAGTTAGAAGAGAGCTCTCAAGTCTCGAAACAATGCAATCCGTCTAGCTTTTCCTCTGATTATAGAGATTATGACTCTCATTTTGCAAAACATGGTATAGCAGGTATAATAGGTCCTCCTTGTATGGGTTCTTCTATAGATTTTTACTAAAAAAAAATTGAAAAATTTTTTACTAAATTTCAAGATTTTTATCTTCCTTGAAAAAAATATTGTTATTACTTATAGTGGTATTGGTTTTTTAATGGGGTGTGGCCAAGTGGTAAGGCAGCGGTTTTTGGTACCGCCATGCGTAGGTTCGAATCCTGCCACCCCAATTTAG
>SDBU01004556.1_pt1 | contig 16984 bp, 13 predicted proteins | sample 2277071 | NCBI WGS metagenome assembly SDBU01 (sample SAMN10397929, study PRJNA504765) | marine sediment metagenome | isolation source: marine sediment core GS08_GC12, 126 cmbsf | place: Arctic Ocean: Gakkel Ridge, Loki's castle | collected 2008 | reverse complement strand
CGCCCTTGGGCGGAAGGTCGGCCGTCAGGCCCTCGACGTCACTGCGCATCAGTACAAGGGTCTATCAGGCGGCCGTGCGTCTCGAGCGGCCCAGGCGCTCTACTACGCCGACCAGGGCCAGGTCCGCCTCAAGCAGGTCCGGCTGCACCTGAGCGACACGCGGGTCCTGCTGCGACGGGGCGAACTGCAGTTCGCCGCCGGACGAATCGACGTGGCCAGGGGCGACGACGGCCTCGATGTCGATCTCTGCACGGGAACCGGCGAGATCTTCGGCCAGCCCTCCTTCGGGCATTTCATCATCCGACGCCTCGCCGATGAGTCGCTGATCGTCGGCAAGGGGCTGTTCCGCTGCTGCCAGGGCAGCCTGAGTGTTGCCGAAGCGGCGGCGGCCTTCGAGGACGGTCCGGCCCAGACGAAGGGCTCCGGCACGGGCGCCTGCGTGCTGTGGTCTCCCGGCCCGGCTGCTGAGATCATCTGCTGCGAGCTGAGGGATGAGACGCTGCGCGTCGAAGCCGACCTTGTACTGATGCGCAGTGACGTCGAGGGCCTGACGGCCGACCTTCCGCCCAAGGGCGTGGCGGTGACCTTCAGCGGGACGGGCAAGGTCTGGATAGCGCCGAGCGCGAGCGTCTCGGCCGTGCGGCGCATCGGCGCATCCTCGAGCGCGGCCTGACTCTTGAGGCATCAGTGCGGGCATATGCCAAACTCTACACAGAGATCTGAGGCCATGCATTCCGGGCAAGACGCCTCTTACGACATCTCTCTTTACGAGTACGATCTGCCGGAGCGGATGATCGCGCAGGAGCCGGCCGAGCCGCGCGACACGTCGCGCCTTATGGTTCTGGACCGCGCCACGGGCGAAGTCCGCCATGCCGTGTTTCGAGAGCTGGGCCGGTTTCTCAGAAAAGGCGACCTGCTTGTGCTGAACAACACCAAGGTGTTTCCGGCCAGGACCTTCGGCATACGCTCCTCCGGCGGAAGAGTGGAGGTGCTGTTTCTTCGCGCGACGGGCCAAGGGCGTTGGGAAGTCATGGTGCGCTCCAACGGCAAACCCAGGCCCGGCGAGTTCCTCAGTCTCGAACAAGGCGCTCTCTCTGTAAGGCTTCTGGAGAGAAGAGAAGGCGGCCACTGGCTTGTCAGTCTGCCGAGGGGGGTGGAGCTTCCGGGACTGCTCGATGAGGTCGGCCGCGTTCCGCTGCCGCCCTATATCCGGCGCGAGAGGGACAGATCGCTTGAGGACGTGGACAGGAGTCGCTACCAGACGGTGTTCGCCAGGGAGAGCGGCGCCGTGGCCGCGCCTACCGCAGGACTGCACTTCACCAAGGAGCTGCTTCAGGACCTCGAAGTGAGCGGAGTGGGAAAAGCGGAGATAACCCTGCACGTCGGATCGGCCACGTTTCAGCCGATCAAAACGACGGACATTCGGCGTCACAGGATGCACGAAGAGTTCTACAGCCTCGACAGGTCAGCCACAGAAAAGATCGCGGCGACCAAGGAGGCGGGAGGCAGGATTGTGGCCGTCGGCACGACCGCCTGTCGAACCCTGGAGGCGGTCTCTTTGCATCCGGAGGGATTCGGACCGCGGAGCGGCTGGACACATCTCTACATTTTTCCACCTTTCACTTTTCGTATGACTGACGCTCTTCTCACCAACTTTCATCTGCCCCGCTCGACGCTTCTCGTGCTTGCGGCCGCCTTCGCCGGCCGGGAGAGGATCCTCTCCGCGTACGAGGAGGCCAAGAGAAAGGACTATCGCTTCTACAGCTACGGCGACGCCATGCTGATTCTGTGAGAATGCAGACGATGAGAATGAGGCGAAGGGTAATGATGTTTACGCCCACTCTGAACGAGACCGGCGTTGAAACCAAAGACGGGGGTCCGTCCCCGGAGGCGATCCTGCTGGTCTTCCTGGTTTTCATGGCCGGCATGGTTAACTACTGGGGATTCTTTTCGTGGCACGGGCTGATCCTTATGCTGGCCGCCCTGTGCCTTGCCATACGGTTTCACATCAAGCCGCCCAGGCTTCGCCTCCCGGCGGGGGCACTGCTCGGCGGCCTGTTGGTGGCCTTCGTGGCGGTGGGATGTGTTCTGGGAGCCGGACAGAACCAGGAGACGATCCGGTACGCGTTGCCCAACGTTCCGGTGCTCAAGTGGCGACTGACCGGACCGGGCATTGCGATCAAGGTGTTGAACGCCGTGGCCGTGCTGATTGCGCTGGCGTATGTGTTGCGCGTCAAGAAGCGACTCGGCAAATATTGCGTTGTCGCGCTGGTGGCCTTTGCCGTGTCCATGCGCGTGCTGATGCTCTTCTCCACGCCGACCCCCAGAATCGACATGTTCATCAGTCAGACGGCAGGAGGCAAAGGCCTCCTCGACGGTCAGAACGTGTACGCGATGGAGTTCCCGTCGCCATACGTGCGGGGGGAGACGTTCGACCACTACGCGTATCCGCCCGCTGTGCTGTACTGCAATTCTATCTCCTGGTATCTCTTCAAAGACGTGAGAGTGGTGTGGCTCGTCTGTGATCTCTTGGGGGCGCTGTTCATGTATCTCCTTGCGCGCCGCATGAACCCCGGTCCTGAGGGGTCGAGATATGGCGCGCTTGCCACCCTCACGTTTCTGTTTATGCCGAGAACACTATTTGTGATTGAGCAGTCGTTCACGGAGCCGCTGATTGTCGCCTCTCTGGGTGCGTTTGCCTTTGCCTTGTCCGGACGGCGCAAGAGCGGCGTGTTGGGTCTTCTGTTGGGGCTGTGGCTGAGCAGCAAGCAGTACGTCGTCGTAGTGATTCCGCTTCTGGCAAGACTCCGGCGCTGCCGGCTTCGAGTCTGGGTAATTGCGGCGGCGGTCGTCGTGACGCTGTTTGTGCCTTTCGTGATTTGGGATCTCGACGCTCTCTACTACGACCTGGTCGGATTTTTCCTCGGATCGCCGGGGCGGGTGGATTCCCTGTCTCTTTGCGGAGTGGCGGCGCGGTTGAAATACGAGATCCCGTGGTGGCTCGTCGTGTCCGTCTGGGCGGCGGGCGTCGGCTTCTTCACCTGGAAAATGCGAAGGACGCTTGCCGGTTGGCTTTTTGCAACGGCGAGCTGCTGGATGTTATTCTTCATGCTCGGCAAGCAAGCCGTTGTCAACTACTTCTATCTGATTGCGTTTGCCCTGTTGTTGGCCGTTTCGGCATCGCCATACCGTGCCCCGGCGAGCGACGAGACCGGGGAAACGGATAACGCTTCAACAGAAGAAGCCAAGGGCGGGTCCCGGTGAGGGGAGTGAAAAGAGAAAGGGAGCGCCACTCCCCCTGCCCGGGGTGCAACGCTCCTCTCACGGATTCTCGTGAATTCTATGTCTTCAGTCCGTCGAACGGCTCTCCGGCTCTCAGAGGACTCTCTCTTTGGCCGCCTTGGCGATGCGGAACTTGAGGGCTCGCTTCGCCGGAATCTGAATCGTCTCGCCTGTCTGCGGATTGCGGCCCACTCTGGCCTTACGATCCACTACCACGAGCTTGCCTATCCCCGGGATGGTGAAGCCGTTCTTCGCTTCCGCGTAGGCGATCTCGGCCAGCTCGACAAGCATGTCCCCGGCCTGCCTCTTGCTTACCCCTGCTTTCTCAGCCAGTGCGCCAATAATCTGCGCCTTTGTCATTGCCATTGGCCCTCACCCTTTCTACTGATGGACAACCCATCCGATCCTGCGCGACCCCTGTCGCGCTCCTGCTCGGACGGAAGGTACATTTCGCTTAGCCCCCATTTGGGCGCTTAGGATACCACAGCGCAAACCGCGATGCAATAGCCGATACCCATTTTTTTGTAGATTTCTCAAGGGTAATCCGCGTACTTGACTCTTCCGCGGTGAGGGGATAATATGGAATTGGCCGGTCCAGATCTGTCGGATGAGCCTGAGCGCGGCAGGCGTCATTCAGCACCCACTGGACATGGGGTCTAATCGGCAAGCCGGGAGAATCCGAAGGGGCACTTGCAGAAAGCGGCCCTGCGGCTCCAATCTGACCGGGGGACCGTGGAATGGCATAGGCCAGAGACAGCCGTCACTGGGGGTCCCTGGTCTATCCGAAATCGAACGAACACGCCGACTTCAAGCAGATGACAACCTACAAGTCGACCCGGCCCTCAACGCAGAGATCGAGATGCGCTTCGGGTTGACGCGGATGTTCCTTCACGCCACGCACTTACAGTTCCGTCATCCGGGGAGCGGCCGGCGAGCGGCCTTCACAGCCCCGCTGCCGCAGGAGCTGAACGCGGTCCTGCACCGTTGTCGCAGGGGAGAAAAAGGTCCGCCTTGCGCACTGAGTGACCGTCCCTTATAATCATGTCACAGAAGCATTTGGCGAGAAAGGCCTGAATCGAGATGGACTGGCTGGATACCTTTGAGAATCGCAGCATTTACATCATACGGGAAGCCTATTTCCGTTTTCGCAACATCGCCGTGCTATGGTCCATGGGAAAGGATTCCACAAGCCTTGTATGGCTGTGCCGAAAGGCATTTCTCGGCCGCGTCCCGTTTCCGGCAGTCCACATAGACACTTCATATAAGTTCCCCGAGATATACGAGTTCCGGGAGAAATGGGCGAAGACGTGGGGCCTTGACCTGCAGGTTGTGAAGAACGATGAGGCGATTGCATCCGGCATGGGCCCCGACTCCGCAGCAAAACTGGAGTGCTGTGGCGCGCTGAAGACCGATGCCCTCAAAGCAGCCTTGCAGAAGTATGGCTTCGACGCGCTGCTCGTGGGCATCCGAAGGGATGAGCACGGCATACGCGCCAAAGAGAGATACTTCTCCCCCCGTGACGCTTCGTTCCGTTGGGACTGGAAGGCTCAGCCCACAGAGATCTGGGACCAGTACTGTGCCTACGCCACGGAGGATACCCACATCCGCGTGCATCCCCTGCTTCACGCTACGGAGAGGGACATCTGGCGCTATGTCCAGCGAGAGAATCTGCCGGCCATCAGTCTGTACTTCGCCAAGGACGGATGGCGTTACCGGAGCATTGGCTGTCAGCCGTGCTGCGAACCGGTCCCGTCCGACGCCGCCACGGTGGATGAAATTGTCGAGGAACTCTCCACCACCCGGACCGCCGAGCGATCCGGCCGAGCCCAGGACAAGGAAGACGCCCATGCCATGGAGCGATTGCGGTCTCTCGGATACATGTGAGGCCGGCTCTGTAACGAGCGACGTTGCTTCTTGCCCGAGTCTCCCGATAGCGTTGCGAGCCTTCCAATGACAGAGGACAGAACTAACATCGTCGCCGTGGGCCATAAGGACCACGGAAAATCCACCCTCATAGGCCGCCTTCTCCATGACACCGGTTCGCTTCCCACGAATGAAATGCCCGATTCATTGACCGGGTCAAGCGAGGCGACGGTTGACCTCGCGCATCTCACCGACCACCTGTCGGAGGAGCGACGGGGCGGCCTTACCATTGACACGACGCAGGCCTTTATCCGGAAAGGGGACAAGATCATCGTGCTCGTGGACGTGCCGGGTCACAAGAGGTTTCTTGGCAACATGCTCACCGGCGCGTGCCAGGCCGAGGACGGGCTCCTCGTGCTCGATGTGACGGAGGGCGTCCAGGATCAGACCATGAGGCATCTTTCGCTTCTGGCCCTCGTGGGGATCTCCCGGGCCAGCGTGGCGATTAACAAGATGGACCTGACCGGGTTCGACGAATCGGCCTACCGTCAGGCGAGCGAGGTCGTGGGGCGGCTCTTCCAGGACAAGGGCATCCGGCTGATGTCCTGCGTTCCGATCTCGGCCATGTACGGAGACAACGTCGTAACGCGTTCGGCTCGCACGCCCTGGTACGAGGGGCCCAGCCTGTTCGATTCGCTCAGCACTCAGGCGTCTCGTTCGACCGCAAGCTTCCCCTTCCGCTTCTCCGTGCAGGGAACCTACGAGCTGAAAGGGCAGCAACTCGCCCTGGGCCGCGTGGAAGTTGGTCAGGTCGTTGCGAACTCAGACGCCCTGTGCCTTCCCAGTGCCGTCAACGTTCGCCTTGGAAGGCTCAGAAAGTTTGAGGAAGACCTGAGCGTCGCCCTCCCCGGTTCGGCTATAGCCGTGCAAGTCGAGGGCGACAAGGCCGTCGAAAGAGGCGACGTGTTGTGCGATCCCGCGAATCCCGCCGTCGCCACAAGCAAGGTGGGCGCCAGGGTTTTCTGGCTCGGAAAGACGCCGCTCCAGAAGAACGCGAAATACACGTTGTGCTGTACGACCCAGGAAATCGAAGCGACTGTGACGCGCATTCGCCGCCGCATTAATTCCTCAACGCTGGATGTTCTGGAGACCGATGCCGAATCGGTGCCCTACGCGGAAATCGGCAACATTGAACTCGAGACGGACCGCCCGGTGGTGCTGGACTGCTTCAGCTCTGTGCCGCCGCTGGGCAGGCTGGTTCTCGAGGACGAACACACGGTCGTGGGGGCGGGCATCGTAACGGATACGTAGGCGGCTTCCGCGGCGCGACCACAGCCATTGCCAAGGCGCCCGAATCACAGGAGCGGCTTCCCGTCCATGTCACCTTCCTGCTCGAACCCGAAGGCTTTCAGCACGGTTGGGGCGAGATCAATGAGCCTTGGGGCCCGAACCGCGCAGCGCACGTTCGATAGAAAGATCCCGGGCACGCAGGGCGCATCCACAAGATGGTCTCCTGCCCAGAGATCATCGTTATCCACGATCGGGTCGCCGGACGGAGCGGCCCCTAGTGCGGTCTGCCACGATGCGCGGTACCCGGGACTGTAGCCGATGATGAGTTCCGGCGCCTCGCGGACGTGCTCACCCCAGTACACTTTGTCGGCCGCATAGACGGTTCTCACCACCGCTTCGCCGGTCTGCGGATCTCGCCACGCCCCGAGCGCACTGGAGAGTTCCTCGATCGTTTGGTCACGCTCGCGACCCTGCCTGATGATTCCCTTCCTCTCGCGGCCCCGCACGTTCAAGTAGCAGCTGCAAAACCCTGCGGCGTACGCTTTCGTCTTCCACCAGTTAACGCTCTTCAGCAGAGGCGCGCCTTCGGAGCCGCTTGAGCCTTGAAGCGTCATGAACCCGTTCTGGACCAGCCAGGTATTCAAGTGCACGGTGCGCTTTAAGTAGGTGAACCCGTGGTCGGATAGAACGAATACGGCCGTATCTTCTTTTGCCGCCTGCAGCGCCCGTCCCACGACCCGGTCCATGCGTTGATAATGCTCTGCAATCCTCTGGTCGGTCCGACCTGTCGGCGCCGCGGCATGCGGCCGCGGCCGACCCGGCGAGCCCCAGAACATGTGCTGGATGCGGTCGCATGCGTCAAAGACTATCGCGAGAAGCCCGGATTCGAACTCGGCGAGCATCTGCTCGAACATCTGCTCCCGTTCGCGGGTTATCTCGTTACACTGTTCGAGGAATGCATCCAGAGGGATACGGCCGTGTCGCGCAGCCTGCGCGTCCTCCGGCAGCCCCAGGGTGTGAAACCGTCCGATGCGCTCGGCGAGATCCCTGCTGAGCTCAGGCGGATAAGTGAAGTGAATGGCCGGGTCCAACGGGTCTATCTGCAAAGGGCTCACGTAGAGCGCCAACTCCGGCGCGATGCAGCTGGCATACATTCGCAGCATGGCGGGGCAAGTGCGAGACAGACCCACCGGAAACCGGACGCCGATCCAGTCCGACCACTCTCCCACGCGCATGGCGATGGCCGGGGCGTCGCCGACCCTTATGTTGAGCGCGTCATTCCCTTGCCGCTCAATGCGCAGAGGAATACTGCTCTTGCCCCCTTTGGTCAAAGAAACCGCCGGAGGGCCGACGAGAGAGGCCTCAATCGCCCCATCCTGCCAGCTCACGGTCACGACCCGATCCGCTGCCTTGTCCTGCGAGCTGACCGCCGACGTCGTGTAAAACGTATACCGGCCCAGCGTGCCCGTCACGTCCGGTGTGCCCAGACCAGACACGAGCCGACCGTTAACCGCACGCGGCGGAAACGTAAGGGGCCACCGAATCACAGAGACATTGACACCGCGTTTGGACAGGATATCCCAGAACGTCCTCTGCTGAGTGACCGGCGCGTACGCTTGCAACGAGAGGCCGAGCCTGGCTTTCAAGCTCGGACGCAGGATAGAGAGCCTGGGAAGATAGGTCCGCGGGTCGCGGCCGATAAAGTCAAAAACCCCATGACGGCCGGGATTGACGCCCGTGGCGGCGCACAGCCACGCCACGGGGCTTTCGGGCGGCACCGACGTCTGAAGTCGCGAAAACGTGCCTTCACTGCTCAGTCTGGAGAAATTCGGCAGAAGGCCGCCGCCCATCAGGTGTTCCAGGATGTTCGGGTCGAATCCGTCGAAGCCCAGCACCATGACCCGCTTGAAACCCACGTCCTTCACCTCACCGCAGGAATAACTCTCCGGCCCGCACATCCTCACCGAGCGGAAACGCACGCTCGGAAAACACATTCTCACGTGCGGCCAACGCCGTCGCCGCATTCGTATATATAGCCCAGCCCGCTTCGATCTGTCAAAGAGAGCTTCGATGGCCGTGCGCCCCTACGACAGCGCCCAACAGGAATGGCCGACAGAGCCGAAGTCGTGAGATACTTGAAAGGCCTCGTAGGGCTGGGATATAATGCTGGTTTGCAGCTCTTCTGGCCTTTCACTCGGGGACCTTTCAGTGCCGCAGGACAGCGACTACACATTCGGCAGGGCCGCCGTGGCCCGCGGCGAACTCCGGCAGGCCCAGCTCGAGGAGTGCGTTGAGGTGCTCGTGGCGCTGGAGCGGGCTCAGAGCACCAAGCGGATGTGGGACGTGATCGAGAGCAAAGGTTACATGAGCTCCGACCGCATCGCCGAACTCCGGCGCGAACTCGAGAAGAAGACCGCCCCCTCCGAAGAGAGACCGCAGCCCGAAGAAGAGACCGCAGAGGAATTGGAAGCCGTACCCGTGGAGCCGGGCGGACTCGTGCTGGCCTACATTCGAAGCGGCCGGCGAGCAGCGACTTTTCCGCTGCCCCCACGGCTCGTCTCGCTGGGCAAGGACCCCGGTTGCGATATCGTTCTCGAGGAATCGGACGTCGCGCAGGAGCACGCCTGGATCAGGTGGCGCAAGAACAGGTTCATCGTGGATGATACGGGCCGCGGGTTCGGCGTGATCCTGAATGACGTCAGGGTAAAGTCTCACGAGATAAGGCCCAACGACCTGCTCCAGTTCGGGGCGGCCTACATCCTGGTGCTTGCCGACTACGGCGATGAGCCGGCGCGTCAGCCCACGAATCCGGCCGCGCTGCCCGAAGCGCCTGGAGCCCGCCTGAAGGTGACGGAAGGGCCGGGACGGGGCACCGCGTTTTTCATGTGTCGCGATCCATTGGTCATCGGGCGGCATCCCCTTGCCTGCGTGCGCGTGGACGACGAATCGGTGTCGGATTTCAACGCGCATGTTGCGGGGGTGGCCGACGGGTTTCGTATCCTCGACTTGAAAAGCGCGGCGGGAATTCGGATCAACGGCCTCTCCGTGACCCATCACCTGCTCAAGGACGGGGACGTGATCTCTCTGGGACCTTGCGCCTTTCGTTTCGACGTGCTTGCGCAGCCACGGGCAGCAGCGACCGCGACTCGAGGCGCCAAGGCTCCCGCCCGCAAGGGCAGACCTCGGACCACAACGGAGGCCGATTGGGATGTTCCGCTCGACGTGGAGGTCGAGCCGGCTTCCGACGCCATGATCAAGGCGGGCCTCAAGGTGCCCGAAAACATCCCCACTAAACGCCGACCGCCCAAAGCGTACTCGCCCGGCGAATTGAAGCTGACCTGCGTAGAAGGGATCGTCGAGGGCAAGAGCTTCATTCTGAAGAAGAGGACCAGCGTGATCGGCCGAGGCGCGGACGCTGATATCCTCTTGGACGATGTTTCCATCTCGCGGCACCATACGCAGGTCGTTCTCGAACGCAAGTATGCGCGGCTCCGTGACCTGGGCAGCCGGAACGGAATCTTTGTCAACGGCTCGCGTGTCTCTTCCGCCGTCCTGCGTTCAGGGGACACCGTTCGGATAGGAACGTGTCTCCTCATTGTGGAAGAGGTGCTCGCCGGTTCCCGAGGCCGCCGCAAGCGCTGAGGACGCCGCGTCCTTTCAGTTAGTCTGGAGAGCAATGCCAGTGTATAAGATCGTCGTCATCCCGGGCGACGGCACCGGTCCGGAAGTCACTCGGGAAGCGCTCAAGGTGATGGACGCGGCCTGCCGGAAGCACAACGTGGGCTTCGAGACGGTGGAATATGATTTCGGGGGCGAACGCTATCTTCGGACGGGCGAGATACTGGCCGATTCAGCTCTGGAAGAGATTCGAGGCATGGACGCCGTCCTGCTCGGCGCCGTGGGGCATCCCCGCGTCAAGCCGGGAATCCTCGAGAAGGGGCTCCTGCTGAGACTCCGCTTCGAACTGGACTTGTACATCAACCTGCGACCCGTGCAGCTTTATCCTGGCGTGGAATGTCCCCTGAGGGACAAGCGGCCGGAGGACGTGGACTTCGTGGTGGTCCGAGAGAATACCGAGGGGCTTTATGCCGGATCGGGCGGGTTTCTGCGAAGGGGAACGCCTCATGAGGTCGCCATCCAGACCTCCGTGAACACCCGCTTCGGCGTGGAGCGATGCCTGAGGTTCGCGTTTGGATTCTGCCGCGATCGCAATAAAAAAAAGACCCTCACCCTCTGCGGCAAGACAAACGTGCTCACCTACGCGTTCGACCTGTGGGAGCGCGCCTTCCACGAGATAGGCGAGAAGGACTACCCGGACGTGAAGAGGGACTATGCCCACGTTGACGCCATCTGCATGTGGATGGTCAAGAACCCGGAATGGTTCGACGTTATCGTCACGGACAACATGTTCGGCGACATCATCACCGACCTGGGAGCGATGATCCAGGGCGGAATGGGCATCGCCGCGGGCGGAAACATCAACCCCGAGGGAGTGAGCATGTTCGAGCCCATCGGCGGATCCGCTCCCAAGTATACCGGCCGGAACGTGATCAATCCGCTGGCCGCCGTATGCGCCGCCGCTATGATGTTTCGCAACCTGGGCGAAGAAACCGTGGCCGCAGACATCGAATCCGCCGTGAGGCAGGTCACCGGCACCCGGCTCAAGTCACTGGCCGCCGGCCACATGGGATACGGAACCAGTGAGGTGGGCGACCTCGTGGCCGCTGCGGTCTGAGAAGCGGCATCGGGCGATGTGCGGGAGCGTCGTCGCTCCAGGGCCGCCACGGAGCGCGGCCAGTGAGGACCCGTCATTCAGCGCTCATCTGCGTGAGCGAAGGTCAGACCTGGAGGAATATATCGCATGGCAGCACGTGAGCGCCCCCGACATGGATCCTTCCTTGAGCAGCCCTGGCGCATATTTCGAATCATGAGCGAGTTCGTAGAGGGATTCGAGGAACTCGCCGAAGTCGCGTCAGCGGTCTGCATCTTCGGCTCATCGCGCGCCAAGAGGGACAGTCGCGAATACCGCCTGGCGCGCACGGTGGCCGCCATGATAGCCCGGCGCGGCGTTGCGGTTATTACGGGCGGCGGTCCCGGCATCATGGAGGCGGCCAACCGGGGCGCTAGCGAGGCGGGAGGCGTATCGGTCGGCCTCAACATCGACCTGCCCACCGAACAGGAACCGAATGAGTACGTCAGCAAGCTGATAAACTTCCGGTACTTTTTCGCCCGGAAGTACATGTTTCTCTACCACAGCCTGTCGTTCATCATCTTTCCAGGCGGATTCGGCACGCTCGACGAGCTGTTCGAGGCATTGACGCTTATCCAGACCAAGCGGCATCCGCACTTTCCCGTGGTTCTCGTGGGCCGCGATTACTGGCAGGACCTCCTCGACTGGCTCAACCGTCATCTGCTGCAGAACGAATACATCTCGGCCTCGGACCTTGAGCTGATCACCGTGGCCGACGAGCCGGAGCAGATCATCGAGGCCGCCCTGATCGGTTCGCCAGAGGCTGAATAGCAGGCTGCCGGAAATGTCATTCTGAGTTCGCCTGCCGGCGGACGAAGAAGCCTCGCCCGGCCGCGTTTCTTCCGAAGGAGCTGGAGCGTGAAGGAGGTCAGAGACACCATTCGTATCGGCTTGGTCGGCGCGGGCCGGAACACTCGCCGGAAGCACATACCGGGGTTCAAGGCCATAGAGGACGTTGAGATCGTGAGCGTGGCCAACCGCACCCGCGAATCGGGAGAGCGGGTCGCGGCCGAGTTCGCCATTCCCAAGGTCTACGACAACTGGCTGGAGCTGGTCGAAGCGGACGACACGGACGCGATCTGCATCGGCACATGGCCACATATGCACTGCCCCGTGACGTTGAACGCCCTGGAATGCAACAAGCACGTTCTGTGCGAAGCGCGAATGGCCATGAATGCGATGGACGCCCGGACCATGCTGGACGCGGCCCGCCACAGGCCCCACTTGGTCACCCAGGTAGTCCCTGCGCCCCATACCCTGGCCTTGGACGACGTGATATGCGAGCTTATTGGCGACGGCTATCTGGGCGACCTCCTCGCCGTGGAGATTACGGTCGCGTCCGGAGGTTTCCTTGACAAAGAGAGCCCCTTCCACTGGCGTCAGGATGCCGACCTCAGCGGGTTCAATACGCTCTCGGTGGGAATCTGGTACGAAGCGATGATGCGATGGGTTGGGCCTGCCGGGCGTGTCACGGCCATGACCAAGGTCAACGTGCCCGTGCGGAAAGATGCGGACGGCGCGCTGAGAACGGTGACGGTCCCGGACCATGTTGATATAATCGCTGAGCTCGCCCGCGGAGCCATGGCTGGATTTCGATTCAGCACAGTGGCCGGGCTGGCACCGCGACAGGAAGTATGGCTCTTCGGCAGCGAAGGCACGCTCAAGCCGGACTTCCAGAACGGCCAGCTCTACGGGGGCCGACGCTCCGATGCGCAGCTCGCCGAGATCGCCGTGCCTCCGGAGAAACGGGGAAGCTGGAGGGTGGAGCAGGAGTTCGTCAATGCCATAAGGGGCAGGGAGAAGGTAAGGCGGACGACCTTCGAGGACGGCTTGCGGTATATGGAGTTCACGGAGGCGGTCATCAGGAGCGCCCAAAGCGGTCAGTCGCTGAGTCTGCCGATGTAAGGCCGAGGGGATGAAGAAGTACGCCAAGCCGGCGGATGATGGGCCGCGTCGCCTGACGCTCAAGGAGTTGCCCGCGGATGAACGTCCGCGCGAACGGCTCATTCAACAGGGCGCCGATGCGCTGACCCCGGCGGAGCTCCTGGCCATCATCATCCGAGACGGCACGCCCAGGGAAAGCGCCCTGGACATCGCGCGCAGGCTGCTGAAGATGTTCGGCGGCCTGCGAGGACTGAGCGAGAAGAGCACGGCCCAGCTCTGCGAGGTCAAGGGTATAGGCCCGGCTCGCGCCGCCCAGGTGCAGGCCGCGCTCTCCTTGGCGAGGCGCCTGGGCGCCCGAACCCTCAGCCGAGGACAACAGTTCACCGGCGCCAAGGACGTGTTCGACCATTTCTACGCCGACCTCAGGTACCGCAAGAAGGAACGGTTCCTTTGCGTGCTTCTGGACGTGAAGAACCGGGTGATTCGGGAGGAGGTGATATCCGACGGGGGCCTCACCGCTGCCATGCTCGATCCCAAAGAACTCCTCCGGGCGGCGATGGCCGTTTCGGCCGCGGCGATCATCGTTGTCCACAATCACCCCAGCGGCGACCCTCAACCGAGCCGTGACGACCTCCACGTGACGCGCCGTATCAAAGAGGTCTGCAGCCTGGCCGGCATCCGACTTCTAGACCACGTCGTCATTGGCGAGGAGGGCTTCGTGAGCCTGGCCGAAACCGGTAAGATGTGAGCCGGCCCGTTTTGCTTCTGTTCCTGTTCTGGTTGCGGAACGATCCTCTGTGGGCCGAGTTGAGCCGAGATATCCATGGCATCCAATAAGAAAGTGCGAGCAATCGTCCTCAGGGCCGCGGGGACGAACTGTGATTATGAGACGGCGTACGCCTTCGAGAAGGTCGGCGCGCTTGCCGAGCGGATTCACGTCAATCGACTGGTGGAGAGCCCGAAGCGACTCAGCAGGTTCCATATTCTGGCCATTCCGGGCGGCTTCAGCTACGGCGACGACATCGCCTCCGGAAAGCTCCTCGCCAACGAGATACGCTTTCGTCTCGAAGATCAAATCCGGCTTTTCATTCGTGACGGAAAGCTCATCATAGGCATCTGCAACGGCTTCCAGGTCCTTGTCAAGGCCGGGCTTCTCCCCGGCTTCCGCAAGAAGCAGGTCCAGACCACGCTCAGCTTCAACGACAGCAACCGGTTTGAGGACAGGTGGGTCTGCCTGCGCGCTCAGAACAGCTCCTGCGTCTTCGTGAAAAAGGGAGAGGACACGTATCTGCCCGTGGCCCACGGCGAGGGGAAGTTCGAGGCGGAGCCGGACGTGCTACGGGAACTGAAGAGGAGACGGCAGATCGTGTTTCGGTACGTCGGGCCCGATGGCTCTTCGGGCGCGGGTTATCCCTGGAACCCGAATGGGTCCATGGACGACATCGCAGGAATCTGCGATCCTTCGGGTCGGATCTTCGGCCTCATGCCGCATCCGGAGCGCCATGTCGAGCCCACCCAGCACCCACGGTGGACCCGTGAAGGCTGCAAGGCCGAAGGAGACGGCCTGAAGGTCTTCCGGAACGCCACGGACTTCGTGCGCCGAAACCTTCTCTGAATAAGGCTGCAGAAAAATTGAGGTTTCGCTGCTTTCGGGTGCCACGGCCGGCCCCGCCTCTGGCGGGCAAGATTGCTCGGCCGTGAGGCACGATCTGGAAAACGGCGGGTGGCACGGCCGGTCTTGCCCGGCCGTGAGCCGTAATCTCGAATGGGACACGGCGGGTCTCGTCCCGCCGTGGCATCCCAGAAGCAAGCAAGCCTGGATTTTACTGAACGTCTATTTGGCTTGGAAGGCGACCCGGGGTTAAGCCCGATGCACATGGAAAAGCGTTGGAACATTGCCGCCCAGGAGGCCGGGGCCGACGAACTCGCCCGACGAGTGGGGGTGAGCGGCATAACCGCGCAGGTCTTGCTCAACCGCGGGTTCAGCGATCCGGCCGACGTCCGCGCCTTCCTGCGTCCCAGCCTGGAGCAACTCAAAGACCCGTCCATGTGGCCCGAGCTGGTCCAGGCGGCCCGGCGAATCCGAACCGCGCTCGATAAGGGCGAGCGCATCGTAATCTACGGCGATTACGACGTTGACGGCATCTCGGCCACGGCCATCCTCATGCGCTGCTTTGCCCTCCTCGGCGTCAAGGCGGAATTCTACGTGCCCGACCGACTCGAAGAGGGGTACGGGCTCAATGCCGGCGCTGTGCGGAAGATCGCTCAACAGGGCGGCGGACTGCTCATTACCGTTGACTGCGGCATCAGCGCGGCCAAAGAAGTGGCTCTGGCGCGAGAGCTCGGGCTCGACGTCATCGTCACCGATCATCACGAGCCCGGCGATGAAGTTCCCCAGGACGCCATATTGGCAAACCCGAAGCTGCCTGGTCATCCGCTCCCGTTCCGGGAGCTGTCCGGAGCAGGGATCGCCTTCAAGCTGGCCTGGGCCATAGGCAAGAGTCTGTCCAGAAGCGAGAAGGTATCAGAGCAATTCAAGGAGTTCCTGGTCGACGCGGTCTCCCTGGCGGCCCTGGGTACCATTGCCGACGTTGTACCTTTGTGTGACGAGAACCGGGTATTGGTCCATTACGGATTGGGCGGTTTGGGTTCTTCCGAGGCCGCGGGCATCATTGCCGTGTGCGAGACGGCCGGCGTCGAAGCGAAAGCCCTGGATGTCCACGCCGTGGCGTTCAAGCTGGCTCCCAGGCTGAACGCCCCAGGCCGGCTGGGTTCAGCCCGCAAGGCGGTCGAACTGCTGACTACCGACTCGCCGGAGCGGGCCCGCGCCATCGCGACGGAACTGAATCGCGAGAACACCCTTCGACAACAGATCCAGAAGCGCATCCTGGAAGAAGCCGGGGGGATGCTGGAGGACGAGGACGTCAGCAGCCGGTTCTCCATCGTTCTGGCGAGAGAGGGCTGGCACGCCGGCGTCATTGGCATCGTGGCCGCGCGGCTCGCCGAGGAATACTGGCGACCCACGGTGCTGCTGGCCCTGGAGGATGAAACAGCACACGGCTCAGCGCGATCCATCGCGCCGCTGCACCTCTTCGAGACGCTCCGCGACTGCTCGAGTCGGCTCATTGCGTACGGCGGCCACGCACGGGCCGCCGGCCTGCGTCTGCGTCGGGATGAGCTGGAACGGTTCAAAGAGGAGTTTGAACAGGCCGCCTCAGCGCGCCTGTCCAAAGAGGATCTGACGCCGGTCCTGGAGGTGGACGCGGAAGTGCGCCTTTCGCAAATCGACAAGCCGCTGCTCGAAGAGATCCGCCGCCTGGCTCCCTTCGGGAAGGGCAACCCTGAGCCGGTGCTTGCCGCCTTTGATGTGAGGGTGCCGTCCGGCGTCCGACGGATGGGGACCGGCGGCAGGCATATGAGCTTCTGGGTGAATCAGGATGGAGCGGCTTTCCGTGCCGTGGCCTTCGGGATGGCGGAGCGGGCTGCCGCCCTCGAGCGCTCCAAGACGTGCTCTCTCGCCTTCGCACCCAGAATCAACCGCTGGCGGGGCGCGGAGAGCATCGAGCTCGATGTTCGCGACGTCAAAGCCGGAGCACGCCGGAGGGGCTGATTACGCAACCCGGACAGGGCAGCCTTCCATAAAACCCCATCAGTACTGCGATTCAGACAGCGGCGTTCAGGTGAAGAAGGGGGAAGGGGAACGCAGTTGTCTGTCCGTCTTCTCCTCTCCTATGCCCTTTCTTCGTCGCATTGCACTGTCTCAATTTCAACCGTCTTCAAACAGTGGCCCTGCATTGGGGACAGTGCACTGAGGGCCGATAGGCACTCATCCTGCAGCCAGTTCCCTTATCCGGCGAGCTTTCTCCAGGAGGGCGGGGAGCGCCGGGAGGGGCAGCATGGCGGCCGCGTCGCTTC
>SDBU01004555.1_pt1 | contig 16984 bp, 8 predicted proteins | sample 2277071 | NCBI WGS metagenome assembly SDBU01 (sample SAMN10397929, study PRJNA504765) | marine sediment metagenome | isolation source: marine sediment core GS08_GC12, 126 cmbsf | place: Arctic Ocean: Gakkel Ridge, Loki's castle | collected 2008 | reverse complement strand
CACTAGAAGTGTTTCTGTAGCTGCAGATAGTAATAATAACCCTTTTATAAGTTATCCTGATGGAGGTGTAGAATATGCCGCTCGTTCAGGCGTTTGGAGTGATTATATAGTAGAATCAGGCAGTTTTAGTTATCCCGAAATTGTTTTAGACAGTTTTAATCATATGCATGTTAGCTATTATGACAGCGCTAATGACGATCTCAAATACGCTTATGACAGCAATGGAGACGGTGATTTTAGCGATCCAGGAGAGATTATGGTAGTAGATTCTGGAGGAAATGTTGGAGAGTATAATTCTATTGATCTAGATAGTTCTGGTCATCCTCATATCAGCTACTATGATACCACGAACCGTGATCTGAAATACGCCCATGACAACAATGGCGATGGTATTTTTGAAACCATTACCATAGTGGATTCTGTGGGGAGTAAAGGAAAATATAATTCTATTGCCGTAGATAGTTCTGGTTATCCACATATTAGTTATCACGATGGTAATTCCTATAATCTTAAATACGCTAAGTGGAACGGTTCTTCTTGGGAAGTTAGGACAGTTGACAGTGGCGGGACTCTTGCTAAAGGATATTGGACATCTATTGCCTTAGATAATGCCGACCATCCCCATATTGGTTATGCAGAAGTAGATTTATCTAATGAGGGATATTTAAAATACGCTTATGACAGCAATGGCGATGGTATTTTTGAAACTATTACCAGAATAGACGGCGCTGTTAATGAGATTGTTTGGGACACAGCAATAGCTCTTGATTCTTCTAATAATCCTTATTTTACTTATACTGTCCAAGACAAAAATGATAATTTTAATTATCTTAAATTAGCCAAGTGGAATGGTTCTTCTTGGGAAATAGAAGATTTATATAAATCGCCGTGGACAGGAAGCTCAAGCAGTACTGACATAACATTTGACAATAATAACAATGTTCATATAGCTTTTTCTAATAAAGAAGGATGGTATGGCAGTGTTATGTATTTTACAAATGCTTTTGATATTTCTTCAGGATATCTTGTTTCTGTAGAAATTGATCCTGCTTCTTTAGCCCTTTGGAATCAGTTTTTTAAAAATGACATTATTCCCATGAATACAAGTATCGCCTATTCTATTTTAGACGGCAGCGATCTTTCAGTGATTAAAAGTAATGTGATTAATGGGCAGGATATATCAGATATTGATGCAGTTGCTCATCCCACTATCAGGTTGAGAGCGGATTTAGAGACAACTAATCCCCCTAATTCCCCAGAACTTCAATATTGGAAAGTAACCTGGCTTTTACCTGATGCTACCCCTCCCTCAATTATTAATAATTCGCCAATAGGAACTGGGGTGCTTATTAGTACTGATATCTCAGTAACCTTTTCTGAAGCAATGAATCAGGGTTCATCAGAAATTGCTTTTTCCATTAGTCCTTCAGTAACAGGGTCATTTGTTTGGGTGGGTGACCAAATGATTTTTAATCCTACTAGTGATCTTAGCTATAATACTACTTACACTATTACTATTAATACTACAGCTGAAGATTTAGCAGGCAATAATTTGTCCGCTCTTTATTCTTGGAATTTTACTACTGAAGTTGAGTTAGACACCATTCCGCCAGAAATTTCTAATCCTCTTCCTTTAGGATTAATTAATAATAATACTCCTGATATTTCAGTTGATACTGATGAGAATGCCTTTTGTAAGTATGATACTGTAGATCAAGCTTATGATTCTATGGCAGATATTTTTTCAACTACCGGAGCAACTAACCATTCTTCTGCAGTGGGTCCTTTAACTGAAGGCGATCATACTTATTATGTCCGGTGTGAAGATGTGGCAGGCAATAAAAATACTTCTTCTGAAACGATTAATTTTACTGTGGATACTATCCCGCCAGTAATTTCTAATCCTCTACCTTCAGGATTAATTAATAATAATACTCCTGATATTTCAGTTGATACTAATGAAAATGCTACTTGTAGATATGATGATACCGAAGATAAAGATTATGGTGACATGAGTCCTTTTTCTACTACTGGAGCACAAAATCATTCTTCTAGTGTTGGGCCTTTAGCTGAAGGCGATCATAAATATTACGTTAGATGTGAAGATGATGCAAATAATCAGAATCCTTTTTCTACAGAAATTGATTTTATTGTGGACAGCGCTAAGCCAACAATAACTAAAATGATTGCTTGCAATATGAGTAAAAACGATGTTGTAGGGGATGATTGTGATGATTATGGTGGAGACATAATTGATGATGAGGGCAGTATCCAGAAAGGAGAAATAGTAAAATTAATTTCTAAGGCCAATGATGGCGTTGGGGGGTCCGGGCTTTGGAGCCATAAAATATTTTACGAGCCTAATAGCGGAGGAATGATTACAGTATTAGATTGTGAAGATACAGATTTAGATGGCGATTGTGATGGTATTAATCCTCCAATGAGTATTGATTCTATTGAAGTAGTTATAGGCGACGAAGAGCCATCTAATGACAAACCATTTAAGATTTATGACATTATTAAATATAAGGTAGCAGCAACAGATAATTCATTTCCTCCTAATACTGGCTGTAAACCAGATGATTGTTATAGTGCTTATTCTTTTAATGTTCCTAATACCCCACCTACTGTAACTGCTAATCCTCCTAATATACCAGATCATTGTCAATCAACTCCGGAAGCTATTACTTTGTTCTGGAATTTTGACGATGCAGAAGATTGCGATCCTATTAATGGCAATGGCTGTATCCAGACCGGCTATCAATTAGAAGTAACAAGGAAAATTGGTGCAATTGTTGATGCAGTTTATGACAGTGGTTTGATTTTTAGTTCTCTTCCAGGGTTTACCGCTGGGGAAATAAATACAGCAGCAGAAAATGCGGGGTTAGGTCCTCAATTTATTTGGTATGATCATAATTACGACTGGCAAGTAAGGGTCTGGGATAGTCCAACTCCTAGATGGGCTAGTGATTATAACTATCGTAAAAAAATAACTATTAATGGCGCGTCAGTAGCCGGAACTAATTATCAGATTAAATTAAAAGTTGGTGAAACTTCTGGGGCAACTGGGGAAGATTTTGATTTAGATGGTAATGCTTTAAATTTTCCTAATGACATCAGATTTACTGATGCTGACGGAACAACTTATTTAGACCATTGGTTAGAGAATACTAGCGGAAGTGGGGATAATGAATTAGCCACATTTTGGGTGGAAGTGCAGGATGATTTAAATATTGATACTGATATTTATATTTACTACGGCAAATCAGGGGATGTTTCTGCTAGTAATGGAGAAAATACTTTTGATTTCTTTGATGATTTTCCAGGTTCTTCGTTAGATGGAGCAAAATGGGATGAAGTAAATACTCCAGATGTTTCAGTAGCCAGTTCTATAATGACATTTACAAATAGTGGGAGCGGTGGCAAGTGGATTGAAACAGATAGTGGATTTTCAGATGGACACGAAGTTCAGTTTTGGGCTAAATATTCTTCGGTGGATGGACAAAACGCTTTAGGATATACACAAATTAACAGAGCATCTGGAGACCCGTGGAGAGATGGATTTAATTTATTTACCAATTGGGGAGACGATGATTTGTATGGATTTTCAGCAGCTGGAGGAACTGTAAAAACAGAAGCAGCATTTACAACTGAAACAGTTAATGTTTATAGAAGATATAAAATACAGAGCAAAGACGATAACGAAGCGTCTATCTTCCAAAGCGAAGGAGGATTGGGAGGTGAAGAAGAAATAGTCACTGACCACGCTTCATTTTATACAGGGGATGATTTGGGAGTTTCTGTGTTTGGAAACCTTGATGGTGGAGCTGGTAATATTGCTATTGACTGGGTATTTATCCGCAATTATGTTGCTACCGAACCAACTTTTAGTAGCGCTTCAATAGCAGACATATTTAATGCAGGGACTGCCTCATTATGGGATAATGGAGATAATTTTGTGGTGCCAGAACATGCCTATCCCAATAATACTTTTACCTGCGACGGCGTGCCTTGTTCTGATATTTCGCCTGTATATGGAGTAGCTATTCAATTCGATAATGACCCTGATCCTGATGGTGATCCAGACAGATACGGCCCATACACTTGGATATGGGATTTTGATGACCGTAGCCCTAAGCAGTTTATTCAAAATCCGCTTTATGCTTTTGGCAGTTATGATATTAAAGATCAATATTCTGTTAATCTTCAGATTGAAGATGTTGATGGTTTTACTTGTCCAGTTAATGAAACCATTGATTTTACAACCTCTCCATTATGGAGAGAAAGTATTCCCAGATAATTATTAAACATTAATTTAGCAATAAAGAGGAGTTAAATACTTCTCTTTTTGTTTAGAAAAAATAGCAGATAATGCTATAATAGAATGAGGGGTTTTAATCTTATATTTGTTCGTCCTGGCTTCGCCAGGCAAGTCGTTCGGAAATGCCAAATAAATTTGTCATTTCTGCTCGCTTCGCTCACAAATGGAAATATGGATAAATCAGAAACTAAAAAAAGAATAGAAAAATTAAGAAAAACAGTTAATTATCACCGTTATCTTTATCATGTTTTAGACAAGGAAGAAATTTCTGACGCTGCTTTGGATTCTTTAAAAAATGAACTTTATAAATTAGAGCAGGAGAATCCAGAATTTATTACCCCTGATTCTCCTACCCAAAGAGTAGGGGGCCAGCCATTAGAAAAATTCAAAAAAGCAGTTCATAAAGTTCCTATGCTTTCCATTGATGATATTTTTGATAACAAGGAGTTGCAAGATTGGGAAAATTATTTAAAACAGCTTATTCATTCTGAATCCCTGGATTATTTTTGTGAATATAAGATAGACGGTTTTGCTGTTAGCCTGATTTACGAAAAAGGAATTTTTGTTCAAGGCGCAACAAGAGGGGATGGGAAAGTAGGCGAAGATGTTACCCAGAATTTAAAAACAATAGAAAGCATTCCTCTAAAATTAGAGGTTAATTCTGAATATTTGAATTCTCAATTTAAAAACATTGAGAATAGTTTAGAAGAGACAATAGAAAAAGGAAGAATAGAGGTCAGGGGCGAAGTTTATATGGGGCAAAAAGAGTTTGAAAAATTTAATAAAGAGACAGTAGAAAAGGGAGAAGAACCTTATTCTAACCCCCGTAATTTAGCAGCTGGGTCTATTAGACAACTTGATTCTAAATTAGCTGCTCAGAGGCCTTTAAAGTTTTTAGCTTATGACATTGTTACTGATTTTAGTCAGACCAAACATTCAGAAGAGCATAGAATTTTAACGGCTTTAGGATTTAAGCCCAATCAAGGCAGGAAATGCAAGAATTTAACTGAAGTGTTGGATTATTGGAAAGAAACAGCTGCAAAAAGAGGGTCTCTTATTTTTCAGATTGACGGTATTGTTGTCCAAATAGACAACAACGCGGTTTTTAAAAAATTAGGAGTGGCTGGCAAAAGCCCTCGGGCTATTAGGGCCTTGAAGTTTGCTCCTAAACAAGCCACCACTATTATTAGAGATGTGAAATTTCAGGTAGGTAGAACCGGCGCTGTGACTCCAGTGGCCATATTAGAGCCAGTTAAAATAGAAGGTGTAATTATTACCCGGGCTAGTTTGCATAATGAAGATGAAATCAAGGAATTAGGCGTGAAAATAGGCGATACAGTGATTATTGAAAGAGCTGGTGATGTAATCCCAGCCGTGATAAAAGTTTTATCAGATCTTCGTTCTGGTAAAGAAAAAAATATTAATATGCCTCGGAATTGTCCTGTTTGCAAAAATTCTTTGGTCCGGCCTGAAGGCGAGGCAGTCTGGAGATGTCCTAATCTCCGTTGTATTGCTGTGCTAAGGCAGTCCTTGCATTATTTTGTATCAAAAAAAGGTTTTGATATAGATGGATTAGGCCCTAAAATAATTGACCATCTTTTAGACGAAAATCTTATTTTTTCTCCGGCTGATATTTTTAATTTAACAGAAGAAGATTTAGCCCCCTTAGAAAGATTCGGTGAGAAATCTGCCCAAAATTTATTTTTATCAATTCAAAAAAGCAAAAAAATATCTTTAGCTCGGCTTATAACTGCTTTAGGTATTCGTTTTGTGGGAGAAGAAACAGCTATTGATTTAGCACAATATTTTGGGTCTTTGGAAAATATTAAAAATATTTCTCAAGAGGAATTAGAAGCCGTACCAGATATTGGCCCTCGAGCCTCAGAGAGCATTTACAATTGGTTCAGGATAAAAGAAAACAAAGAATTAATTGATAACCTAATTAAACAAGGAATAGATATTTCAGCTCCTGAGCAAATATCTAAAAAATTGTCAGGAAAAACTTTTGTCTTAACCGGTTCCTTAGAAGATATCACCCGAAATGAAGCCAAGCAAAGAATTAGATTTTTAGGAGGCAAGGTTTCTAATTCGGTTTCTCAAAAAATAGACTATGTGGTAAAAGGTAGGGAGCCAGGCACAAAGTATAAAAAGGCAAAGGAATTAGGCGTGAAAATAATAAACGAGCAGCAGTTTTTAGCAATGTTATGACAAATTAAAATGAACTATTATATTAATCGCATTAAGAAAATGGATTGGGTTTTAAACACAGCAGCAATACTGCTTGTGTTGATTGGATTGCTCTCTATTTATAGTTCTTCCTTAGCTAATAATGATTTTTTTAATTTTCAAAAACAAATTTTATTTTTTGTTTTAGGTCTTTTTTTATTATTTTTCTTTTATTTTTTTGATTATAGAATTTTAAAAAGCAGTCCCTATTTAATTTTAGGCCTTTATTTTTTAAGCTGTCTGGCTTTGTTGGGATTGTTCTTTTTTGCTCCAGAGATTAGGGGAGTAAAATCCTGGTACAAAATAGGTCCTCTTTCTATCGACCCGATAGAATTTTCTAAAATTATTTTGATAATTTTATTGGCAAAATATTTCTCTATGCGCCATATTGAGATGTATAAGATAAGGCATATTTTAGTTTCTGGGATTTATGTTTTAATACCAAGCGCTTTAATCTTTTTTCAGCCAGATTTTGGTTCAGTTTTGATTTTAATTGCTATTTGGATGGCGATTTTAATAATATCAGGAATAAAATTAAACCATTTTTTAATTTTATGTTTTTGCGGGATTTTAATTTTTAGTTTTGCCTGGCTGTTTTTAATGAAGGATTACCAACAGCAGAGAGTTCTAAGTTTTTTGGCTCCTCAGTTAGAGCCATTAGGCATGGGTTGGTCTCAGGCCCAGGCAAAAATAGCTATTGGAGCAGGCAGTATTTTTGGTACTGGCATAGGCAATGGGTCACAGACACAATATGGATTTTTATCAGAGCCCCAAACCGACTTTATTTTTGCTGCTATTGGCGAAGAAATGGGGTTACTAGGCCAGGTAGTTTTATTTATTTTATTATTAATTCTAATTCGTCATATTGTTAAAATAGCTTTATCTAGTACTACTAATTTTGCCCGATTATTTGCTTCTGGATTAGCCATGCTTTTTGCGGCTCAGATCTTTATTAATATCGGAATGAATCTTGGCTTACTGCCTATTATTGGTATTCCCTTGCCCTTTGTTAGTTATGGTGGGTCTGGTTTAATAGCTGCCTTTATCGGATTAGGGATATTACAATCTTTGAGATCTAACTAAAAGATTTCCAGGCGCTCAAAATAATTAAGTGCTTGTTTTTTCTCCTATAAATTTAATATCTCGAGCTTGTAGTATCTTATCCCCAACTGGCCTCCTTGACCAGTTTTTTAAATATGAGAAAATATAGTAATATCTATTTTTTTTGTTATCCGATATTTTAATATGCCTTCGTCTAAAAAATTAAATTATATTTCTCTCCAAGAAGCCATTAAATATTGTAATTATTCACAAGAGTATTTATCATTGCGGGCTCGTCAAGGAAAATTAAAGTCTGTAAAAATCGGAAGGAATTGGGTTACTACTAAAAAGTGGGTTGAGGAATATTTATCAAAGATTAAAAAAGAAAAATTTAAAAAACCAATCGAGAAGAATATAAAAAAAGGTAGAAAAATAAAAAAAGCTCCAGTAATTACTTTGTCTTCATCTAAAAAGAAAAAAGAACCTGATACTCTTTATTCAGTAATAAGCCCGAAAGAACAATTTGTCTTTACTTTTATTTTAACTCTGACTTTATTAATCATAGGATTTTCTTGGCAAGACAAGAATGTAGCTATTGTTATTGATTCAGCCATAAATAATACAGCCTCAACAGTAGGGCAGAATTTTAATAATTTATCAGGATTTTTCGATTATAAGGATTCTAGTATCGCAGAAATAGATCCTGTTGAAGTTATATTAAATAGTAAAACCGGGATTTTAATCCTTACTGATGAAACCGAAAATTTTTTCAAAAAAAGAACAGAAGAAGCAAAGAGCGCTGTTTTTAATGATTTATCTAAATTTAATAATACAAGAAAAAAAGTTCAGCCGATAGAAAAATTGACGTTGTTTTTTCAAAATTTTTCTATAGGTCTTTCAAAAGGAATTAATAATATTAGTAATGATTCTAGCGCAATGAGTGAAAATTTTAACTCAACAAGGGCTGGCATAGATACAGCAGTTAAAATTTTCCAAAATGACAAAAAAAATATTCTTCTATTAACTGCTAGCATAGAAAATATTTCTGAACAATCTGTAGATGTTACTAGTAATACTATAAATATTTTTAAAGATTATTGCTGGTGGCTAGTTGAATCAATTAGCGCAACATTGAAAAATATAGCCAATGGAATAAATCAAATGGTTCGCAGTATTTTTTAAAAATTATTGGCATTAAAATCAATATCAGTACGAAAAAATGAAATAATTTAAAGAATATTTAGTTATCTAATATTTTAATATGTCTCCTCGCAAAAAACCAAATTATATTTCTCTTCAAGAAGCCACTAAATACTGTAATTATTCACAGGAGTATTTATCATTGCGAGCTCGTCAAGGTAAATTAAAGGCTATTAAAATTGGAAGAAATTGGGTTACAACTAAAAAATGGGTAAAAGAATATTTTTCTAAAAACCAGAAAACAAAAGTTACTCTTAATAAATTTGAAAAAAACAAAAAAAACAATAATTATAATTTGAAATCTTTTTTTTCATTTCAAAAGTCAGCTTTTATATTCATCTTAATAATAGTATTTGTTTCTGTTTTAATTCCTGTAATAGGGAATAAGCCTTTAAGTCAAAATTTTATTGTTAATACAATAAGATATGATTTTCCCGCCTCTTTAGATAATGTATTAGATTCTTTTAATAATTCTTCAGCTATTTTTGCTAATAAATTATTAACGGCTGATAAGAAAATTACTGCCTCTTTGCTTAATGGAGTCAATAAAAAGGTTTTCCCAATTATTCACCAAACAAAAGAATCTATTAAAGAAAAAACACAAAAGTTCGCTATTGCTTTGAGCCAGAATTATAATATTGTTCAGAATAAATTAAATCGGACCTATGAAGCAGTCTATTCTTCTTTTGTTAATGTTTATGATAAATTTACTAAAAGATTGGGAAGAAAAACCGTGAGTGAACAAGGGTCTGCCGATTCTTTTAAAAATAAAGGGATGATAGTAATACCTTCTGAAAAGATGAATGCTACTGTGCATAATTCTATGAAGAAAATTTTTCCTGATGAAATAATAGTAGAAATAAATCAAGATGCAAATACAGAAATCATTAAACCAGTTTTTAAAGAAGATCAAGATCAAGATCAAGAATATTTATTTATAATGGTGCCGATTGTTAATGTGTCAATAGAAACTGAAAATGAATAAAATATTGTAAATTCATAAATTAGCAATGCCTTACCCAAAATCAAAATTTGTTTTAATAACTATTAACCTGATAATAGCTTTAGCAGTGATTTTTACTTTTGGACAATTAGTAAATGCTCAAGAGACATTAGTAGAAGAACAACCAACTGAAGAGCCAGTTGAGTTAATAGAACCAATTATTGAACCTGAACCTACTCCAGAACCAGTTATTAAAGAAGAACCTAAGGAAAGTAAGGAATTAAAAAGTATAAGAATCTTTTATCAAGGTATTTTATCTGATCTTGAAGGTAATCCAATTAAGGAAGGAAAATATAATTTAAACTTTAAAATTTATGATCAAGAGAAAGCAGGGAATATTATTTGGCAGGAAGAATATACTTTTTACAATGCTCTTTTTATAAAAGATGGCAATCTGAAAATACTCTTAGGCCGCAACAACGCTATTAATCTAAATTTAAACCAAGCACCCTTTTGGCTCAGTATTTCAATTGGTAACGAAGATGAAGAAAATCAAATTATATGGGAAGAGGAGATAACAACTCGTAAGAAAATCACTACCCTTTCAGAAATTTTAGGAAGTGAGCAAATCACAAAAGAGCAATGGGAAAATCTTTCCCAACTTATTAGAGAAAAATTAGGGGATCAGACTAATGTGGTAATTTTATTTGATATAGAACAATTAAATAATTTAGATTTGAGTGATGTTAATAATAAAACATTTTTAGAATCAGATTCTTATTTAGCAAATATTTTACAAGATTTAGTGAATTTTCTGTCAGAGAAAATTAGCAGAATTGAAGAGTTATTAGTAAGAATTATGGAAAAGATTGATAGTGTTATTGTTAAGATTGATAATATTATTTCTAGCTTAGCTAATATTGGAGATAAAATTGATGTATTGTATGATGTTTTAATTGTTGAACAAGGGTTGGAACCAGAGGATTTCTCTATCCAAGAAGAAAAAACATTAAATATAGGCAATGAACAAGTTTATGGGACTGCAGTGATTAGAACTGGTAAAAGTTCAATAGAAATCTTTGAGCAAACAATCCAAGAAAATAGTTTAGTTTTTATTGCTTTTATTGAAGAGCCTCAATTTTCTTGGAATATTTCAAAAAATCTTTCTAGTAGGTCTTTTCTTTTAAATTTAGAAGAAGAAGCTTTAGAAGATTTAGAATTTAATTATTGGATTACAAATATAGAAGAAGAGGATCTAATCAAACAACCAAGCGAACAACCAGCTGAAACTCCAGAACCAACACCTGAGTCAACTGAGCCTATTGTTGAACCAGAGCCTGAACAACCAGAAGAAGAACAACCAAGCGAACAACCTGAACAAGAACAACCTACTGAACAACCAGAAGAAGAACAACCAACTAAAGCTTTAGAACCTCAGCAACCAGAAGAGCAACCAGAAGAGCAACCAGTTGAAACTCCAGAGCCTGAAAAGCCAGAAGAAGAACAACCAGAAGAAGAACCTGAACCTACTCCAGAACCAATTGAACAACCAACTGAAGAGCCAGTGCTGGAACAAGAAGATTTACAAAAGATTTTAGAAGAGCAAGAACAAATTATTGAACCAGTTGAACCAGAGTTGCCCGAAGAAACAATTCAAGAAGGCGAAGAAATGCATTATTAATATTATTTTTTTAGAAAGTTTCATCTTATGAAGAAGAATTTTTTCATCATTGCTATTTTTTTCCTCGCTGGCATAATTGCCATTGCTTTATTTCAGAGCGTTTTTGCTCAAAATGAGTTAAGTTTTGGTTATAAATTTATAAGTTCGTATTTTGAAATCCAAGAAAGCTCTTATCCTAAAAATCTTCCTTTAATTAAAAAAGAAGGAGGACAAGAAGGAATTAGTGGCCAAGCTAAAATCATTGACCAGTATTTGCTTTCTAATTTACCAGAGAATGAATTTTTAACCTTTTATCCTGATTTAAAAAACGGGTTTCAAGATCTTGAGATTTCTATTGGAGCAGATCAGCCCATTTTTCAAGAAGATAATTTTTACCATCCTGTTTCTCTTTTTGAAAAAATTAACTTTTTTTTTGGGATTGAACCTGAAGCTTTACCAGAATATAGGATTAGTAAAGAGGTTGATAGTTCAATTGATATGAAAACTAATTTTGATTTAGAGAAAATAAAGATTGAAACGAATTACAGGAAGATTGAGGAAGAGGGAGGGCAAAAAATCAAACAGGACTTAACTTTAATTAATAATAATGATCAAGATTTAAATATATCTCTTAATTTTAAAAATCAAATTAAAGGAGAAAGAGTTTATTGGGGAAATAATATTTATGCTATTGGTGAAAATCCTCGGGGCATTAAAGAACCAACCCAGGTTTCTTTTTATAGTCAAAATGTTAAATATCTTTCTTTTTATGATTTTTCAACTATTCCTGAAGATTTTAGTCCAGAATTATGGATTCAAAAAAAAGATGGAGAGAATCTTTTAATCCTTTCTTTAAATATTTTTATACCAGCTAATTCTTCTAAAACTATTAATCCCAGTTATCATACTGAAATAACTCCCCAAGCTATTAGAGAGAAAGAAGGAATTTATAGTTTTAATTCTTTAGATGGTTCACTTATAGAGATAGGAGAAGAAAGGCATTCACCTGCTCAGCCTTATTTAAAATTAAATAAATGGGACAAGGAAGTTTCTTTTAAAGTAGGTATTCCCTATGTTAAAGACGGTGAAAAAAGTCTTGAGAATAATAAATTAAAATTTAGCAGTGATAAATATGACGTAGATTTTTATCCTAAGGAACCAGAAATGATTGTTGAAGATTTTAATGGAGAAAAAAGTGATTTTAGAATAAATCAAGAAGGAGGCGTTGAATTTGATATTATTTTAAAAGAAAAGCCGGATTCTAATATCTTTGAATTTCCGATTGAAACGCAAGGTTTGAAATTTTATTATCAGCCATCCCTGCATCCAGAGCATCCAACTTGGTCTGACGAAAATGGCGATGGACAAGCAGATAATTTCCGGCCTGAAAGCGTTGTTGGCTCTTATGCGGTTTATCACGATACTAAAAAAGGCGATTACTCTAAAATAGGCGGCAAAAATTATATGGCTGGCAAAGCATTCCATATTTATAAGCCGAAAGTGATTGATAATAATAGTAATGAAGTTTGGGCAGAATTGAAAATAAATGAAGAAAAGAATATTTTAATGATTATTATTGATCAAGATTGGTTAAATAAGGCAAGCTATCCTGTTAAGATTGATCCTAATTTTGGTAATGAGTCAATTGGTGGAAGCGAGACGGTAACAGGCTCTGATAGTATAGAGGGCAGTGAGTTTACAGGGGTTGCTGGAACAGGAGATAGTTTGACTTTTTACACTAAAACGGGGGGTGACAATAAACCAGCTAAAGGAGTTATTTATAAGCATAGCGATTCTTCTAAATTAACAGATGGTGAAGGAGGAGAAATAACAGTTACGGGTACATATGCGTGGAGAACTTCTAATTTTTCTACTTCCCCTGGTCTTTCAGCCATTAATTATGTATTAGTTGTTGCTTTTGACGCATCAAATAAACCTTCATCACGGTTTTATCTTAAATACGATACAGGTCTAGCAAATCAAGGTCATATTGACGGCATAACTTATCCGACCACACCTAGCACAGCAGCTTTTAGTCATCTTGGTTGGGAATACTCTATTTACTGCACTTATACAGCAAGTAATGCGCCTTCTTTTACTAATGGACCTTCAGACGGTGGTTCTACTGGGACGGCGCCAACTAATGTCGGATCTAATGTTTCTTTTACAGGAACAGCTAGTGATCCTGATACTGATAATTATTATTTAGCAATTTGTAAGACCGATGCAGTGACCGCTGTTAATAATGGAGCCCCGACCTGTGGTGGTGATAATTGGTGTATTTCTTCTTCTTTTATTGATGACGCTGAAGCTTCTTGCGCCTATGCCACTACAGGAAGCGAGGATTGTACTGCTCAAGGTGGTAGTACTGAAAGCTGTCCTTGGTATGGTTTTGTCTGTGACCATAATGCTGCTTCTTTATGTTCTAGTTATTCTCAAGGGACTGGTGATAATGGTTCACCTTTTAAAGTAAATCACCGGCCAGATTTTACTGCTTTTCCAATATCAAAATAAGGGCTGTTGAGGTCTGATTTCAACACGCTCAACACGCCTTAGTAAAAAATAAGAAATGTTTAAAAAAAGCAAAAAAAGAAATTGCCAAAAATTTATTACTGTTATTGGATTAATTTTGATAATGCTCTTGGAATTAGTGGGTAGTATTTTTTTATTTCCTATTAAAGAAACTCAAGCAGAGGGCTGGTTATCAGGGTATAGTTATCGCAAAGCAATAACTATCACAGGTGAAACAGGCGCAGGAACTAATTACCAAGTTAAATTATTAGTAGGGGAATCATCAGGAGCTACTGGAGAGGACTTTGACATAGAAAACAATGATGCAGCTTGGCCTAATGATATTAGATTTACTGATAATGACGGCTTTACTCAATTAGACTACTGGCTTGAAAGTGATATTGATTCTGAATCAAATAGATTAGCCACTTTTTGGGTAGAAGTAGCTGATGATTTAGGTTCTAATGTAGATATTTATGTCTATTACGGCAAAGCAGGAGATAGTGATGAAAGTAATGGCGATAATACCTTTTTATTTTTTGATGACTTTCCAGGAACGAGCATTGACACAGCTAAATGGCAAACCGTGAATAATGGTGGAAGTATTACAGTAGCCAATAGTATAGTTGATATTCAGAGCAGCGCAGCTGACAAAGACAATGCTGAGATAATAAGCCAGAACGCCTTTGCATTTGGAAATATGATGGAAACTTATGCAAAAATAACAGGGAGTACTAACGACTACCATCAGATAGGTCGAGGATCTGACTTTACGACTGGGGGCTTTGGTGAAGAGAAGCCAGCTGTAAATTATCTTTATCAATATCGCTACACTTACGATGAGCCAGACATTGAAAATAGGATTGATTCAATGAAAGATTCTGCTGGTACGAGTTCTAATACTGATATCCCCTTGGTTACTTGGAATATTATAGGGATGGTTAGTGACGGAACAACCTCCCAATACTGGCGTGATGGTACTAAAATAATTGAGATAACAGATACAACATATGTTCCTGCGTCAGCAACAACAGCAAAGACTTTTATGCTGGCTTTTTCATACCAATATAATTGCCAAATAGAAGCAGATTGGGTGAGAGTCCGCAAATTTATAGCCACTGAACCAGCATATAGCAGCGCAGGAGCAGAAGAAGATATATTTTATGTTGATGTAGACGATCTTGTAACTTTCACTGCTACTGCTTCGGATTCAGATACAGATACTGCTTCTGATACAGTAAAGCTTTATGTATGCACAACTGACAGCTTAACTTCTTGTTCTTCTGGGTGCGTTGTGAGCCAATGGTGTAATGCTTCTTTGACTGGTTCTAATCCCTATTGCAATTACACAATCTTAATGACTGATTCTAAAGGCGCTAATAATTATTATGGTTATGTATGCGACAGCCATAATTTTGGAGCGAGTGCGTCTATTTCTGGTCAATTTTATATTAACCCGGCTTTAAGATTTTCCATTTCTGACCTTACTATTGGTTTTGGCGAGATGACTACTGCTGATGATTATTGGGCTACTTCTGACACTAATGGCGCAACTGGTGAACCAGCCAGCGGTAATCCTACTACAATAACTATTTCTACTAATGCTCCTAATGGCGTTCTTGTTTCTGCCCGGAGTACAGGTGATGGCACTGGGGCAGAAGGAAATGGTTCAGCTGGTCTTTATAAATCTATTGCGACAACCGACTTAATTGCTGCTGTTGCCAGTTCTGCTATTACTGCTGGAGGAACCGAAGGTTATGGTTTATATGTTAAACAGGTTGGCTCTAACTTAACTGCTGATGAAGGATTTGATAATGACACTACTTCTGACCTGGCTATCAGCACTACTAGCCAGACTATTTTAACTGCTTCTGGCGAAATTGTTGCTAATAACACTGCTGATATTGCCTTAAAAGCTGCTATTGGCGGGACAACTTTAGCTGGTTCTTTTACTGATACAATAACCTTAATAGCAACTGGAAAGTATTAAATAGAGTGTGTTGAGGAAGGCGTGTTGAGGTCTGACCTCAACACGCCTTCCTCAACACAAACTCCAATGAAAACTAACCCTGCTAAAATTACTAAAAGGTAAAATTTAACCCTGCTAAAATTACCCACTTCAATAAACTGCACTTTATCTTAATTTTTTGCTATAATTACGAGTGAGGGATCCCAGTTAAATCTTTTACTGAAAGCAAAAGAAAATCAAAGATTTTATTTAACGGGGCAATCGAACGAAGTAATTAGAAGGTTCTGCGAACGAAGTGAGCAGGTTCTTATAATTAAAATACAAAAGAGATATTAAAAAGTTTAATTTCAAGGTTCTGCGAGTGAAGCGAGCAGGTTCTTATAATAATAAGTGAGATGAAAAATAAAACAAACAATTTTGCGTATATTGACGGAGCGAATTTATACAAAGGCGTAGAAAGTTTGGGCTGGAATATGGATTATCAAAGATTCAGGGTATGGCTGTCTGAAAAATACGGAGTAAAAAACGCCTATATTTTTATTGGCCTTATTCCCAAATACAAGGAACTCTATACATATTTACAAGAGGCAGGATTTACACTTATTTTTAAAGAAGTGGTTTATGACGGAGATGGCAAGCCGAAAGGAAATTGCGATGCGGACTTGGTGTTAAAAACAGTTGTTGATTACTATGAAGAGCGATTAGGAAAAGCAGTAATTATAACGAGCGACGGCGACTATGCCAGTCTGGTAAATTTTTTGAAAGAAAAAAAGGCTTTTTTGTCTCTCATATCTCCAAATAACAAATGCTCTTATCTTTTGAGAAAATTAAATATCCGCATTGTTTATTTAGACACGCAAGAAAACAAGATTAGAAAAGAAAAAGCCCCCGATGGAGACAGAACTCCATAAGGGTCTTTTTCATAATGAATTACTAAAAGTATAGCAAACTCACAAATTATGTCAAGCTTCTTTCTGTGGATAACTATCTGTGGATAACTATATATAGTAAAAAGAGTGTTTTCTAATCAACATATGCGTGTGAAATGAAAGAGGTGAATTCAATCATTTCTTGAGGTATATATTTAAAGTTTTTGAATAATTTTTCTTTTGC
>SDBU01004554.1_pt1 | contig 16985 bp, 13 predicted proteins | sample 2277071 | NCBI WGS metagenome assembly SDBU01 (sample SAMN10397929, study PRJNA504765) | marine sediment metagenome | isolation source: marine sediment core GS08_GC12, 126 cmbsf | place: Arctic Ocean: Gakkel Ridge, Loki's castle | collected 2008 | reverse complement strand
TGCTGATGCCGAAGGGATGAGGACAGCCTGCCTGATATTAGCAGCAGGCATTTCAAGGCCACGCCGGGCAAAGAAGCCAGTAATGTACTGTTCCAAACCAGGGTCTACTTCGGCCCTTTCACTCAATAGCCCGGCGATGACATCACGAGTAATATCATCCTGGGTTGGCCCCAGACCACCGGTAGTGATAATCAGGTCTGACCTCTGCCACGCCTGCCTCAAAGCCCCCAGTAACCTTTCATAATTGTCACCTACCGTCGAAGTATAATAGAGGTCTATTCCAAGCATAGCCAGCTGACCAGCGATAAAGGGCGTATTGGTATCCGTTATCTCGCCAAGGAGGAGTTCAGTACCGATGGAAACTATTTCCGCTTTCATCTCATTGCCTCAGCTACCAGCAGCGCCATTATTATACCCCTTTCTCGGCTCTAATGTCTTGCTTTTAAGCCCCTTTTTGAGCTACAGCCAGCAGATTTTGTTTGAAATCTCCTTAGCCGGGGAGCGAGCTTGACGGCTAGATTACGTGTGTGTATTATCATTACCAAAGGGGATAAGTAATGATAATTGCCGTGCGGTGAATTGAAATGAGAAATCCCGGCTGATGAAGGAGTTGACGTGACGCGATGATAGTCGAAATGAGAACCGGCACCAATCCTGAAGAGATAGATGGCGTAGTGCAACGGGCCAAGTCACTGGGACTGGGCGTCCAGTTGAACTTAGGTACCGACAAAACGGTGGTTGCCCTCTTGGGTAGCAATACCGGGCAATTGTCCACAGACATCTTTGCCGTACTCCCCGGGGTGGAGAGTGTAACCCGGATTATGAAGCCCTACAAGCTGTCTTCCCGGGAATTCAAGGCAGGGGACAGCCTGATTTCCGTTAATGGGATTGAGATTGGGGGTAAGCGTATCGTAATCATGGCCGGACCCTGCGCCGTGGAGAGTGAAGCACAACTTGCCGAGGCAGCCCGGACAGTAAAAGAGTCCGGGGCCTGTGTCTTGCGTGGCGGCGCCTTTAAACCGCGTACCTCCCCTTTCAGCTTTCAGGGTCTGGAGAAAGCCGGACTGGAATTGCTGGCACGAGTCAGGGAACAGTTTGGCATTCCGGTAGTCACCGAAGTGGTAGACCCTCACGATGTCAGCCTGGTGTCCGAGTATGCCGATATCCTGCAGGTTGGTTCCCGTAATATGCAAAACTTCGCCCTGCTAACCACCATCGGCCGGAGCAAGTGTCCGGTTCTTCTGAAGCGCGGGTTTTCGTGCACGATTACCGAGTGGCTGACCGCGGCCGACTACCTGCTGGCCGAGGGCAATAACCAGGTTATCCTGTGTGAGAGAGGAATCAGGACGTTTGAGGACAGCGCTCGCTTCTCTCTGGATATTTGCTCCATACCGGTAATCAAGAGATTCAGCCACTTACCGGTAATCGTCGACCCCAGCCACGCCGCTGGCCACTACTCACTGGTGCCGGCAATATCCAAGGCCGCGGTGGCGGCCGGTGCCGACGGGCTGCTCATTGAAGTTCACCCCAACCCGAAGGAGGCTCTGGTTGATGGCCTCCAGTCCCTCACGCCCTCCGGCTTCGCCAGGTTAATGGAAGAGCTCAGGCCAATTGCCGAATCGGTGGGCAGATATATCTAGCCAGGGAGTGTCCCTCGTCGGTAACACTAGCCCATCGGCGGTGCCATATCCGCCGAAGATTTACCTTCTCCTGACACCATCTCTTATTTAATTATCCCCTTTTGCGGTAATCGCTCAAGAAATCAAAAACTTGCCTGGTCGCCTCATCTCCTGACTTGCCGATATCCTGGTTTACAGTATAGTGATTCTTGCCCCGTGGATAAATGACCTTGGCATATACCCCAGCTTGTTGCAGAGTCTCAAACATCCATTGTGCCGGCAGGGAAGATATCTTAAGACGCCCCATGTGGATAATCAGGAAAGGTGGAATCCCCTTGCCCGCGGCAATATGCGTAATCGGCGAAGCATCTTCCCACACTACCGGGTCGTCTCCGAAAGCGTCTTTATAATAAATAGTGTAGAGACGCGGGGCCAGTTCTATCATGCCGTCAATATCATATCCGCCTCCATCAATTAAAATAACCCCCTTTAACATATTTAGCGTTAAACCCTCTGCCTCTAGATACCTGCCATCGACAGCCACCAGTGCTGCCAGGTGTGCGCCAGCGGAATGACCCATAAGGAATATGTGGTCAGGAGCGCCTTCAAACTTTGCCGCATTTTTGTACACCCAGGCAATGGCTCTGGCAACATCCTGCACGTGTACCGGATGTTGCACTTCAGGCGATAAGCGGTAATTCACACTGACGAAGACGTAACCTTTCCGGGTGAATGCTTCCGGTTTGTACCCGACGTTATTCTTATCACCTGCTTTCCAGCCGCCACCGTGGAAGTAGACGACAATTGGATGCTCATGACCGGATTCGGGCAGGTAAATATCAAGACTGGTAAGGTTTGGGTCTGCTCCAGGAATTTCAGCATACTTCAGGTCACGAGTATCTTCAGCGCTCAGACCGAATGGCTCGGTATGAACGCCCTCTTCAGGCGCAGGAGGACTGATTTCTGACGCAGAAGGGGGCAGGCTTGCCGGTACTTGAGCTGGCTGGGTACAGCTTGTCAGCAGAAATGCCAGAACCAGAAGAGCAGCGTATACCCTTTTCATCGCGGTCTCCCTACTCACGTTCCCCCTCCAATCTCAAGCCTAACCCCCGCTAAGACCGCTTGTCAAGCCTCGTATGTAGACAGATTCGAACCGAAGTTGACAGTTACCGGGAGCGATACTCTAATTCCCCAACAAGCTCAGATTGGTTCAAGGTAGAGTTCAACCCTATTTCAGGTAGTCCTCAAGTCTCATCGATTCCCAGAGTTCCCGTGGCAGGGTGACCTTGATACGAGATGGCTTGCCCACCGGCTGAGTTGCATCCAGGAGTATCTTGGTGCCCCTGGACCTCAGGTCTACCCCGGCACTATCGCTTTTAGTGGGCCCCATTGGGAAAGCGGTTGCTGGCAGGTTGGTGGTGACGACCGAACACTCCCTGACTCTGGTTGCGATGGCCCATAATACTTCCCGCTCATCATATACGTCGATGTCTTCATCCACGACCACGGTTATTTTGCCCAGGCCGGTGGCATTCAGCGCCGCCAGACCGGCCAGCCTGCTGTCATCCTCAGAACGCTTCTTGATGGAGAGGTAGAGCAGGATTCTACCGGCTATCCCCTCAGGTCCCATATGAACCGCTTTAACCGAAGGGAATTCACTCCTTACCCTATCGTAGACTAAGGATTCACGGCCCAGTAGACCCACCAACAGGTGTTCCTGGTGTGTCGGGTGAAGATCATGGTAGATGGCATCATGACGCATGGTTATTGCCGTCACCTGGATAATATAGCAAGGATTCCCCTCCCCATAATAACCGCCACCTTCACTGAAGGGGCCTTCGGTATCCATTTTGGTCGGGTCAATTACCCCCTCAATGGCTATCTCAGCGAAGGCAGGAACCGGCAGGTCTACGGTCACCGCCGGCGTAACCTCGAGTGGCTCCCCTAGCAGCGCCCCCATGAATTCGAGCTCCTTTATTTTTGCCGTGGTTCCGCTATTGTCCGCGGCCATCGCTACTGCCGGGTGATGACCGATAAAAGTGACCACCTCCATTGGCTTGCCGAGTTCAGCATAGCGCCGGGCGATTTCAGCACCATGGTGAAACGGCACCATCATGCAGGCCAGTTTATCCTTCCCTTTCACCTCATGCCGATATATCCCGACATTTAGCATACCGGTATCCGGGTCCCTACAGACCGTCATGCCAATCGTTATATATCTCTCGGAATTAAGTTCCGCGTGGTAACTGATAGGTAAGATACCCAAATCGGCATCTTTGCCCTGTAAAACTATCTCCCTAACCGGGGCCGCCGAGGCTGGAACCTCCCTGACCGGCTTTAGCTTATCCTGCCTTCTCCTGTATTCCAGAAAAACTTCAGCCCTCCCCGCTGTCTTCAGCTTTTCTGGAGTGATATCAAGAGCCAGGCCCAAGGTTTCATAACTGCCAAAAAGATTAGTCACCAGCGGCGGCTTACTGCCCTCAATCTCGGGGCAGTAGACTACGGGAAAGCGGCCCTCGTTGACTAATTTATGCTGGAGCACCCCCACCTCATACCTGGATTTAAGTGGTCTCTTCGCCTCTACATAAAACTCGGGGCCGGCCTCCCTTACCACCTCTAGAAATTGCCTGAGGTCCTTGCCCATGGTAACCCTCCATTCTTCTTTTGCCTCTCCAATATCAGGTCGATATCAAGTATACCCAAGTTTCATTTATGACATAGAGTATGCGTCTTCCAGGGCATCGTACAACTCATTACGGACACTCTAAACGCCAGACCTGCCCTTGTCAAGAGCCGGCATCTTTCGGACTATGTCTCTTGTGCTTCGGTCGGTCAGGTATAGAACCAGTACTGTATTGACAAAGCCATTGATACAGTGCTATAAAAACGTTGCCAGTAACCGGATATGAAACTCAAACTACGCATCGCAAGGAACTCCCGGATACGGTTCTTATTTCTGGCAACATATTAACTACCTGGGGCCGACAACTCATGAGCAGGGAGAATACTGAGAAAGGGAAGTGAAATGGGTTTCAAAGTAGTACAGGGTACCGGCGTTCAAGGTGTATCTGACCACTGCCAGCAGGCTTTTCGCGATACCGAAATAGAGTACCAATTTGTGCCTTGCGCCACCGAAGATGACACTATTGCGGCTGCCCGCGATGCTGATGTGCTGATACTGGTCCCGTCGTACCAGTCAATTACCAGAAGGGTGATTGAAGGTCTCCCCAACTGCAAATATGTATTGGGGCTGATATCCGGCTACGACAACATAGATATCGAGGCCGCCACTGAACACGGTATCTTGGTCAGCAATATGCCAGATTTATTCTATGAAGAAGTAGCCGACCACACTATGGCACTCTTGCTCGCCTGCTCCAGAAAGATTGTTGACCTTAACCAACTGGTTAAAGCAGGGGGATGGGTTCCCGGCACCACGAGCTCAGAGCGAACTCGTGAGATATACCCGAAGTTGACCAGACTTCAGGGACTAACCCTCGGCCTTATTGGCTTTGGCCGTATTGGCCGCAGCGTGGCGATAAGGGCAAAGGGGTTCGGCATGAGAATCATCACCTATGACCCCTACCTGGCACCCAGCGTCTTTGACGAGTTTGGAGTAGAAAGTGTGGGACTTGAGCATCTATTGAGAGAATCAGATTTTGTCTCAGTTGTCACCCCTCTTTCTGATGAAACTTGCGGTATGCTGGGGTTGGAGGAGTTCAGGCAAATGAAGCCTACGGCTTACATTATTAACACCGGGCGCGGTCCAATCATCAACCGGGATGCACTCTACACTGCTCTTACCCAAGGCTTAATCGAAGGGGCTGCGCTCGATGTTACCGAGCCGGAGCCCTCCACCCCGGAGAACAATCCACTGGTTGGGCTGGAAAATGTCATCATGACGCCCCACGCCGCTGGACGGGACCGGATAGCTTTCGCCAACCTGGCCCGGCTCACCGCAGAACAGGTGCTTAGATTCGCCAGAAGAGAATGGCCCCACAACCTGGTCAACCCTGAGGTAAAGGATAAATATATCCAAAGATGGGGGGCCTGGGGAGGCGACTCGTAACGAACGGGCCGCCGCCTTTTGCTGCAAGGCAAAATCCTTTACTTCGACGGTGTAAGCGGATATAATGGGCTGGAATACTGTGATTTCTCAGGTTTTGGCTGGAGGTGTAGTTTGGTCGCCTTATATCTAACTTCTCTGGAAAGAGCTGCGGGTAAGACCGCAATTTGCGCTGGTATTGGCAGGCACTTGCTGGATAGAGGGCGCAAGGTAGGTTATTTCAAACCGCTCATTGGTGATGCCCAAAATAACTCAGTCGGTGCTCACCGCGACGTTTCATTTATGAAGCAGGTTCTGGCTTTAGAGGAGTCCGAGGACTTGCTTGGCCCAACGATTGGTGACCTGGGCAACCTGGCGACTGGAATTAAGGAAGCCTATGCCCGGGTTTCGCCGGGGAAAGATGTGGTTTTGGTAGAAGGTACATGGGAAGCGGACGAAGCCGGCTATGTGATATTGGGAGCGCTGGATGCCAGGGTAATTATCGTGGAAGCTTACTCTACCGGGTTGCCCGTGGCCGAGATGATAGATAGCGGTAAGAAGTTTGGCGAGCGTTTGCTGGGCATGATAGTGAACAAGGTGCCCCAAAAACGGCTGGGCCAGGCGGAGAGCGAGCTATCCCCACGGTTTGCTGAGGCCGGGATAACCGTTTTAGGGCTGTTTCCCGAGGATAGGGCCCTAGCCAGCTTGACGGTGGGCGAGCTGGCCGAGCACCTACAGGGAGAGATGCTAAACGCTCTGGAAGAACCGGCGGAGCTGGTAGAAAACTACATGCTGGGGGCACTGGGCGTTGACTCGGGTCTGATATACTTCGGTCGTAAAGCCAACAAGGCAGTAGTGGCTAGAGGGGAACGCTCCGACCTGCAACTGGCGGCGATGGAGACATCAACCAGATGCCTCGTTATCAGCGGCAACACCGCGCCAAATCCGACCGTCCTGAACCGGGCGGAGGAGAAAAAAGTTCCGATTATCCTGGCCAAAGAAGCTACCAGCACCACCGTTACCAAGATTGAGGACGCGCTGAGCCAGGTCAGGTTTAGCCAGGCAAAGAAGCTACCTATAATTACCGGGATTATGGAGCAGCACTTCAATTTTGAGGCATTATCTCAGGGACTGGGTCTGGCTGGTTAGATAAAAGTAAGCTAAAGCCGCTTTACCATTTCATACTGACTTGACTCGTTCAACCCCTTCTCGACAAAGGAGAGGGGGGCTTTTTCTAAGGTTCTGCGTTTTACTACCAGAGTCAGTGAGTGTTCTCCTTAGCTTCCCGCCCCCAAACGTGGTATAATAACTGTAAATGGACATACTGGACGGGCTTAATTCAGCACAACGAGAAGCAGTAGAGGCAATCGATGGCCCGGTGCTGATTTTGGCCGGTCCGGGCAGCGGCAAGACCAAGGTCATTACCCACCGCGTGGCCTACCTGGTCAAGGTCTGTGGTGTCAGCCCCCACGGCATCATGGCCGTCACTTTCACCAATAAAGCCGCCCGCGAGATGGAGGAAAGGCTCCACCAGCTAATTCCAGGCTCGGCAGGAGGCTTAACACTGGGCACCTTTCATGCCACTTGCGCCCGCATCCTGCGCCGTGACGGCCGGGCAATAGACGTTGACCCCCGGTTTGTTATCTACGATGGCGACGATACCCTCAGTCTGGTCAAGCGCAGCATCCAGGAAGTGGGCCTTGACCCCAAGCAGTATGCTCCCCGGGCAATCGCCTCAGCCATTAGCGCAGCCAAGAGCCGCATTTTCACTCCTGCCGCCTATATCCAGCAGAACCACAGCTATTTCGAGGAAGTGGTCGGGCGGGTCTACGAGCGCTATCAGCAGCTACTCGGGGAAAGTAACGCCCTCGATTTTGACGATTTGCTAATGGAAACCGCCCAGCTATTCAGGAACAGTCCGGAGACCTTGTCCCGATACCAGACGAGGTACCGGCACCTGTTGGTGGACGAGTTTCAGGATACCAATCTGGTCCAGTATGAGCTGATAAAGCAGATAGCGGAGAAATACCGCAATATCTGCGTGGTTGGCGACCCTGACCAGTCAATTTACGCGTGGCGTTTTGCTGACCTGCGCAACATCCTCCATTTTGAGAAGGATTATCCCGAGGCAAAAGTGGTGTTGCTGGAGCAGAATTACCGCTCGACCAAGGGAATTCTGGAGACGGCCTCGGCCATCATCGAAGCCAATCAGCAGCGAAAACCCAAAGAACTATGGACCGACAATGCGCCGGGCGAGCCCATTACCATTATTGAGACCTATACCGAGCACGAAGAAGCCCAGTTTGTCGTCAATGAGGTCGAGCGCCTGGTTGACCAGGGGAAGGCCAAGCTGGGCGACTGTGCGGTAATGTATCGTACCAATGCCCAGTCCCGTGTCCTCGAGGAAGCGTTTGTTCGCTACGGGACGCCTTATAAACTGGTAGCGGGTACCCGCTTCTACGAGCGGCGAGAGGTAAAGGATATCATTGCCTATTTTCGGCTGATTCAGAATCCTCACGATAGCGTTAGCCTGGCGAGGGTAATTAACGTTCCCGGGCGTGGCATCGGGCAGCAGACTCTGGCCAAGCTGTCAAGCTTGGCCGGGTCGCTGGGCGTTCCCGAGTATCAAGCGTTGCAACTCATCATGGAGTCAGGCGATGATGGAGAGGCCAAGCATCCCTTTGCCTCCCATATTGCCAAGGCGCTGGCTGGTTTTGTCCGCTTGATGCAGCAGTTTATCACCGCCAGTCAGGAGCAGAACCTGGTCGATTTGTTTGATTTAGTTGTCGAGCGCTCTGGTTACCGGAACTACATTCTGGCCGGAGTGGACGGGGAGGAGCGCTGGGAGAATATTCTCGAGCTGCGTACGGTAGCCCAGCAGTACCAGGACTTGGAACCCCCGGAAGGACTGGCTGCCCTTCTGGAGAGGGTAGCTCTGGTATCTGATGTAGATGGGCTGGACGAAACGGTGGATACGGTCACCCTGATTACGCTGCATCAAGCCAAGGGGCTGGAATTCCCCGTAGTCTTTATCGTCGGCATGGAAGAGGGTATTTTACCTCATATCAGGTCGTTCGATGACCCGGAACAGATGGAAGAGGAAAGACGACTCTGCTACGTGGGCATAACCCGGGCCAAGCGGAAGGTATATCTGGTTCGTGCCTTCCGCCGCATCCTGATGGGGGGCAGCATGGTAAACGGGCCATCCCGCTTCTTAAGCGATATCCCGGCTCATTTAATCGAGGGGGACGGTCTGTGGCAGGGGGAAGAGAGTCAAGTCGCCACCGGGGTATATTCCTGGGACCGGGATGCTGCTGCCGACCTGGCCGCTCCCGAATTAAAGGCGGGCGACCATGTCCGCCACGCCCAGTTTGGTCACGGGGTGGTGGTGAACTCCCAGAGAGTCAAGGATGACATCGAGGTGGTGGTGGCGTTTAATGGCGGGGTGAAGAAGCTTTCTCTGACCTTTGCCCGGCTGGAGAAGATACAATAATTTCCTCGGAAAGCCTTGACAAATTACACGGAAACGTGTAGAGTTTTCTTTAAGATGCCAATCAGAGTCTTAGACCCCAAGACGGTTTCCCGAATTGCCGCCGGTGAGGTGGTGGACAGACCGGCGTCAGTGGTCAAGGAACTGGTGGAGAATTCCCTCGATGCTGGCGCCAGCCAGATTTCAGTTGAGATCCGGGGCGGTGGGGTGAGTCTGATTCGGGTAGTGGATAACGGGGTTGGGATTCCACCGCCGGAAGTGCAGCTTGCCTTTGCGCGACATGCCACCAGTAAGGTAGACGGACTTGAGAGTCTAGAATCAATCAAGAGCCTGGGCTTTCGCGGGGAGGCGCTGCCCAGCATTGCGGCCGTAGCTCAAGTAGAGATGGTTACCTGTGCTGCCGACCAGGCGGCGGGCACCTCCCTTAGCCTGGAAGACGGGGTGGTCACCCAGAAGGGAAGTCAGGGACGCTCGACCGGGACTACGGTTACGGTGCGAAACCTGTTCCGCAAGCTTCCGGCAAGACTAAAGTTTCTTAAGTCGCCAGCCACGGAGAATAGCCATATCGCCAACGTGGTGAGTCAATATGCCCTGGCTTTCCCCGAGGTCAAGTTTTCCCTATCTGTTGATGGCCGAACCACGCTAAGAACGCCAGGTAGTGGCCACTTACTGGATAGTGTGGCTCAGGTCTATGGTCTAGAGGCCGCCCGGAACATGCTCGAGATTGAGCGCTCAGAATGGGAAGGCGGAATTGCCGCTTCCTCCCCGCTGGTGACGGGTGTGGTGGGCGCGCCCACGGTCAACCGCTCCAGTCGGAGCTACCTCAGCTTTTTTGTCAACCGACGCTGGATAAACAGCCGCCTGCTGACCTGGGCGGTGGAGGAGGCCTATCACGGGCTTTTGATGGAGGGGAGGCACCCGGTGGTGGTCATCAATATTTCACCAGCCCCTGAGGAAGTGGATATCAACATCCACCCCACCAAGACCGAGGTAAAATTTCGGAACGAACGCGCCGTCTTCACCGCGGTCCAGAAGGCAGTTCGCCAAGCGTTGATTGGGCTGATGCCGGTGCCCAGAATCGAGGAGGTGGCAGCTGCGTACCAGTCACCCCCGGCGCCGCTGACATTGGCTGCGGTGCCAGAGAGGAGCGGTAGCCTTTTCCGTGTTTCTCCTTCACCTCCCCTACCGGCTCAGACCCCGGCGGTATCCCTGCCGGTGCTGAGGATACTGGGGCAGATTTTGAGTAGCTACATCGTGGCCGAAGGCCCTGACGGGCTGTATCTCATTGACCAGCATGCCGCCCACGAGCGCATCCTCTGGGAAAGGATTACCGCCCAGAGGATACAGCAGAAGATAGAGGTTCAGGGTTTGCTCGAGCCAGTGACCTTTGAGGTTACCCCGAGACAAGATGAAGTCCTGAAATCACGGTACGAGAAGTTGGCCGAATTCGGTTTCTCCATCGAGCCCTTTGGCCACCGGACCTATTTGGTGCGGGCGGTGCCCACCCTGCTGCATAACCAGGACTGGGCAGCGGCGTTGCGGGAATTACTCGACTCTCCACCGGGAGGGGATAGAGGCGACTGGGAGGAGAGTACCGCCATATCCCTGGCCTGTCACAGTGCGGTGCGGGCGGGGCAGACACTAACCGACGATGAGATGCGGGAACTGGTGCGCCAGCTGGAACAGACGGCGGTTCCCAATACCTGTCCCCACGGTAGACCGACCATGCTGCACCTCGGCTCAGGGCAATTGAGAAAGGAGTTCGGCCGGGAGTAGCCGGCCCGAGTCCCTTCCTACTATAGTAAAGGTGCCGCCCGAAGGCTAAGGAGCTTCCGGCTCTTTTTCCGGTGGCAGGTGAATCAGTTCCCACCTTACCATACCCTCCTCAATCAGCTGGCGAATCTTTCGCTCCACGGGGGTTAGCTGCCCGGACTTACCGCTCTTTATCTCCATAATGACTATCTCCCGGGGGTCGCCGGTAGCCAGACCGGGGAAGACGAGCAGGTCGATAGGACTGCCGATGAACCGGGCTTCGGTCGGGTCATACTGGAACTCGGGGAGATAAGGGGCTAGCTGCTCCACGAACTTACCACCCAGCACGGTCCGACTTTGCTCAATGGCTTCTTTTCGAGCTATTTCCATTGCCTGTGCCCATTTCTGCTCCTCGGTGTCTCTCCACTGCCAGAATCTTCTTTCATAGGTTGACTTGGTCAAGTAGTAGACCAGGAGAACACACAGGATAGCAATGACCAGGATGATGGCAATTGGCAGTGCGGTGTCCATGATTAACCTACCTTTTTATCAGTTTTTGCTACTGATGACGGTGGTACTCAATAAACCTGGCGATGGCATTAGCCGCCCGGCTGAACGACGGGAATACGGGAAAGCCAGCTTGGGCCAGTACCGTCTGTACCTCGGAAGCAGCCTGCCTCGATTCAGGAAGGGCGATAGCGTGCAAGACCACGACGGTACGCTTACTTATCTCCCCAGCGGCGCCGGTCAGGGCTTCAACGTACTGTTTAATCTCCTGGACGTTACGTATCGGGTAGGTATCAACGGGAATGTTCATTATCATTATGTCAATTTCACCACTACCAAGAATGGTCTCCACAAAGTATTGCACCAGCTGGCTACTACCGTAAAAGTACATATCCACCGGGTTCTGATAAATCTTTCCGGCATCCGTAATCTCAGTCGCCCGCAACTTCTGGCTCAGTTCCGAGGAGAATACGGGCAGGGTCAATCCAGCCTGACTGCAGGCATCAGCGGCCTGGACACTGACGCCACCACCCAGTCCAATCAGGGAGACTTTTCTTCCCGTGGGTGGCGACATATAGTTAAAGAGCAACACCATGTCATTCAGCTCTTCGACGCTGTGCACCTGGATAGCACCGGCCTGCCTTATCAGACTACTCCAGACTCTATCCGAGCCAGCGATAGCCGCGGTGTGCGAGTAAACTGTCCTGGCTCCAGCCTCACTAGCGCCGCCCTTAAAGACGACCACCGGTTTTAGCCTGGCGGCCTCTTTGAGCACCTCAATGAAGCGGCGTCCCTGCCTTACGCCCTCAATATAGATGGCGATTACCCTGGTTTCCGTGTCAGCAGCAAGATATTCCAGGAAGTCGCTTTCATTCAAGTCAGCGGCGTTCCCGTAGCTGATGGCCTTACTGAACCGGATACCCCGGGCGGTAGCTTCCATCGTACCGTAAAGGCTATGTCCCCCACTCTGACTCAAGAAACTAACCGAGCCGCCTTCCCGGGGGAAGTCCGAGCAGAAGGACAGACCGCTTGCGGGACAGTAAATCCCCATGCAATTTGGCCCGACAATGCGGATGCCCGTTTGATGGGCAATCCTGGTTATCTCCGCTTCCAACTCCTCCCCTTCCTGGTCACCGGACTCACTGAAGCCAGCGGTGAACATATGGACCGCTCTTACCCCTTTGGCAGCGCCGTCCTGTAAAAGCTGGGGGGTGTATCGAGCGGGAATGGAGGTGATAACGTAATCAACCGTATCGGGGATGTCAATAATACCGGGGTATATCTTTAACCCGAATACTTCGCCTCCGGAAGTACCTACGGGGTAAATCCTGCCCTTATATCCGGAGTTAATCAAGATTTCGGTAAACATCCGCCCGGCACTGATTTTACTCATATCAGCCGAAACCCCGGCCACGGCTATTGACCTGGGATGAAAGAGATAATCGAGGGCTGGCTTACTGGCACGGGAATCTACACTCGGCATTCTCAACTCTCTACTCACGGCACTTGCTCAGGCTTAGCTGGTGCCCGGTTTGACCAGCGGCACTTGGGCAGCGCATAGCGGACAATTCTCTGGGGGGTAGGTTTGGGTTACCGCACGGTGACAGCAATAAAGAGGGAATCCAAAGTCCAACTCCTGCTCAGAGCGGTCGACCAGTACGCCGATGCCGACTATTTTCCCCTCGAGTTTGGTTACTGCGGCGATAACTTCACGGACGGATTTGCCGGTGGTCAGAACATCGTCAACGATAAGTACCCGCTCGCCCGGGCTAATGGTAAAACCACGTCGGAAAGCCCGCTCCTGGCCCTCCCTTTCGGCAAATATGCCGCGCACCCCCAGTTGCCGGGCCACCTCAAAAGCCAGGATAATACCACCGGTAGTTGGTCCAGCCACCACCTGAATGTCGTGCTCCTGGAAATGGGTGGAAATCAGGCGGCAGAGCTGTTCAGTGTAGCTGGGGAACTGTAAAACCTGGAATTTCTCCCAGTAAACAGGGGAATGCAGTCCCGAGGCGAGCACATAGTGCCCCCTCATCAGGGCTCCCGTCTTTTCGAAGATTTCTTCTACATTATCTGTCACAAGCAGCCCCTGGGTTTTGGTCATACCGTTCTGGCCAGACTGCCTCAAAAGGGATTTAATTACTATCAGAGCCGGTTAGCTACTCGGCGAAGGCATAGTTAGGGGCCAGTCCCCAGTTACCCGGCGGCCAAACACTTAGCCAGGCCTTGCCGATGATGTTCAAACGCGGCACGGTGCCCCAAATATGAGAGTCGCTGGTATTGTTGCGGTTATCACCAAGAACGAAGTAGGTATCCCGGTCGATTTTTTCTTTAGATAGATAAATCTCACGTTTTACTCCAGTTTGAGATGTGAATGTTGATGATCCAGTAAAATTTAAGGATAAGTACGCAGTAATCGGTGGTAAGGCGAGAAGGTAAATTAATGCCTGTCCGACCCTTATCCATAATACTGTATCAATGGCCTCTATATAACGGATCCAGGCAAACGGAAACATCACTAATCCACCTAGGATAAGCCCCTTAGTACTAAAATCACGGGTTGGTATCCAGGGAAGGAGAATTGGGAATAATACAATACCCGCCATTATAGCCACAATTGCGCCCACAGATGATCGAAAGCCGTCAACAAAGAAGAATATGAGTGCGGTGATTAGCATGTGGGGAATATAATGAACTAGTTCGACTGGAGCTAAAACTAATCGATCTGTTAAAGGAAAGCGCACTCGACGCATCTCCGGTGTTGCTTGCCGAGTCTTAAGATACTCAGGCAAGTCATCCGCACGTACTGGCCCATATTCAACTTTAAATCCAGAGCGCTTCCTCACCTCATGAGCAGCTACCCCGGGTGCGCCTAATTGGGGCAATATCAAGACCCGATGAGTTACAACGTCCTGGAGTCCGGTTGTTTCAATTTGGTGCACCAGTTCATTGGTACCAAATGTCCTTTTCCCCGCGGCACACCAAACATTGACACCACGGGTGTCTAGTACGAGAATATAGCCATCAAATCCAGCTAAGGCGGAGCGAAGCGCATCAAAACTTAAAGTATAATTTGCAGTAACAAAAACAGGGGAATCCTTAGTAGGATTACCTAGCTGATACAATCCAGGCGAAATCTTATGTTCACTTCGTTTCACACTCCAACGCGCTAAAAAATGATCCCACCGGTTAGTCCAAGTGATATCACTAGTGGTTTGTCGTATATTCGATGAATTAGGTGTGGAGTTTGGAGGGGTACCCATTACAAAGCCTCAATGAAAATGTAATGAGATGAAGTTCAAATGATTTTCCCCTGGTGAAAATAAATCAAAAATATCTAGTTAGGTTTAATACAATAAAGAAAATTAAAAGACCCATCAGATATATAACCCGTCCCGAGTTCATAAACGAATAGAGTTAGACTTCATAGAAGGGAGGGAAAAAGCCCTCCTCTCACTGAACTCCGGATTATAATCGTTGTTGATATTGAAAAACGGAAACTCGGTTTTCATGTATTGGTTGATGAATTGGTCGATAATTTGGGTCTCGATTCACAACTTTCTTTGTATTTTTATGCATAATCTTTGCATACATACGTTTTACGGTTTGTTTAAGATCTACACTTACGTTTGCCATATTTATTCACTCATTTTCTTAGTTGTTGTCTACTCCAGAGGGGTAGACTACTACTATAGTGGAAGACTACTCCCATGTTTGTAGTAGACAAAAACTATATATAAAGGTTCTCTTCTATATTCTATTAGAGAAGAGAAGAATGACACTAGACATAGAAAAAGTCGCGGAAAACGAAGTGTTATCGAGTCTCAAACAACTCGGATTAGCTACATATGAAGCCACCACCTTTCACACCCTGATTACTCACTCAGAATTGAAGGCTGCGGATCTCTGCAGTAAAACAGGAATCCCGGATTCCAAAATTTACCATACGCTAAATACATTAGAACAAAGAGGAATGATCACCGTCCAGAGAGGACGACCCAGTTTATTTAAAGCTTTACCCCCAGATGAAGCAATGGCAAACTTAAAGCGCGTATTAGAGGAGGATCACAGCCAAAAAATGGGAATGCTGGACGCGCTCACAATCAAGATGTCCGAGATGTATGAGGGTGTAGAGAGTAGAGAAGAGATGGAACTCGGTTATGTCATTCGGGGAATCAGTGGGATTCTCAGTAAGATGAACACCTTAATTGATCAAGCTCAAGAAAGTCTACTCCTGTTTGCAGTTGATACATATATGTTACAGGAGGTTGAGCAATCTATCATAGAAGCGGCTAAGCGAGGGGTCACGATAGATCTGGGATTAACTGAAAAAGTCGAAATTCCCCCGTTACTGGAACATCTTGGAACTGTCAAACGAGTAGATTGTGTATATGGACTCCTTGTAGTCGATGAACAAACTCTTTTAGATCTCTATGGAACGTTGGCGGTGTTAACCCAGAGACCGAAAATTATCCGCTTCACACGAGAATATTATAATAACCCGAAATGTTGCACCACCATGATATCACAAGAAGGCCCCCCAATTCCCCTCCGACTGAATGAACATCTATACTAGTGTATCATCGAATAAAACAATTTGATCTTATTTGAATGAAAAAATAATCAGATCGATGTAGATTAATCTTGGTTCAAAGAAGATGACTTCAGTTTGGTAATAAAGTCCTCGTATCGGGGAGAAAATATCGAGCATCACGAAGGGATCTTCACTAAGACACGTATCACCATGGGTGGTATTTGCAGGAATACAATAGAAATCACCTTGTTGAACGATACGTCCCTCCTCTCCAATTTTAAGCCGTGCTTTGCCCTTATAGACGACACCAATCCGCTCATGGGGATGAGAATAATCTAACATATAGTGCAGTCACAAATGATACGGTTAAAGTAGAATTTAGCAGCATGGAAAGAACTCGTGCAGAATCCTCCATATTACTATGATCTTGAAATCGTAGTCTCGAAAGGTATTAGATTGGAGATAGCAGCGGATCTGTCTGTTGGTACCCTCCGAACAACTTTATCCGAAGTTACCATTGAGGGGTTGGATTTAGACACAAGTACTGGCGGGATTGACATGAAACCGGGATACGACAATGATTTGCCGAACCAGCGCATGCAGCGGACCGCTGGCCGCTGATGCGCAGAACGTTAGCCCTGACAGGGCATTGCTTTAGGATGTGCCATGAGAGTTATCTCCAGTTTGTTCTGTGTCACGGTGCTTTTGAGCGCTTGCGGTTCCTACGCCAATGGCGTTCTGTATGGAACAAACCATCTTCCGGTAGTACGACAATGCGGCTTGGAGAGTACCGAAGATGGTCAGAAACTCGTAATCGAGAGAGGAGAACCTGTTTGTCTGCTGGAGGAGACTGGAGAGCCTCGCTTTAAGGTGTACTACAAGAAGAAGTGGTGGGCCATCGGCTCCGACTGCCTTCCCAAGTTCACCGCCGGGATCCGATCCTACCGGGAGTTGAACCACGAATTCAATTGGTCGGATGGCGCAGAACGTCGATGGTCGGATGCCGCGGAACATCTCGGCGAGGAAGCGAAGGATGAA
>SDBU01004553.1_pt1 | contig 16987 bp, 12 predicted proteins | sample 2277071 | NCBI WGS metagenome assembly SDBU01 (sample SAMN10397929, study PRJNA504765) | marine sediment metagenome | isolation source: marine sediment core GS08_GC12, 126 cmbsf | place: Arctic Ocean: Gakkel Ridge, Loki's castle | collected 2008 | reverse complement strand
GAGAAGGGGCCGGGGGTGGGGCCTGTGGAACCAATGTCCTTGGTTTGCCGGTTTGCAAAGGCAATCCTTGACCCTGATGTCCTGTTTTCAGTTCCTCGTAGCCCAATCTTCATAACAGTCTTCGGAGCTCATTATATTTGAAATCCGTCGGTTTAGAAATAAACCGCTCAAGCAACTTCTCCGGCTTAGTCACGGGCTGATTTAATACCTTGTGCACATGGTGCAACTATTATTCAGCTGCATACAAGCCGGAAAACAGCAACCGGGCGGATTGAGTATCGCTCACCCCGGCACTAAATTCAATGGCCGAAAAACACATTCATTTACCTTATTGAATAATCCACATCAGGAGCGGATATGAAATACTCCCCTGTCTTAGTTACAATTATTCTGCTGGCTATGGCCTGCAACCGCCGGGACCCGGCCCTGGTCGGTGAGGCCCAAACCTTCCTCGATCAATATACTGCCCAGTACTTGGAGTTACAATACGTCTCGGCTGAGGCCGAGTGGCAATCCAATACAAGGATTATCGAGGGGGATACCACCAACGCCGACCGTACCAACCGGGCTAACGAGGCGTTGGCGGCCTTCACCGGCAGCGTGGACAACATCGCCCAGGCCCAGAAATACCTGCAAAGCAAAGGGGCGCTGGAGCCGCTGCAGATCAAGCAGCTGGAAGCGATCCTGTATGCCGCCGCCAATAACCCGGCTACTGTGGCGGACTTAGTCAAGGAGCGCATTGCGGCCGAGACGGCCCAGGTGGAGGCGCTTTACAGCTTCGATTTCCAGCTTGGCGGCCAGTCGGTGAGCACCAACCATCTCGACCAGCTGCTGTGGGAATCGGACGACATCAAGCAGCGGCTGGCGGCCTGGGAAGCCTCCAAGGAGGTGGGCCGGGGGCTGAAAGCCGGCCTTGGCAACCTGGTGCGGTTGCGCAACGCCACCGTGCAAAGCCTGGGCTATAGCGATTTCTTCCAGTACCAGGTCAGCGATTACGGCCTGACTACCGCCGAAATGATCGAGCTAATGGACAAGTTCAACCGCGAACTGCGACCCCTCTACCGGGAGTTGCACACTTACTTCCGCTATCACCTGGCCCAGAAGTATGGTCAACCGGTGCCGGAACTGTTGCCGGCTCACTGGCTGCCTAACCGCTGGGGCCAGGACTGGACACACTTGGTGACGGTGGAGGGTCTGGATCTGGACGCCGCGCTGGCGGCCAGGGACGCGGAATGGCTGGTGCGCCAGGCCGAGCGATTCTATATCAGCCTGGGGTATGCCGAGCTACCGGAGAGCTTTTATGAGCTATCCTCGCTGTATCCCTTGCCGCCGGGGACTCCGTATAAGAAGAACAACCACGCCTCCGCCTGGCATATGGATTTGGAGACCGACATCCGGTCGCTGATGAGCGTAGAGCCCAACGCCTCCTGGTATGAGACCACCCACCACGAACTGGGGCACATTTACTACTTCATGGCCTACACCAATCCGGATGTCCCGCCCCTGCTCCGTAACGGCGCCAACCGGGGCTATCACGAGGCCGTGGGCAGCCTGATGGGACTGGCGGCCACGCAGCAGCCGTTCGTGGAGGGCATCGGGCTGATCGAGGCCGGCGCCCAGGTGGACCGGATTCAGACCCTGTTGAAAGAAGCGCTCAACTTCGTAGTGTTCATTCCCTGGTCCTGTGGCGTGATGACCTACTTTGAGCACGAACTATACGAACATCCGCTTCCCGGGGACCAGTACAACCGGCGCTGGTGGGAGCTCAAAGCCCGCTTCCAGGGGATCGCACCGCCGACTGAGCGGGGTGAGGAATATTGCGACGCGGCTTCCAAGACCCACATCAATAATGATGCGGCCCAATACTACGACTATGCCATCTCCAATATTCTTCTGTTCCAGCTCCATGACCACATTGCCACGGAAATCCTGGGCCAGGACCCTCATGCCACCAACTATTTCGGCAGCCGCGAGGTAGGCGAATTCCTGTGGTCGATCCTGGAAACGGGGGCCGCGGCGGACTGGCGCACCCTGCTGAAGGAAAAGACCGGCGAGGATATGTCGGCCAGGGCCATGCTGGCCTATTTCCAGCCCTTGCTGGAATGGCTGCAGGAGCAGAACCAGGGCCGGGAGCATACCCTGCCGGAACTTTAGGGCCGGGATCAATCGGTGGCAATAATCAGGGGACTGAGCAGATGAGCAAATACCGTATCGCCTGGCTGCCCGGTGACGGGGTGGGCAACGATGTCATGAACTGCGCCCGCCTGGTGCTTGACCGGCTGGGGCTGGACGCCGAGTACCTCCCAGGTGACATCGGCTGGGAGTTCTGGAAGTCGGAAGGTGAGGCCCTTCCTGAGCGCACTATCGAGCTGATGCAGCAGACCGACTGTGCCCTGTTCGGGGCCATTACCTCCAAGCCCAAGGATGAGGCCGCCGGGGAACTGGATTCGGCGCTCAAGGATAAGGGCTACGTATACTTCTCACCAATTGTCCGGCTGCGGCAACAGTTCAACCTGCACACCAACCTGCGGCCTTGCAAGGCCTACCCCGGCAATCCCCTCAACTACCGGGACGACGTGGACATCGTCATCTTCCGGGAGAACACCGAGGGCATGTACGGCGGGGTGGAGTTCCACCCCTTGCCCCGGGCGGTGTTCGATGTCCTGAGCGCCAACCATCCCAAGATGGCCAGGTTCGAGCAGTTCGGCCTGGATAATATTGCCCTGTCCACCCGTATAATGACCCGGCAGGGCTGCCGGAACATCGTGAGCAAAGCCTTTGAGTATGCCCAAAAGTACGGCCGTAAATCTGTGACCGTGGTGGATAAGCCCAACGTGTTGCGCGAGACCGGGGGGCTGATGATCCGCACCGCCCGGGAAGTGGCCCAGAAGTACCCGGGCATCGACCTGTGGGAGACCAACATCGACGCCCAGTGCATGTGGCTGGTGAAGAATCCCCAGGACTATGAGGTGCTTGTGGCCGAGAACATGTTCGGCGATATCCTATCCGACCTGGCGGCCCAGCTGGTAGGCGGGTTGGGCTTCGCCTGTAGCGCCAACCTGGGCGACAAGTACGCCGTTTTCGAGCCTACGCACGGCAGCGCCCCCAAGTACGCCGGCCAGTATAAGGTGAATCCCAGCGCCATGCTGCTGACGGCGAAGATGATGCTCGCTTGGTTGGGCGAGGATGACATGGCGGGCCGGTTGGAGGACGCGGTAGCCGCCGTGATCGCTGAGGGCCAGGTCCGCACCTACGATATGGGTGGTGAAAATACCAGCCTGGAAGTGGCGGAGGCGGTGGCGGCGAAACTGTAACAGGACGTTAATGGTAAGGGCGCGTCGCGTCGTGCCCCTGATTAACGAACATTAGGAGTACCCATGGAAACAAGCATATCCCGGCAAATGGCCCGTTTTGCCCTGGAGCTGCAGTATACCGACCTACCCTTGGATGTAGTACGGGAAGTCAAGCGCTACCTGTACGATTCGGTGGGTTGCGCTTTCGGCGGCTTCAATACCCGGGATGTGCAGATCATGCGGCGGGTCTACCGTCACATGGCAGGTCTGCCGGAAGCCACCCTGTTTGTCAGCGGGGATCAGATTCCGGCGGTGAGCGCCACCCTGATCAATTCCTTGGCTATCCGGGCGCTGGACTACAATGACATTTATTGGCGGGAAGACCCCTGCCATCCCTCGGACCTGATACCGGCCGCCCTGGCGGTGGGCGAAAGTACCGGCGCCACCATGAAACAGGTCATCGTGGCCATCGTCCTGGGCTATGAGTTCGAACAGCGGTTGTGCGAGTTCGCCCTACCCGGCATTCGGGAGCGCAAGTGGCACCACGCCACCCTGACCCAGTTCGTCGCGCCCATTGTGGCCGGGAAGCTGCTGGGGCTGTCGGAGGACCAGCTGGTGAACGCCATCGGTATCGCCGGCTCTCACAGTTATACCGTAGGTGCGGTCACGGCCGGCCAGCTCACCATGATGAAGAATACCGTGGATCCCATGGCGGTGCGCTCGGGGGTATTCGCGGCCAAGCTGGCCGAGCTCGATTATACCGGTCCCGAGGAGATATTTGAAGGTAAGGAAGGTTTCATGGACACTTTCGGCCCCGATTGGGATCAGGCCAAGCTGGTGGGCCGGCTGGGGGATTCCTTCAAGATCCTGGAGTGCTCCATGAAAGCCTTTCCCACCGAGGCGCTGACCCATACCCACATCAGCGCCACCCTGCAGCTGGTGCGGGAACATGATATCCAACCGGAGCAGGTGGAGGAAGTGGTGATTACCACCATCGCCCGGGCCACCGATATCCTGTTTGATCCCCACAAATACGAACCCACCGGCCGGGAGACGGCCGACCATAGTCTGCCTTTCTGTATCGCCCGGGCCATCCTGGACCGGCAGATCACCACCCGCACCTTCGATGACGGTAAGATCGCCGATCCCCAGCTGAAAGCGATCATCCATAAGATCAAGGGTGAGGCCAGCGAACAGTTCGAGCAGCTGTTTCCCGCCAAACAGCCCTCGCGGGTGACTATCAGGACCACTGATGGCCAGGAGCATACGGTGTACCTGGAGTATCCCAAGGGTGACCCGCGCGAGCCGATGACCGAGGAGGACCAGGATAACAAGTTCCGAGCCCTCACCGATCCCTACCTCTCCGATGAGAGCCGCCAACAAATCAAGGAGACCATTTTCACTTGCGACACCCTGTCAGGTGTCAAGCAGTTCATGGCGGTGATGATCGAAGACTGACCACCCCTGAAGGTCCCCCGGAAGCACCGGTTGCGGGCGTGAGTTGGGCTTTTGATTCCATGCAGCTCATGCTTACATTCCGTGATGGCGGCTGATCAGCGCAAAGGTTTCTGGCAGGAAATCCGGGACCGCCACATATTGCAGGTCGTGGGCCTGTATTTGGGTGGTTCCTGGGTAGCCCTGGAGTTCACCGGTTTCATCGCCGACCACTATAACGTCTCACCGTACGTAATCGACCTGCTCCTGCTGGGCGTGGCAGGTATGCTCCCCTCGGTGATCCTGCTGGCCTGGACGCACGGCAAGCCCGGCAAGGACCGCTGGACCCTGGCTGACAAGATCATGGTGCCGGTCAACGTGGCGCTTACTATCGGCTTGATGGTGCTCCTTTTCAGTGGCAAGGAGCTGGGCGCCACTACCCTGGAGCGGACCGGTGAGGATGAGACCGGCGCGACCGTGAAAAGGATGGTGCCCAAGTCGGTTTTCCGAAAACGGGTAGGGCTGTTTTTCTTCGACAACCGTAGCGGAGACGACCAGGCGGACTGGGTGGGGCACTGGCTGCCCTACGGCCTGTACCTGGACCTGATCCAGGACTTCTACTTCGACAACCGCCACCCATACCAGATGAGTGCAGCTCTGGTGGAGTCCGGCGCGCCTGATGGAGTGACGCCACTGGCCCTGAGCCGGGAGATCGCCCGGCGCTATCACCTGGCCCACTTCCTGGAGGGGACCCTCACCTCGGTGACGCCTTACACCGTTACCACCCGGCTGTACCTCACCAAAGGCAGCCGGCTGGTGGCCGAGCACAGCTATACCGGCCAGGACCTGGGCGTTATCGTCGATCAGATGTCAATGGATATCAAGCAGGACCTGGAGCTCCCTTCCGGGCATATCGAAGAGGCGGAAGACCTGCCCGTCTCGGCCCTTTCCACTGATGACGCCTCCGCCCTGGAAAATTTCGCCCTGGGCCTGACCGCGCTCTACTTCCACCATGACTGGAACGGGGCCACCCGGCTCCTGGCCCGGGCGACCGCTACCGATCCCACTTTCGCCCTGGCCCAGTTTTACCTCTACCGGGCCAACCTACTCCTGGGACGCGAGTCCGAGGAGGCCATCGGTGCGGCCATGCAGCATCTTTACAAAGTGCCCGAGCGGCTGCAGGGGGCCGTCAAAGAGGTATTTTATGTATGGCAGGGGGAACCCGGGAAAGCGCTCTCCATCCTCAACCTGGAGGTGTCCCTGTTCCCCGACGACGTAATTGCCCACCGCCGCCTGGCCAACTTCCACTACCGGATGACCCAATATGCCGAGGCTCTGGAGGAATACCGAGTCATCCGGGAGCTGAACCCCGAAAACGATCTGGTATTGCGGGACATCGCCGACGCCCTGGCCGCCATGGGACAATTCAAAGAGGCCCTCGAATACCTGCGGGCCTATTCCAAGACCAATCCTCGGGACACAGAGGTCCTGGTGGAAATGGGCGACGTCTTCCTGCTGCACGGCCAGACCCGACAGGCGGCCAAGGTTTACGAACGGGCGGCCTTATTGGGCCATAACCCGGCGAAAGTACTGGTCAAACAGGCACAACTACAGTTCCGGCAAGGCCGTTACGAAGCGGCCCTGGCCATCGCCCGGGAGGCGGTCGAGGCCAGCCGGTCGCCCGAGACCAGCGTGGAGGCCCTGCACTCACTGGAGGACCAGCTGGAGTCGTTGGGCCGGATCAGCGCAGCCATGACGGTGGCCCGGGAGGCTATGCCGCTGGAGCGCCGTCTGGCCGGCTCCATGTACGGCGTGATCCTGCGGTTGGCACACTTCAACAAGTATGCCAACACTACCGTGGCCGATTCGGTCCTGGCCTGGTTGACCAGCGGGCAACAGGCAGCTCTCCCCGACCCCTGGGGCCGCGCCGCCGCGGTGATCCGGGTAGCCTATAAGGTGGAATTACCGGGCCAGTCTATCTCGGAAGCCGAAATCGCCCTGGTGGATTCCTTCTACAGTGAGTACAAGTTATTGGACATGCCCCGGGAGCTGATCATGGCCCGCATTGCCACCAACCGCGGTGAGTACGTCAAGGCGATCCAGGGCTACATCAACACCCTCTCCCGCTACCCGCGCCGCCTGCAGGTCCAGCGCGATATGGCCCGGGCCTACCGCTTGATGGGCGACGGCCAGGCCGCCCGGACTACCATCGACCAGCTGTTGAAGGTCTACCCCCACGAGCCGTCGGTCCTGTATGAACTGTACCGCATCCAGGTCATTAACACCGATCCGGCCGCTACCAAGACCCTGGCCCACCTGCTCGATATCTGGCAAGGGGCCGACGACATATTTCTCCCGCCCCTGGAAGTGCGGGCCTCACTGCTGAGCAAGTCGGCGTTGTAGGTAATCCTCCCGGTAGCTAGGTGGGGCCGCCTCAAGAGGTATACAACTCGGGGCGGAACCAGCAAAACCGTTGAAAACCATCTTATTTCAGGGTAAAATCCGTTCAGGAATAGGGGGAAGCTCAGTCCAGCTGGCAGCGTGTCCAAGCTGAATAGGATCTTGATGGTGCCGCAATCATTAAAGCTATATTCCTGGTCCTCAAAGCTCAGCGCCCGGGTTTCTTCTTCGCTATCATGAGGTTTATTACATTTATCGCTGGTCTGTCAACCGGATGGTCTCCTATTCTCCACTATAGCAGGGACGGATATGTTTACTACCTATCCCCGTCGGTTCTTGCAGCAGCCTTTGAAATAATACCGGAGCACTGTTGCACAAATTGACGAGATTTCTGCATCTTCCTGACGACTACGCCGTTAACCTGTATCTGATACTAATCTGTATCCCGATGGTATTTGGGTATCTTGCGATACAGAAAGGTCAGGACAATAATTGGGATACTCGGAATTATCATTATTACAATGCCTACGCCATCATCGAGGATCGCCTTGAGCAAGATCTAATTCCAGCTCAGATTCAATCTTTTCTTAATCCCACCATTGATCTATTCAACTACACTCTTAATACAAAACTATCACCTTACTGGGCAGCATTCGCCCTGGGTTCAATTCAAGGGATTAATGCCAGTCTAATATTTGTCCTGTTCTTATCGCTCTTTAGGAGCCGCCCCCCACGGTTGCGAATAGGATTGGCGGCTATAGCAACTGCTGCGGGCACATATGCTCCGGTTATGATGGGATTGGTTGGAACCGCAACCAACGATATAACGACATCGATCTTCGTTATTCTTCCCATCATCCTGATTCTGCCTGTTTTCCACAGTTTGGAGGGAGAGCAAGTTCACAGCAGAATACTCCTCTGGCTGATCTCGGCGGGTCTGATACTGGGAATTGGCATCGGTTTGAAATTGACATTGGTGGTCTACGGTTTAGGATTTATACTCGCCATCGTACTATCAAGCCCAGTGACCGGAGAAAGTTATTACCGGGTTTTCATCATTGGGGTGGCTATGGTGGCCGGCGTCCTGATTTCACGCGGATGGTGGATGTGGTATCTTTGGCAAACGTATCAGAGCCCGCTATTTCCATTTTATAATGCGTTTTTTAAATCTCCGTATTATCCTGAGATAAATTTTGCCGATATACGGTATCTCCCGAAAAATATTATGGATCACATATTATTCCCTGCCTACAGGGTCTATAAGAATAGTTACACGTACCTGCAACATTATCATCATGATATTCGCTTTTTGGTTATATATCTTCTATCCCTTGTGTGGCTAATAAAGTTTATCCTGCTAAAGCGACTATCGACTGCCAGGGGTAGTGCTGAGACCGTTGACTCATGGGACCGCACTTATCGATTCCTGGTACTCTTCTTTATTCTCAGTTATATAATTTGGCAACTGAAGTTTTCGATCTATAGATTTACCAACCCCCTTGAGCTGATCTCTCCTGTTGTAATATTCATCTTGTTAGATAAAATTCTGAGGGATCCATTTCACAAATTGGTGGGATTTGTTGGCTCGGTGCTCCTCATTGTGACGATAGTCAACATCCCTCAATGGGAGCGTCTTCCATTCAAATCTGAGTTTATTCAAGTCAGGGTGCCTGTTTTACCCCATCCTGCTAATTCCATGATAGTTATAGCGGGCGGCAGACCATGGTCCTACCTGATTCCCGCCTTTCCCCCTGAGGTGCGCTTTGTGCGCGTGGGCGGCAATTTCTTTAAGGACGATAAACCGACCAGGTACCTGGAGCTGCTAAAGGATACAGTTAAATCCCATGATGGTGACATATTCCTTCTCAGTCGTCAAAGGTTCTTTCGACAAGATATGAATCGTCTGGCAAATTTTAGTCTGAGCTTAGCTGAACGTCAGGCACTGCCGATCAATTCCGCCCATGAACCGCCGGGTCTATTCCTGGTCAGGGTGCAAAAAGTAGAGTGAACAGTGATCTGTGGCAACCGGCACTCAATTATATTATCCTTAATATGTCCCCGCCTGTGGTTGCGCAGCTGGCGAACGACAACACTCCTAAAAATCCCTACATTCCCCTGCTCTTAGGAATTCGAGTTTGAATCAGTGCTCATTTAACATTCAACATTTTTTTCGTTCCCCCCATGGGCTCACCGTCCCCGTCGGTAAGGGTGACCCTTTTGATAGCTTTAAGCTATCCTTTTGCGATCTATTAGAGGGCTTTTTGTTGACCTATCGTGGGCCCATCCAGGTCCTGGCGTGGACCTGAAGGGCGCCGGACCGTGCCCCGGCTAACTACGGTGGCTAGCGGCTGATGAGCAGCTGGCGGGGAACCTTGCGGGGGTTACCCACTACTGCGAAGTGGATACCACGCACGTACTTGCGCATTACGAACTGAACCTGCTCCGGCCGCACCGACTGCAGCTCAGGCACGAACTGGTCCAGCTGCTCCCAATTCTCCCCTACGATCTTCCAATGGGCCAATCGGTCTCGGGCGCTGGCGGCAGCGGCCCGCCGGCGGTAGTGGCGGGTCAAGGCCACGGCGATGGGGCCCTGCAACATAGTCAGCGGCATCGGGCTGGCGGTCAGCCGCTCCAACACCTCGAACACTACCTTCATGGCCTGCCGGGGCCGGGCGGTGGACAGGCTGATCAGGCCATAGTTGAAGAACCGGTCGCCGGCTCGGGCGATAGGATAGTCCGCCAGCTGGCGACTGGTATGCAGTTCCTCATAAAGCAGATCTTCCAGCAGGATCAGGGCCACGGTAAAGGCGGGAAAGTCGGGATGCCCCGGCCGCGGCGCCCCGAACAGGCCGCTGACATGCTCGCGCGGGAGCGACCGCCGGCTGACCTTCACCTCCGATTTGCCCGGATCGAAGGTCAAGGCGGGCGGCAACATGTCCGGCCCCAGAGGCAACTGCTTAGCCAGCCGGCGGATACGGTTGGTGAGGTCATCGATGTCCAGGTCACCCACTACCACCAGCAGCGCCCGGTTCTTGGTCACATCTCCCCGGTAGTACTGCACCAGGTCCCTGCGCTTCAGGAGGCTCAGCGATTCCAGGCTGCCCCAGGGATACAGACCGTATGGGTGGCGACTGTAATAGAGGTTGTTAGCGTTACGGTCAGCGTCCTGCTCTGGCCCGGTGGTGGCGGTAATGTGACTGCTGATGATCCGGTCGCGCACTCGATCCAAGTCAACGGGGTCCAGTCGGGGGTGCAGCAGAATATCACTGAGCAGCTCCCAGCCCGATGGCCAGTTCTCCCTCGGGAAGCAGGTGGTCAAGCCGGAATAATCATACTCCGCCACCACCTCCAGGGTGGCGCTCAGGGCATCCAGCCGCGAGTGGATCTCGTCCCGGCGGAGGGTCTCGGTGCCCTCTATCATGGCAGCCAGCAGCAGCGGCTCCAGCCCCGTCTGCTCAGGAATGCCGTAGCTGACCCCGCCCTTGAGGTAAAAGCCGGCGGCCACCAGCGGCCGGCCGGGTGTCTGCTTGAAAACTACTTCCAGGCCGTCGATAATAAACCCGGTTGTGTCGGATATAGGCACTCGATTGCAACCCAGTACCAGGACTAAAAGGAGGCTGCTGTAAAGCCGCAGGTTCACGGCACCACCACCTCCGTCAAGCTGATGCTTTGACCTGTGCGTTCATCCACCATCAGCGCTGTGACCAGCGGCTGCCCGATGAGATAGTTACTCAAGCATTTGCGCACGTCGGCGGGCGTGACAGCCTTCAAGCTGTCCGGGTACGAATCGAGGTAACCCAGTCCCGCCAGGGCCCAGCCGGCGGCCGCCTCGCCCACTTCAGACCAGATATCGTCCCTGCGGGAGGCGGCCTGCGCCTGCAACCCGGCGCTGGCGTGCTCGTAGTCCCGCCGCGAAAAGTAATCCGGCTCGGCCAGCAGGTCGATCTCGGCCCGCAGTTTAGAGACGGCTTGCCCCGCATCCTCCATGCGGGCTGTGGCCCGGATAGTGAAAGGACCGATGTTCCGTTGCGGATGGTAGCCGGCGGTGGCCTGCAATAGGGGTCCGTTGCTCACTAAGCGGGACTGGAACCGGCCGGCACGCAGGTTAAGCAGGGCGGCGCAGACACTGGCGGCATAAACCCCTTTAGGATCCTCCAGGTATCCCGGGCCCTGCCAGGAAAGCAGGATTTCCGCCGAGGTCACCGGCTGAACCAGCACCGTGTCCCGATCTTCCACCAGATGAATATAGCCTGGCAGAGGATGGGTCCTGAGGGGGTCATAGCCCCGCTCCCAAGCCCCGAATATCTCCTCCACCTGAGCCAGGGTCTCTTCACGGGCAATATCCCCGGCCACTATCAGTAGGGCGTTGTTGGGAATTATAAAGCGCATCTGGAGTAGACGCAGCTGCTCGGACGTAGCCGCTTGCAGGCCTTTCCGGTCGCCAAAACGGTCCTTGCGGCTGTAGCTGCCTCCCCACAACAGCCGGGCGGCGGCGCGGCGTAGATGAAACTCAGTACCGGCTTCCAACTGATCAAGGCGCTCCAGAAGCATATCCCGTTCCTGGGCCATTTCGGCTCCATCCAGGAGCGGCTGCCGGACGGTCCGCAGTAGAAATTCCAGGCCCGCCGCCAGGGAATCATCGGCCAGGCTGAAAAGAACCGCCGTCCAGTCCTCCCACGATAGGCTGCTATACTCAATGCCCAGCTCCCGGGCCCGTTCGCGATAGGAGGACCTCAAGGGCAGTCCATCCTGAGAGCGAAATAACATCTGAGCGTGCAGCTGGGACCAACCGTTCTGGCCGGAGACCTCGACGCTTACGCCGTAGTGGAATACCAGCTCCAGGATAACTACCGGTGTGGCCCGGTCGGGAAGCAGGACCAATTCCAACCCGTTTTCCAGAATAGTAGACTCGTATCGATCTCCCTGGGCAGCAGTCAGCGGCCAGCACCACAGGATCGCAATCAGGGGGAACATCCAACCGGGTACCATTACTCCTGTCATACTCCCAAGTTAGCCTGTAGAATTTGAAAAATAGGCCTAAATCAGCCGAGGGGAATCAAATTAGGATGTCTATACCTTGAATTCTAGAAAACCATGCTCTAAGTTCGGTTGCCGACAGCACCAAAGACGAGTTGCCTTTCGTAGTTGGAATGTCTTGTCGAGCACGAATTCCGGAGATTTCGCCGGGCGCACACGGTTGGTGTGTTACCCCGCCGAGCAATAGCAGGCCCCTGTCGAAATTACCATCGTGGTTTCATACGGCATCTGCATCGGTTCTATAAATCATCGAAGGTTCAGCTATGAAAATTTGCGTGCTCATTAAGCAAGTACCCGATTCAGGCTCGGTCCTCAGGATTAGAGGCGATGAATCCTGGGTGGAGGAGGATAAACTGGTTTTCACTGCCAATGAAAGCGATAGCTATGCCTTGGAGGAAGCGCTCTTGCTCAAAGAGGCTCACGGCGGTGAGGTCATAGCCTGCACTCTGGGCCCCGAACGTTCCCGCCAGGTACTGAAGGATGCCCTGTCCAAGGGCGCTGACCGGGGTATCTTCCTGTACGATGAAAGTTTTAGCAACCTGGACTGCAACGGCTTGGCGCGCGTGTTCGCCAAGGTCCTTGAAAAAGAACAATGTGATCTGATACTCTGTGGGTTGCAGGCTGACGACACCGGTGAGGCTGAACTGGGTCCTATGCTGGCCGAGGAGCTACATCTGCCGCATGTGACAATGGTTGTGCAAACTGAGTTGCTGAACGGCGGGCTCAAGGTCAAGCAGGAGCTGGAGGGGGGCTGGTTCCGGCAGGTGGAGACCCGGATACCGGCCCTGCTTACTATCCAGTCGGGAATTAACAAACCGCGTTATGCTTCCCTGAGGGGCATAATGGCCATGAAGAAAAAAGAGCTGCGGGATCTCACTGCAACCGATCTGGGCATACCCGCTACGGAACTGACGCCGATGCAGACCCTCCAACGAATATACGTGCCGGCCAAGACTAAGGAAACCGTTTACCTGGAAGGTGCGCCGGAAAAGGTTGCAGCGCAGCTGGTGGATAAATTGGCGAACGAAGCGAAGGTGCTATAACTATGGGCAAGATACTGGCATTCATACAGCTAGACAACGGCAAACCCAACCGCAACGCATTGGAAGCCCTCCAGGGAGGCCAACGGCTGGCGGCCGAGATGAATAACCAAATGGTAGGTGTAGTATTTGGCACCAGCTCACCTCAGCAGCAGCTGCAGTTCCAGATGGATCAGATCATCTCCGTGGCGGCGCCGGAGCTGGACCTTTATTCCGCCGAAAACTATGTGGCAGTGATGTCGCAGATCATTGCCGCAGAACAACCGGAGCTGCTGATAGCGGGGCACACCTATCAGGCTCGGGATTGGTTGCCCCGTCTGGCCGCACAGATCCGCCGGCCGCTGATCAGTGATTGCATCGGCTTCCAAAATGGGGCTCCAATCACCTGGGTGCGGCAAGTTTTCCAGGGCAAGATTCAAGCTGACGTGACTACCGGTGAGGGGCTGACGATAGTATCTTTTCAAGCTGGCGCTTTCCGCCATGACCGGCTGGAATCCGGCTCACCGGCGATCCGCAGCCAGGAGGTGGACTTATCGGCGGTTGAGGTCCAGGTCCGGGCTGGGGAACCATTCCAGGACTCCAAGGCAGCGGTGGACCTGAGCCGTGCGGAAAGGATCGTTGCGGTGGGGCGGGGTATCGGTGAGGAGGAAAAGCTCTCCCTGGTGCGGGAGCTGGCCGAGGCTCTGGGCGCGGAACTGGGCTCCTCCCGTCCGGTGGTGGATTACGGCTGGTTGAGCCACGATCGTCAGGTGGGCTCATCCGGGCAGACTGTGGCTGCCAAACTCTACCTGGCCGTGGGGATTTCCGGGGCCATTCAGCACCAGGTGGGTATAAAAAACTGCGGCTGCATCGTGGCCATTAATAAGGATGCCAACGCCCCTATCTTTGAAATTGCCGACTATGGTATTGTAGCCGACCTCTTCGAAATCGTGCCCCGATTGACCGCCGCTGTTAAGGAGCATCAGAGTGCCTGACCGGATCCTGAAAACAGGTATTCTGGCCGGACCATGAGCGGCCCAGAGCTGCATATCCCGGGCTTGTTCTACCTCTGCGCTGCTGCGGCATTACTGTCATTCGCCTACCAATTGCGAAGGGCTTTCGTCGCTCGCATAGGCCAGTCCGAACCAAGGACTCTACCTCTTGTAGAAGTGCTGCGTAATGCCCTGGTTTACGGCGTTGCCCAAAAAAAAGTATCCTCCCGGCGATTTGGCTACCCTTCCATTATGCATTTGCTGTTGGGCTGGGGCTTCATTGAACTGTTCTTCGCCACTACTGTCGATTTCCTGGTCGAGCGGAATCTTTTAGTGGCATTTTTGCCGGATAAGGACACCCCCTGGTTTGCGGCCTTAAATGAGGTAGGGGGATTAGCGCTTCTGAGCGGTGTGCTTCTGGCTCTCTTCCGTCGCCATAGCGGTATACGCCCGCCACTCCTGCCGCAAAATGTCTTTACCGGTCGTGGCAACTTCCTGGGGGATACCGGGATCCTGCTGGTATTGCTATTCCTGTCCATTGGCGGCTTTTTGACCGAAGCCGCCCGATTGGCGCTGGAAGCACCGGTCTCGGCTGCGGCTTCCTTCGTGGCCCGGCCACTGAGCTTAGCGCTGTCTCTTCCTACCTGGGAAGTGTGGCAACCGTGGCTTTGGTGGAGCCACGCCCTGCTGGCCTTGGCTTTCATCGCCCTGTTGCCCCGAACAAAAATCTTCCATGCCTTGATCGCCATAGCAAACGTGGCCCTGACCGACATGTCCCAGCAGGGCCGGTTGCGCACTATGAACATCACAGCGCTGATGGAAGATCCCGATGCCGCCCCCGAGGACCTGGTCCTCGGTGCAGCCCGGGCAGAGCATTTCACCTGGAAACAATTACTTGAGTCTCAGGCCTGCACCGAATGCGCCCGCTGCACCGCAGTCTGTCCGGCCCAGGCAGTGGGATTGCCCCTGTCGCCCATGAAAATCATCCAGGATATTCGCCACGACCTCTACGCCCGTACACTTGCCGACCGGGAGGTTCGGCAGCTGGCGGATGGTCTTATAACACCGACGGAGTTATGGTCTTGCACCACCTGCCGGGCCTGTATGGAGGTCTGCCCGGTGCTCATTAATCATATCGCGGCTATCGTGGACCTGCGGCGGTACCTGGTCCTGTCGGAAGGCCGGCCGCCGGAGGAAGCCGCCCCAATCCTGGAAAAGATCGCTCAGCAAGGTAACCCCTGGGGATTTCCCCGCGAACATCGCCTAAAATGGGCTGAGGACGCCGGCTTGGAGGTCCCACTGATTGCTGATAAGGGCCAAACCGACATACTCTACTGGGTGGGCTGCGCCGGGGCCTACGATCCGCGTAATCAGGCGGTCAGCCGGGCCATGGTGGCAATCATGCAGGCGGCGGGGATCGATTTTGCTGTCCTTGGTTCCGAGGAGAGCTGCACCGGCGACTCTGCCCGCCGGCTGGGAGAAGAATATGTCTACGAAACTGTGGCCCATCGGAACATTGAGACCTTGGGACAATACCGGTTCAACCGGATAGTGACCGCCTGCCCCCACTGCTTCCATACCCTGGGCAGCGACTACCGCCAGTTCGGCGCTGAGTGGGAGGTAGTGCATCATAGCCAGTTCATCCACCAGTTGATGGAAACCGGCCGAATCGCAATTTCAGGTAATCAAACTGAGACAGTCACTTACCATGATGCTTGCTATTTGGGTCGGCATAACGGTATTTACAACGCCCCGCGTGAAGTTATCACCCGAGCATTGGGACCCGAGGCGAGTCTGGTGGAGGCTGAGCCCTCTCGCGAGCGAGGATTCTGCTGCGGCGCCGGGGGTGGAAATATGTGGTATGAGCTGTCATCCAACCAGCGCATCAATCTGGCGCGCTTCGATCAACTGGCCGCCACGCAAGCCGGTACCGTGGCCACGGCCTGCTCTTTTTGCCTGATCATGCTCGACGACGCCTGTAAGGTGCGGGATCGGGAAAACAGCGTACAAGTCAAAGATATCGCTGAAATTGTGGTCGAAGGGATTGATTGATGCCGAACCCATTTTCCTACCTGGCGGAGCACCTGGTGACCACAACTTTCCCCATTGCTCTGGGGATCATCATCTTGCTGCTCACGCTAAGACGTTGGTTGACCCGGCGCGAAAAATAGAAAAACCTGGCGCGGGCGACCGAGGTTTTTCACGATAATAATGGTCCGAGCCGCTCAGTTAGGCAGGTGATCCTTAGGCGGTTTAAAACCGAATTCCTTAAGCCACTCCTCCTGCGACACCTTAATTTCACCAAAGCGGGATTCAAATTTCCGCACGTTATCCATCAGGGCCAGAGCGAAGGACTTGGCATGCAGAGGAGCCATTATTATCCGGGCGCGCACCCGTGCCTTGGGCATACCGGGCATCACCTGGGTAAAATCGATTACAAACTCAGCTGCAGAATGGGTCACAATGGCCAGGTTGGCGTACTCTCCGGAACCCACTTTTTCATCCAGCTCAATCTGAATCTGCTTGGGTTTGGCCGCTTTTTTCTCATCCATAGCTGCCTGCCTTAATAAATCCGTAAGGATTGTTATTCAGAGTCCCTGAGATCCTGCCGGCGGTTGAATTCCTCCCAGTCGTCCTCCAGGCCTTCCCATTGGCGGAATTCCTCCTCGTCGGTAGTCACCTCATTCAATTCGATGTCTTCATCCAGGTTCCGAATCTGCCGTTCAATGCGTTCGAATTCATTGGGGTCGGTTTCGTCCTGGGCCTCAATATCCTGCTCAAACACGGCATCCGTGCCGTAGAGGGCCTGATC
>SDBU01004552.1_pt1 | contig 16988 bp, 18 predicted proteins | sample 2277071 | NCBI WGS metagenome assembly SDBU01 (sample SAMN10397929, study PRJNA504765) | marine sediment metagenome | isolation source: marine sediment core GS08_GC12, 126 cmbsf | place: Arctic Ocean: Gakkel Ridge, Loki's castle | collected 2008 | reverse complement strand
CAATGCCCCATTTGTGAAGCCGGCTACAAACGGTTCTGGTTAGCCACGGATAACTCAATAAGCATAAATGGAAACGAATTTTCGTAATTAGATTCATAAGCTTGTTTTAGCGTACTTTTACTCCGCCATAGGCGGATCTTCGACATTTCCGAACGATTATTTTTGACTTGGGCCTGCTGGCTCTATGTCCTTGCCACGCTGTGGCTTACGACATGCGGTTCTCCGCTTAATCTTTCGCCCCCCCACAGGGAAAGGGGCAAGCTACTGGCGGTTTACGTTTGCCTGCTGGCAAACATGCAAGTATTTTAACAGATATCCAAACATAAGTAAAGAAAAATTTGACAGGATAACAGGATTTTTTTTGCCACGGAGAGCACAGAGGTTTTTAGACAACTTTGGCGTCTTTGTCCAAATCTTTATTCGAGGCAAGCATCTACAGAAGTTTAGTTCTCAGCCGATGGGTCATTTTCAAATGCACCATTTATGAAGCCAGCTAAAACGGTTTTAGTCTTTTTTGTTTAGCTACCGATTTTATGTATCCTCTTTGTTATCATCCTTTTCGACCGGCTTCGATGGGGGAGGCTCACTTTCCCAAGGATCTTCCGAGGTTTCTTGTTCAGTGAATTTTTCTTCTTTGTTGTTAGGAACCATATCAAATCTCCTTATTTGTTAAGACAATGATTTGTGAATAAGCAGTAAAGCTAAAAATACCATCAGCGAAATTACGGCTGAAAATATTCCAAAAAGTGACTGTTTTAAATGTTTGGCTTTTGTAGAAATAATTTTGTCAAGGCTATCGATAGATTTGGAGTATGTTTTTACGATGTCTACTTTTAGGCGATTAGTTGAATTTTCTTTACGGAATTTATCTGCCAACTCCATAACATCAGCCGGATACTCAAAGGAACGAACCTGAAAAGCAGAAAGAGCGCGGCAAATACTATAGATCAGAAAAAATACATGAAACCCAAGGGAAATAATAGTAAGGCACTCTAAACATGGGATTTCACCAATTACAGCTGCATGAAAGATATAAACTAAATTTTCAAAACTTAGTGCCTGAAAGCTTACAAGCAAACCAACTACACCTATTACACCTATCGCTTTATTGTCCAAGTGGTCGAAGTCAGCAGCATATCGGTCAAACATAGATTTCGCATAGTCGATTAATTCTATAGGAACGGTTAGTTCTTCCGATTGTTCATGTGGCATGATTATTCCTTTTCATATTAGGAGCTATCATGTACAGATATTTCTACGATTTTTATTTCTTCGGCGGTTAGATTATATAACTCGTAGACGAGTTTGTCGATTTGTTTGTCGGTGGTGTTGATTTGTCTTTGGATTCTGGTTTTTTCGGCTGGGGCTTTTTCAACAGCCCCACTGTTCCTCGTTTTTCCAATTGTATTACAATAGTATATATGCGTTTTTTGGCCATAATGTAAAAAATAAGTGGGTGTTGCTAGATTTCTTAGCATTCTTTCAGTTGTATTTGTTCGTCGTCTTCCGTGAGCCTAATGGGATTACCGTGACAATCATTGAGCCATGTGTGATGCTTGTCGCCTACGTAAAAGTCTTCTGGTGATGGCACTCTGAATCCAGAGCGCTCTGCCAGAGAGCAGAAGATGTGCGCATACGTGTGATTGTCCCACTCTTTCCAGATCTCACCGTGTGGAAACACGGCCTGGAGCACGATGACTTCGGAATCAGGATCCTCGGCCGCAATGGAGTGATACCTTGGGGAGAACGAAAGAAGGGAATGCTTGTATGCTGCCTTGCAAGCCAGCTCGAGAAACTGAATTGGATGAAGCGGTATTCCGCGGAACTGGTCAAACTGCTTCCGGAAGTGCTTTTTCTGGAAACCGTTGTCCTGGAAGATACACACTATACCGAAATGCTGAGTGCGAACTGCCAAGCATAACACGACAGACAACTCGCCTGGCTTGCCCATCGCGATGAAGTCGAAGTAGTCGAAGTTCTTCTTAGGATCGGTGAAGGTCAGTGCCTCAACAACGAATATCGAGTATGGACTGAAATCCACGAATCTGAAGGGACGTTTGATGGATGTCATGAAGTGGTGGAATGTAGTTAGGTCCTCAAGGAATCCTTTCTGCACGACCGACTCGTTTGATTTCTTGCTTCGATTGGCAAAGAGTATCATCTCCCTATGCAGGAGCCCGTACAGAATCTTGCTGCACCACTTAAAAAGTCGGTACTCCTGTTCCTCTGTAGGCTTCTTGTATACACCAGTTAGGAGCTTAGCAACTTCGGCTTCCATTTCGGCGAGCGGCTCGTTGTTGCATTTCATGCAGCAGGGAATCAGGAGTTGACGGTATGGGATTTCTGTGTGGTTCAGCAGGACTAGCCTCTGGTTCCAAAGATCATGTTCCCTTTGGAGCCATTCAGGAATGACGTGCTCATCGCTTCTCGTTCTGTCATTCAGCGTCCTTGCGCACAAGAAGCAATGGTCATCGTTCAGGTGCTGCTTTAGGAAAGAGTCCATGGCCTCATCATAGCGATTGTCAATGCTAACATAATAATACCTTTGGTAGAGCTATCCACCACTTTTTGTTATCAATTTATTCTACCGGAGATAAAAAGTCAACGTTCTTGTATGGTTTGAGCCCTGCGTATAGCCCTTCCCTTCGGCCTTGCTCAGGGTAAACTCCCAAGCTCAGGATAAACTCAGGAGCGTATTACAGCAGGTCTCACTTCGGCAAGCTCAGTGTAAACTCACGGGGCAGAAATTGGAGGATTTGAACAGGAGAACAGTTGAGCAGTAGAGCGGGGCAGGGGGAATTCGGAATTTAGCAAGGTGGGGAGAGAAGAATTATCGTTAATTTCCTTATTTTTTGAATCTGATTTCAAGTAGTCTGTTCACTTTTACCTTATGGATTTTCTCAATGACTTTATTTGGCCAGGTTATTTCCACTGTCGGAACCAGCTTGTCCCATTTGCCCAAACCGAAATGGAGTGTCATATCATTCTGATTTCCTTCGCCTGTTCCCGCTTCAACCTGACGCGTAAATATCCTGTCACCCAAATGGATTCGGACCTGAGCGCCGATGGCGGAACGATTTACCATATTTGAATCACCCTTGAGCTGAACCTTGAGCCAGTTGTTCTTATTGCCCTGATTTTCAAATAGCTTTCCCGCTGTAACTAAGTCCAGGTCTCCATCGTTGTCAAAATCAGCCCAGGCGGCCTGATATGTCGGCGGCAATTTGGCCAGACCTTCCTGTTCGGTGACATCGGTAAAATGCCATTTGCCATCATTTCGATAGAGGACGGGATAGTTTCGTATACTACCAGAACCGACGGCATAAACTGTTGTCAGGAACAAGTCGAGGTCACCATCGTTGTCATAATCGCCAAGAGCAGGCGAGGCATAGGATTCCTGCCATGCAAGAGATGCTATTTTAGACATGTCTTCAAAATGGTAGCTGCCTGCGGGGCCGCGATTTTTATAAAACATGCAGCGGTCCTGGTGGGCCGGCGGGTGAGAAAAGTTACCTACAAATAAGTCGATGCAGCCGTCATCATCCATGTCGCCCCATGCCGAGCCGATAGTATGACCATACGTCCATTTTTGTCCGTTGTAATCACCATCTACGCCGAATTTCTTAGCTACATTTTCAAAGCGGCCGGATCCATCATTGAGCCACAAAAGATTTGCCAGCAGGCGGTAGTTGGAGACATATACGTCCATATCGCCGTCGTTATCGAAGTCACAAGAGGTAATACCCCTGGCGCGGTGAATCGGATCGGACTGGGTCCATTGGAGAGCAAAGCCGGCACTTCCATCATTTCTTAGAATTACGTCGGGGTATGAGGCCGATGGCCAGGTTTCGTATCCGCCGAGGTAGAGGTCAATATCACCGTCGCCGTCGTAATCAGCCCAATTAGCTCCGCGGATTACCGATTTGGGAAAATCCGGTAAGGATATCGGTATAAAATCACCTTTTTGGTTGTTTCTGAACAATTGGCGATTGTTGAAGACAAATAAATCAAGATGCCCGTCATTATCATAGTCGCCCCAGATGCCTTCTCCCTTGTTCATGACCTTTGTAAAGCCATTGCCGGCATTATTACGCCACAGTGTCCCTGCAGCATATAAATCCACCCAGCCGTCGTTATCATAATCGGCCCATGCGGCGGCACCATTTGTCAAGGTAAGACCTAATTGGGTGGTTCTATCCTGGAAGGCTGCGTTAGTATAAGCAGGACCAAAGGACACTACCAGCAGAATAGCCAGAAAAACCTGTTGTGCTGTTTGATGATAGTTGTTCACAGTGTCTACCTCGTTTCCGGAGCTGGCCCTTACAAGGAGTTCCAGTCAATTAAATTCGTATTTTGCATATCATATCTCGTGAAGCGTATCTCGTAAAGCGATTCTCGTGATTGGTTAAATGGAGGGAATATCGAATATCTGGCTTGGCCATCCCACTTGGGAGAACAAGGAATGATGAATTGAGAAGTGAATTGGTGTGCGCTGCACATCCTATGACTGCTTAGGCTATCAGGACACCTGGAAATCAGGGGGCAGGCATAGAAATGATAAGTGATTATTGATCAATTTTTGAGATTGCCACGCCGCCTGGGCAATTATTTATCCTTCTTTCTTTTCTTTTTTCAATCTTCGTCTTTCCTTTGGACTAAGCTGCGCCTTTTTCTGTTGTTCTCTCTTGCCTTTATCTCTTTTTCCCTTATCGCCCATATCACATTCTCCATTCATCAAACAATGATTATATCCGCCTGCGGCGGACATAAAACGCCAAACAATTTCGCATTTTGTCTTTTATAAACCTTTTTGCACTTTTACCACTTAATATAGCTGTTTGTGAACATAGTTCGTTGTTCATAGAGATTCCGCAATAAATGCGGAATGACACACAGGCAGTTCAATGAAGTACTTGTTTCCCGGATGACTGTGCCTTTGGCCAATAAACTACTAAGAGAGAAACCGAAAGTCAAAGAAAATTTAGAAAATTAGTGAATTTGAGAATTAGTGATTAACCAAATAAATGAGCCGCGCCCCATGTTCTTATGCACTTTTGCTCTTGTGCGCCTGCGCTCCTATGCTCTTATAAACCACTTAACTAATTCACCAACTGCCGTTTTAATTTTTTTATTTTTTTTTATTGAACCGGCATTATTCACCTTTGTATAATAGCAGCCAGTTGGGTATATTCTTGCGTCTCCCAGGAATATACTCTTGGAAAAAATGAGAGAGACAATTTTTATGGCCATTTAGAAGGCCAAAGGAGCACAGTAGTGGGTACAGGTACAGTAAAATGGTTTAACGGCAAAAAAGGCTTTGGATTCATTGTGCCGGATGATGGCGGCGATGATTTGTTCGTTCATCACTCGGAAATCAAGGCGGAAGGCTACGCTCATCTTGAGGAAGGCCAGAAGGTTGAGTTCGAGATAGGAGAGGGCAAAAAAGGCCCTTGTGCGACGAACGTAATCCCCGGCTAATCCAAAGAAAAAGACCACAAAAACCAAGGGGCTCCGAAAACCGCGGGCCCCTCACATTTTAATTATACCCCCGCGAACCTGCCCTCGATCTGCTCGAGCGTCCAACCCATGTCCTCGCGAAGGCGGGCATCCACACATCTACGCATCCACGCTTCACGAACCTTCTGTTTTCTTTTCATCAGGAGCGTGTTTTTTCTTTCTGGTCAGACACACCACCAGGACAACCACGCCTGCGATTAGGACCGTGATTGCGAACAGGCCAAACAAGAGTAAGAGAATTAGTAACCACGATATACCTACTGCTGCCATAGTTGTTTCCTTTCTTTGATTTAGGAGCCACTGTCTGAAATTTCATCAAGGCCGTCAAGGCACAATCCCGACCATGTCTCCATCGTATCCCGGACTTTTCGCAGCTCATCGGCCGTCTTGAAGGCCATCTGGGTAATCATTTGTTCCCGCTTATTCACCTTTGGCTCATCCAGGACCCAGTAATGGACCACTCCGAGATGCACACTTCCGACCTCGTTGGAATCATCGTTAAGCAGGGCGACGATACGGTCGCTGTGTGTCGTTTCTACGGAAACTTCCTCGGCAACCTCTCGTTCCACGGCGGCATCGTACATCTTGCGAAAATCCGTATCGAACAGGGGCACTTCATCATCGGCCGGATTTATATGGCCTCCTATGCCGATGGAGCGGTTGCCGAGAAGCCGTTTCTCGCCGGCCTTTGACCCCCGAACGTAGCTAAGGTACTTTCCGTCGCAGGCCATAATAACGTAGGGAATGATTTGCTTATAGGAGGGGTCAACTTCGGCCTGCGACCTCGGCATGAAACGCGGAACGCCCGGAACAAAGATTTCGCCCAGATACCGCTCCACGTCGAAGGCCAGTCCCTGAAACATCCCCGCCCGTTCAAGAACTTTTCGCTCGATAACTAATATCTTCTCTTCCTTGGCCATATATTTACTTCTTTTTCAGTATTGCGATGCTTTTCTTAATATGTCATGGATTTACAACATAGATTCCATACTGCCCTGATTTTACAAATCTGACGCCTAAAAGTAACCATAAAAACAGATGTTTTTGGCTTTGACCCGCCACACTGATGGCGGACAAGAATTGGCTTTGATTGGGTTTGTTTTGGCATTTTATTGGCTTTAATTGGCTTTGATTGGGTTCGTTTGGGTTCGTTTTGGGTTCGTTTTTCCCACTTTCACCAAGTGTCCTTTTTACATAATCCCTTGTTAATACCTTATTTACGTTCATTTGACTTTTTCGAAAATTGGCTTTGTTTTGCATAAAAAGGTTGATTTGTAAAGAACTCTCTACAATTGTCGAATCTTCTCTACAGTTGTAAAGCAACTTACAGACACGTAAGTCGTTTATTAATCGCAGATTACGCAGATTAAACAGATTTTTGGCCACAAAGACACAAAGACACGAAGAAAAATTAGACAGGATAACAGGATTAACAGAGATTATGTTTTTGCCAGCTTGGTGTTCCTGGCAAAACCTGCTTTTAAAGCCAGCTTTGTCGCAGGTTATTGCCTTTGTCCACAAGGCCATCGAAATGGCCTTATTCAGAAGCCGGCTAAAAACGGTTCTTGTTAGCCGTAAAGATGCACATGATGCACAAAAGGCAGCAAAAAATGACCAAAAAAGTGCTTTATTAGTCATTAATACCTCATAGAAACAAAGGAACAAAGGAACAAAGGCACAAAGCAATTGCGTATAGTGTATAGCATATCGTATCTCGCCATTTGAGGCCAAAAAGGCCTGATTCCTTACTTTTAACTTCCCAATTTTACATTCTACATTCTCAACTCTAAACTGTCGTTCTAATTATACCAAACTTCACCGGAATGTTCAATGAAATACAAACTTTTTTAGAAAAAAATCTCAATGCTGGATACTCGATTCTTGTTGCACGAGCTACGAGCGGCGATGGTTAGGGGACAGAATTGGCTTGCTTTTTGGGAGATAATCTTGTAGATTAGGTTAATCTATTGGTCAGAGGAAATTTTCCGTTAAAAAGAGCTTAATATGAGAAGCAGTAGAATATTGCCGGTCATTTTTATTCTGGTCATCGCTTTGGCAAGTGCGGCAGGGGCGGCGGAGCGGGATGTGAACTGCTGGGACTGTAATTCGGCAAATCTGGATGGTTTGGACGGCATCGGCTTCGGAGACCTTGAAATTCTCACCACATATTGGCTGCAAGCGGAGCCGGAAGTGGACATCATCGCAGACAATAACATGGTTGATTTCAATGACTTTGCGATAATGAGCAGGTTCTGGCAGTGGCCCTGCGAGGGGATAACGGTGATATTCGAGGAGCCTGCACCCGGCACGGAGATTCGTTCGCAGCATTATTTACTGCGGGCCACTACGCCAGATTGTAACGTGGTGAGAGCAGAGTTTTGTATTGGATTTGCTTATCGGGATGACGAATACCCATATACATACTACTGTGAGCCAAACGCTGTTTTCTACCCTCTCTGTGATTGCAACACTCCGGGGCAGGAGTTTGCCTGCTTGGCTGATTTTAGCCAAGACTACTTAGTGCCGATGGATACTTACCTGTGTCTTAAAGCGGAGTTGTTTGACAACGAGGGGAACAGTGCAAGAACATACAGGCTGGTTGAAGTTGACAATATGATTCCTGGGAGTATTAGTGATTTAAGCACGTCTTTAGAAACTGCAAGCGCAACAACGGAGCGAATAATACTTACATGGACAGCACCAGGTGATAATAATATGAGCAAAAGGGCTAGTGATTATGTAATTAAAATGTCTGACAGTCCAATTGAAACAGAAGAGGATTTTGAAAGTGCAACAGAAGTGTGTTCAAGTAAAAACCCCGCGGAACCCTATAGTTCGGAATTTTGTATTGCAGGTATCTTTGACATAAATGATCCGACCGTACATTACTTTAGAATAAAAACTTATGATGACGTAAATAATTATTCAATGTCTAATATGGTTAGTTGTACGACAACTCAATACTATAATGTGAGCGTTGATTCGATTCATTACAGTACGGAAAACGAGCCAAACCATACGAACTACTGGTATGATGATGTGACGTTTTGGGGAGAACTTACAAACCACTGGAATAGCGTTGCTGAGGCCTTGACCACGTTCAAGGTTCACACACAGATTATTGAAAGCCGAATTGTGCATTTGGAGCCGCTGGAAACAAAAACGGTTTATTTTGATTGGTCTGTGAATGATCCTGCTGGTTATCACAATTCTTCCGTTCAAATAGCCGCCCAGTCATCACAAAACAAGAATCAGGATAGCCGCTATAAGACAAAAAATGTAAAGGTCTATTCTATTGTGAATGATGCTAATTTGGGTTGGGCACATCCTACTGATTACCCCATACCAATAGAGATAGGTAATGAAACAGGAGATACGTTCTATGTGTGGGTAAATATTTACAATATAGCTGGTCCAAGTCCTCAAAATGATTTTTATAACTTTACAGTTCATCTTGTGACAGATGGTGCAACATTAAATAGAACAGACTACGCAAACACATTTCCTCCTACACCAGAAACTGTAAATACAACAGATATAATGTACCATCCGATAGAAGGAAATGGTCAGAGAGATTTCTGGTGGCTTTTAAATTCTGGGGATGAAGGTTCCTCTTATAACATTTCTGTGTATATTGGTGAGGATCCAAACGATAGAATAACAATAAGCAGGACGGTGCGCATAGAATAGGATCTGAAATAAGTTATCGGGAAACATTGGCCGCAGGCACTTACGCTATTAACGTCACTTGAGAAGAGCTTGATATGAGGAGCAGCAGAGTATTTCTGGTCATTTTTATTCTGGTAATCGCTTTGGCAAGTGCGGCAGGGGCGGCGGAGCGGGATGTGAACTGCTGGGACTGTAATTCGGCAAATCTGGATGGTATGGACGGCATCAGCTTCGGGGACCTTGCAATTCTCACCACATATTGGCTGCAAGCGGAGCCGGAAGTGGACATCATCGCAGACAACAACATGGTTGATTTCAATGACTTTGCGATACTGGGCAAGTTCTGGCAGTGGCCCTGCGAGGGGATAACGGCGATATTCGAGGAGCCGCCGCCTGATACGGAGTTTCGTGCGGAGCATTACTTATTGCGGGCGAGTACGCCGGATTGTAACGTTGTCAGAGCAGAATTTACTATTGACGATGTCTATTGGCAGGACTATACCCCTTACTGCGATGTGAACGGCACGTTTGAGCTTATGTGTGATTGTAATAGACCGGGCCAGGCGTTTGAATGCTTAGCGGATTTCACTCTGAATTACTTGAATCCACGCGACACGTATATTTGCCTAAGGGCGGAGTTGTTTGATAACGAGGGGAACAGTGAAAGAGCCCACAGGTTGGTGGAGCTTGACAATATGACACCGAGTGCCATTAACGATTTGACTGCTGTACCTGCAGATTCATTAGGTGATATAGATTTAACCTGGACATGGCCGGGGGATAATAATATGAGTGGTGGTGCTGTTAGTGGTTATACGATGAAGGTAGCAACGTCTCCAATTTTAACTGAGGGGGACTTCAATAATGCACAGGATGTACAGGGAACTTGTAATGTATTAAGTCCTGGTTCTCCTGGTAGCTTGGGATCATGTACTCAGACTGATGGAGATTTGCCGGGTTATGAGCCTAACAGCGAGACGGTTTATTACTATGCGATCAAGTCGGTTGATGATGCGGGGAACGTATCAGAATTGTCGAATTGTTCGGGGACACCTGCGCCGTGGCATGATGTTACGGTTGATTCGATAGAATGTGTTAATGCCAAGAATGACTGCAACTGTAATGATTCGACGTTGGAAAATACGAATTACCTGTATGATATACTAAGCGTGAGTGGGTACATAACGAATCATGGTAACATTGATGAGACTGTGACCGCGGAGTTGAAAGTTTTGGGCGGGAGTGTTGTAGACACCCAAGAAGTCTTTATTGCCAAACGGGAAACCAACTTGGTTACAGGATTGGAATGGGTTGCAAATGGCACGCTGGACCAGGGTTTGAGGTTACAGGTGGGATCAAGCCATAAGGACCATAAATGGTTCAGGGTTTGGTCGATTCAGCAGGAGTGTGATTTGACGTGGTATAGTGAAACGGAGCACCCTGCACCAAACGGATTGACGTCGGATGATATTTTTTACGTAAGGGCACGTTTGAGTAATACAGCCCCAGTGGACTTCTTTGCTGTTAAACTGCGATTTGAAATCGATGCCCCTGATTACTCCATAATTCAGACAGGAGGGGGAATACGTGGTTGTGATGCTGAACTATGTTATGCCAACATAGGAAATCACCCAACAGAGATAACACCATATTGGAAATTGAATACGTTACCATCTGGGACGTATACTATAACAATCACGGCTGGGCATGACCCGCGGGACCAGCTTGTAATTGAGCGTACGGTAGAGATAACGGATTGAATTGCGTCGCCGTGGCGGGACATATAAATGATTAATGATTCCTTCGATTTCACTCCCTTCGACTACGCTCCCTTCGACAAGCTCCCTTCGGCTTCGCTCAGGGCATGCAGGGCAGGCAGGACAGGCTGTGAAGCGTGAATCGCCGGTTGAGTCCGCCGAAGGCGGATTTTGCCAATTAACCAACCACCAATTAACTACTCACCAATTAACTACTCACCTTCCTTTTTCTGTTCATCAGTGGTCTTTTTCCTTCTGGTCAGACACACAACGAGGACGACCACGCCTGCGATTAGGGCTGTGAACATGAACAGGCCAAACAAGAGTAAGAGTATAACTAACAACCCCGAAAAACTCATCATTTTCTCCCTGATTTAAATTTCTTTAGCTCACCGTCTAACCGTTCACTCACATACCCATTCACTTGCTCTGACAGGATTACAAGATATGCGCAATAGGAAAGAAACTCGGGGTGCTGCGGCTGAATCCGCAGCACCTGCCGCCCACTCGCCCATTATTTAACCGGTTAGCAACTTGGACTCTCGACACGATTAATCGTCATCGTCTTCGTCGTCATCGTCGTCGTCATCGTCGTCATCGTCGTCGTCATCGTCGTCGTCATCGTCTTCGTCGTCCTCATCCTCGTCGTCGTCATCGTCGTCTAACGTGGCCTCTACTTTTAGGAGGGAACCTTCCGCTGCCACGGCGAGTTCGGCTTCATCTGCGTTCGCCGTGTTGTTCCTGCCTGCGAATGACGCCACGCCGACGATTATGCCCACAAGCAGTACCACACAAATCAATTTCCACCATTTGCCTTGCATTTTGAATCTCCTTATTAAAAGATTAACAGCTTCTACAAATCTTGACCACTTTACCTCTATTTGGATAAAGAATACCACAGAAGGAAGTAAAAGTCAAAAGAAAAAGTGCTTTATAAGCACATAAATAGCACCGTCTTACAGGCGGCGGAAAACCCCCGTAAGATTATTTTTTTGCTATCTCTCTGGGGATAATAACGGCCCAAAAACCCCCAAAATATGCCCATACGCATTGTTTTGAACATTTCGTATTCGAATTTCGAACTTCTACGAGTTGCGACTCACTAAAAAAGTCTCGGCGTAATATCATCTTCGGCGTGCATCCAGTCGGGATTTTTCTGGTTCGGAATAATAAAGTGTCCCGGCACAGGGAACTGCGAGCACAGCAGCAGCACTTCTCTTGCGACGTCTTCGATGACGGATTCATTATCGATATTCTCAACGACTTTATTTATAAAGGTGGCGATTTGCTCGACCTCCGCCTCCTTAAATCCGCGTGTGGTGATGGCTGGCGTCCCCATGCGCAGGCCGCTGGGATTGGCCGGCGGCGCCGTGTCGCCCGGTACCGTATTGTAATTACAGACGATTCTCGCGCGGTCGAGCGCCTTTGCGACCTTTTTGCCGGGGATGTTTTTATTCCGCAAATCGATGAGTATTAGATGATTGTCTGTTCCTCCGGACATGAGCTTGAAGCCGAATTCCATCAGTTTCTTGGCCAGGGCCTTTGAATTCTTGACGATTTGCGTGGCGTATGCAACGAACTCCGGCGTATCGGCCTCGGCCAGCGCCACCGCTATCGCGCTAAGGGTATGCATGTGCGGCCCACCCTGCAGGCCCGGAAAGACGGCGCGGTCTACTTTGTTTGCGTGCTCGGCTTTGCACAGCAGCATCCCGCCGCGGGCACCGCGAAGCGTCTTATGGGTTGTGCTGGAGACAATATCAGCGTACGGCACAGGGCTTTTGTGGAGGCCGGCCACGACGAGGCCTGCGATGTGGGCGATATCGCTGACGTGGTATGCACCGACGTCTTTGGCTATTTGTCCGAAAGCTTCAAAGTCAATCTCGCGGGGGTATGCCGTCGCACCGGAGATAATAATCCTGGGTTTGTGCTTTTTGGCCATATCTGCGATATGGTCGTAGTCTAATCTGCCCGTCTCCGGGTTGACCGGGTAGGATACGGATTTGTAGAATTTGCTGGATAGAGACACGTTCCAGCCGTGCGTGAGGTGTCCGCCGTCGGTGAGCGACATTCCCATAATCATGTCGCCGGGCTCAATCAGTGCGGCATAAGCAGCCAGGTTCGCGACCGAGCCGGAGTACGGCTGCACGTTTGCGTGGTCGGCTTTGAATATTTTTTTCGCCCGCTCCTGTGCCAGCCGTTCGATGAGGTCGGTAACCTGCTGGCCCTCGTAGTAGCGCTTGCCGGGGTAGCCTTCGGCGTATTTGTTGGTCAGGCAGCTTCCGCTGGCCTGCATGACGGCCCTGGATACGTAGTTTTCGGACGGGATGAGACGGATGACGGCGCTTTCTCGTGCCTTTTCCTGCCTCACCAGCTCGAAAATCTGCGGGTCATATTGCTCAAGAGCTGTTATCATACCGGTTACTCCTTAAACTCGTATTTCTTATTTCATATCACGCATCTCGCTTCAAGAAATACGCTTCAGGGTATATATCACAGCTTGACTTTTTGTACAAGTATTTATTTGTTGACAAAATTTTGCCGATTAGTAGTATTTGGGCGTATTGACAGGCCTGTAGAAGGAATCGGTTAGAAGGTATGATAGACAAAGATATTGCGAATGCTGCTAAGGCATATGCTTTTTTCGAAAGAGCGCGGCAAGCCGCAGAGACAAAGAATTACGATTATGGAATCGAAATGTATCTCGATGGACTTCGCTGCGACCCTGATGCGCTTGAGCAAGGGCATTTGCGGCTTTACGAATTGGCGCTTCGGCGGCAGGGAGAAGATGGCAAAAAGCCGTCAATGGTGGAGAGAATGAAGCGAATACGGGGTAAAACGCCGCTTGAGCAGATGCTTAACGCCGAATACCTATTCGCGAAAGACCCCGACCATCTGCCTTATGCGGCGGCGATGCTGAAGGCAGCGGTGGCAGGGGATTATCGGCGGACAGCAGGATGGATTGCTAATCTGGTTTTTCAGGAAAATAATGCATCCAAAAGGCCGTCGGCAAATACTTATTTGCTGTTAAAAGATTCGTACAGAAGTATCGGTCAATACGACAAGGCGATTGTAGCGTGTCAACTTGCCTCTAAACTTAAACCCCAGGACGCGGACCTTGCGGACGAGTTTAAGAACCTGACGGCAGAACTGACGATGGCGCGAGGCAAATACGACCAGGAGGGCGATTTCAGGCATTCTATCAAGGACCGCGAGGAGCAAGAGAAACTTCAATCTCAGCAGGCGGTGGTCAAGACCGAGGATTATAAGCAGTCGGCGGTTGAAGAGGCCAGAAAAGCATACACGCAGGACCCGAATCTGCCAAAGAACATAATCGAGCTGGCGCAGGCATTATCAGATTTGCAGGATGACAAAGCGGACAAGGAGGCAATAGAGCTGCTGGGAAATGCGTATAAAACCAAGAAGGACTTTAGCTTTAAGCAGCGGGCAGGTCAGCTTAGAATGAAACAACTCAGACGCAAGATAAGAGAGGCGAAAGCGGCTGTTGAGGCTAAGGGTGGTGATAACGAAGCGAAGGCGAGACTTTCCAAGTTAACTTCGCGTCTAAACAGTACCGAATTAGAGCATTACCGTCTTTGCGTGGAAAACTATCCGACCGACCTGCTGGCAAAATTCGAGCTCGGCAGTCGTTTGATTCGCAATAAGAAGTATGACGAGGCAATACCTCTGTTCCAGGAGGCACAAAAAGACCCGCGACATAAGATTTCATCAATGGACAAGATAGGGCTTTGCTTTTTCTATAAAGGCTGGTATGCCGATGCGATTGATATTTTCATGCAGGCGATAGAGTCGTACGAGATAAAAGATGATGGCGTTGCGAAGGATTTACGGTATAATCTTGCGAGGTCTTATGAACAACAGGGTAATACAGAAAAGGCGCTGGAGATTTTTCGCAAGATAGCTCAGCTTGATTTTGGGTACCGTGACGTTCGGCAGCGCGTAGATAAGCTGAGAAATAAAGGGGCCGGGCCCAAAATAAATCCCGATGTGTCGGGATGAGTGTTTTTAGAAGATTTACTATGGTATCTTAGGAGATTACAGTGGCACATTCGTTATCAGCAAAGAAAAGGGTGAAACAAAACGCGAAAAAAAGGACGATTAATCGCGCACGTAAGAGCCAGATTAAGACACAAATCAAACATTTTGATTCAGCTATAAGCAGCGATGACGTGGAAACAGCGAGCGAGCAATACCGGCTGGTTGCGCAGAAATTAGACAAAAGCGCCGCTACGAGCACGATGCATAAAAGGACAGCCGCACGCAAGAAATCACGCCTTGCAAAGCAACTCAACAGCCTTAAAGCGAAAAAGGCTTGAGTTTCGTGAAGAGTATCTAGTGAAGCCCTTCGACTACTTCGATTTCACTAAGTATAAATATGCTCAGGACAAGTATTGATTAGTGATTATTTTTGACCGCTCTCTTACGGTCGCGGCTCTGTTATTGATACTCACTCTTATCCTATAGTAACAATGTTATATTTTCAGTGAGGCTGCGAAGTTATCCACGAATTTTGCGCATTTAGCTACGTCTTCGACCAACTGGGGAGACAAATGCTCGTATTCAATCGCCATTACGCCGCGGAACTTCTGGGCGTGCAACTCTTTCAAGACGGCGGTGTAATTTGCCTTGCCTGTACCGAGCGGGACATCGCGAGCTTCGGGTTTGCCGGATTCGGCGACGTCTTTTAGGTGCATTGTGATGATTCGTTTCTTAGCTTTCTTTAGACACTCGACAGGATCCAGGCCTGAGCGGACCCAGTGGCCGGTATCGGAACAGGAGCCAATGCGTTTGCTGCGCCCCTGGCAGACTTTGAGGACGTTCTCCGGCTGCCAGTACTTGGATTGTGGAGATTTGGGGTGGTTGTGTATGGCCAGGTTTATTTTGTATTCGCTGCAGAGTTCATCGAGTTTTTCGAATACTTCGGCGGGCGGCTCGGCGACCAGAGTTTTTACGCCCATTTCCTTGGCGAAGTCAAATATTTTGCGGAAATTGGCGGCGTTGCCGTCGACGGGAGCATAGTAGTTTATCATTCTAATTCCACAGTCTTTTAATCTGGCTTTCAGTTCGCGGCGGACGTTCGGCGGGAGCGATTCGCTGGTCATCAAATCCGGCCGCTTTTTGTCTAATGGTAAAAAGAAGCATGGCTCTACGTTTCGAATGCCCAATGATGAGATTGCATCGAGGGCCTCGTAGAAGCTACGGTCGCGGAATGTGTAAAGCTGACAGGCGAGGCGCCAGCGAATTTTCTCTGCATTGGGCGTGCTCAGCTTTGTCTTTTGTTTTTTTCCTCTCTTTAGCTGAGGCTGTGGCAGTCAAGGCGGCACTTAGGCCGGAGATTGCTGTTGTTGTGAGAAATTCGCGGCGATTTAGTTTATCCGAGATCATAATGTTTCCTCCGATATTTGTTACAATATTATTTGTTTGTAAATGATTTTACAGAATCCGGCGGATTTGTCAATAGGCAACTACAGTGGATGAGTAGATGAGTTAATGCGTAAATGAGTAAAAGCGGGGAAGTGAGTATGGCAAAATGTACTTGTTTGGCGGGCGGGGGTGGATATACTGTATGGTTGTATGTTGGAAGTAGAGATTGGGCAAGTTATCTCAGGGCATAATGAGAGAGATGAAAAAGAAGGGCATATATATACTCGTCAGTGCAGGAGCTATAGGAGCTATAGCTATAGGAGCTGTAATAGCATTTAATTACTTTGCAACGACAAGTTCAAGTTTTAGAAGAACCACGTTAGGGAGGATAGTACGCTGGTTTTTTTTAGACGGTGGGGTTTGTGCCCAAAGTGCCAATGACCTTGCCGAGGATATCGAAACAAAGATTGGAGCGGTGAAACTTCAGGCGTGGTGTGAAAAGACATTGACGCGTTATCAGGCCGGTGAACTTTTAACAGATGGGAATAGTCCGTACTGGTCAGTAGGCGACATTAAACTGGCGGATGAAGAGATACCTGAATTTATTAAGGATGTATGGCCTAAACCACCAGATGCTATTCTACCAGAACCAGATGTTTCTAT
>SDBU01004551.1_pt1 | contig 16988 bp, 13 predicted proteins | sample 2277071 | NCBI WGS metagenome assembly SDBU01 (sample SAMN10397929, study PRJNA504765) | marine sediment metagenome | isolation source: marine sediment core GS08_GC12, 126 cmbsf | place: Arctic Ocean: Gakkel Ridge, Loki's castle | collected 2008 | reverse complement strand
CACGTTGTGGGCTATCTGGACAAGGTTATCTATTTTGACACCGTCATGGATCACAGTGTCTTTGAGTGTTCCGCGATCAATAGTTGTATTCGCTCCGATTTCCACTCGATCTCCGATCCTCACTTTACCGAGCTGTGGCATCCGAATCCATCGGTCATTTTCATCGGCAACATAACCAAACCCGTCTCCGCCTATTACCACGCCTGACTGAAAGATACATTCATTCCCTATTTTGCATTTTTCGTTAATGGTGACATTGGCATGCAGTACCGTTCCAGACCCAATAGACACCGACTGCCCCACGAATGAACCTGCTCCGATATTGGTGCGATCACCGATTTCCGCGCCTGCTTCGATCACTACATTGGGCCCGATCCAGGCTGTGGGACTGACTTTAGCGTCAGGTGAAAGTTGTGCAGAGGGATGAATAGCAGGCTGTGTGCTCTGCTGCGGGTTTAACACCTGGGCAATGACAGCAAAAGCAAGATGCGGGTCGACGACGACAATGGCATCACCCTCGTATTGTTCTGACACTTCCTTATTCAGCAGTACCGCACCGGCTTTTGTGGTCGCAAGAGAATGCTTGTTCTTTCTATCTGCCAGGTAGGCGAGCTGACCAGGGCCGGCTACATCCAGCGAGGCCACGGAGTCTATTTTCTTCGCCCTATTCCCTTTTACGCGGCCATGGCATACTTTGGCCAGTTGAGCCAGATCGTAGTCCATACTCAACCTTCATTTTCCTCTCTTGAATTTGCCCCGCAGGTTTACGAGCACGCGATCGGTAATGTCGATCTTGTCGCTGGCGTAGATAGCGCCCTCATGCAGTATAAGATCGAATTTTTGCTTTTTGGCAATATTGATGATGGTTTTATAAACAAGTTTCTGCAGGGCAGCCAGCTCCTCGTTACGTCGCAGGTTGTAATCTTCCCGGAACTCCTGTGCCGCCCGCCGCACATCGCGCTTGAGAATTAACAGTTCCCGTTCCTTGCTGCGTTTTTCTGATTCTTTAAGAATAAGAGAGTTCTTATCCAGTTCTGCTTCCAGGCTCTTTATTTTTTCCCGACTGTTGACCAGCTTTTTATCTCTGGGCGAGAACTCCTTGTCCAGCCTTGCCAATGCTGCCTTCGCCTGCGGCGCCTGTTCGATGACTTTGACGCTGTTCACGTAACCGATTTTCAGGTTCACAGCCATCGCAGCGGACGCGCTCATGCCAAGCAACACCACTGCTACGAGGGACAGTATCCTCGTCGCCTTCCGGTTTATGGTCCTGGTATTAAAAACAGAATTCATGCTATTGAATGGGCAATCCTATATTAAATTGAAAGTTCTCAACCAAATCGGTAGATGTCGCATTTAGCGGAATACCGTAACTGATGGATATCGGGAATATGGGTGTAAACCAGTTGAACCCTATACCCACCGAGTATCTCAAGCTGCCCGGGTCAATTGTTTCGGTGGCGCCGTATACCATACCGGCATCAAGAAACAGACTCAAGCGCATCGAACTCCCTTGCTCGGGGGAACCGGGAACCGGGAAATAATACTCTGCGTTGCCCGTGAGCAGCTTGTTTCCGCCAATGGGGTCATTGGTAACCGAATCAACCGGACCCAGACCGCGCGCGCGGAAACCACGAACGCTATTGGCGCCACCGGCATAATAATTCTTGAAGAAAGGCAACTCAGCGGTACTGCCGTAACCGTCCCCATAGGCGACTTCACCGCGAATTCTGACGGTACTACGCTCGTTTTCCAGCGGGAAATAGTAACTGCCGCTCACACTGGCGCGATAGTATTGCAGACCTGCCGGGGGGACGCCGCCTTCAGCGGTGACACGAATCAGGCCGCCCTGGGTGGGGAAAATAAAGCTGTTCAGTGTATCGTGAGACCAACCCAGCGTGGTTTTCAGAATGTTAACTTTACTACCGTATGCAAATACGAAGTCTTGAGCTACCTGCGCACTGCCTGTTGAACCGGTTGTGACATCAAGAAGTATGGATTCATACGCCAACCCCAAGTTGATTTTGCGCGCCTCTGATACCGGGATACCGTAGAAAACGCCCAACCCCGTGGTTTCAGTTCCATAGTTACCTGTTCCGGATACCTCGGCATCAACCGCCCGTGAATACAAATTAAATCCACGATTAACGCCACTTTTTGTATAATAGGGATTGTTATAGCTGAAGTCGTAAGTGGTTGTCGCCTGACTATTGTCATAGGATACGCGAACATCCTTACCCGTACCGAAGGCATTTCTTTCATCGTAGGCAAGGCTAATAAAAACACCATTTGCATCCGAGAACCCTGCGCCCAGCGTAATGCTGCCGGTTGTGCGCTCTTTCACTTTGATATCAATATCGACCTGATCGGCAGATCCTGTCACCGATCTCGTTTTAACATCTACAGTCTCGAAGAAACCAAGGCGCTGCAGTCTCACTCTGGAACGGTCGAGTTTCTTCCGCGAGAACCATGTTCCCTCCAGCTGTCTTATCTCCCGTCTTATAACAGAATCGCGAGTAATATTGTTTCCGGAGATATTGATACGGTGAATATAGACCCGCTTGCCGGGATCGATGGTAAAATTGAAACTGACTTCTCCCGTCTCTCTATTAATGTCCGGAATCGGTTGAACTTTCGCAAACGCATAGCCCTCGTCACCCAGTCGTTCACTGATAGCCGATGCGATATCAACAATTATCTTTCTGGAAAAAATATCGCCCTGTTTAAACGTGATCAGCTTGTTGATTTCTTTCTCACCGACTACCGTTTCCCCGGTGATCGCATGACTTTTTATTTTATATTGCTTCCCCTCAGTTACTGAAATTGTCAGGTAAACATACTCCCGGTCTGGCGTAACGGATACTTGCGTTGAATTGATTACAAAATCGATGTAGCCGGCATTGTGATACTTGTTTCTCAACGATTCCAGATCACCTTCCAGTTTTTGTCTCGAATACCGGTCTTTCTTGCTAAACGGCATTTTTGTTTTCGCGCTCGTTCGCAATTGAAATAATCCCAATAACTTTTTGTCAGTAAACGCCATATTGCCAACAATTCGAATGTCTTCGATCAACGCGATACGACCTTCCGAAATTTTAAATTCAATGGCTACCCTGTTCTGATCTTTGGGTTTGACTGTGTGGTCAATCGATACCGCATAGTATCCAAGGCTGTAGTACTGTCGCTTTAGATCCAGCTGAACACGATCAAGCAACGAGCGATTAAATGTTCTACCTTCACCTAGGCCCGCTTCTTTCAGTGTCTTCTTAAGATCTGTGGGGGGGATCTTCTTGCTACCCTCGATAGTGATACTCAATATTGATGGCCGTTCTACCACATGAACGAGCAATGTATTGCCTTCTCTGGCCAACCGCACATCCTTGAAGAATCCTGTGCTGAATAATGCCCGCAACGAATCCTTGGCGCGATCATTGGTAAACTTTTCATTAATCCGAACCGGCAGGTAATTGAATACGGTGCCAACCGAAATACGCTGAAGCCCTTCAACGCGAATTTCCTTGACAATAAAAGGCTCGAACGCATTACTGATAGACGATACCAGTAACAAGGCAAGCACCAGAAAGAATCTCCCCACCACAACGAGATGAGACGATTTGTACAAAATTGGGTAATTCATTCAAACAGGATTCTTGTTATGTCATTATAAAAAGCCAGTAGCATCAGGCTTACCAGCAGGATTATACCAATTTGCTGCCCCCATGCCTGAACGGTTTCAGAAAGCGGTTTTCCCCGAACTGCCTCAAATGCATAGTAGAGCAGATGGCCGCCATCCAGCACCGGAATTGGCAGAAGGTTAAGCACACCCAGGCTGATGCTGACCACCGCCAGAAACATGAGAAAACGGTCTATTCCCATTTGTGCCGAGTAGCCAGCAGCCTGCGCAATCGTAAGCGGGCCGCTGATATTGCGTGTTGAAATCTCAAGTTTGAGCATTCGGTACAACATTTCCAGTGTTAATACCGACATGGTCCATGTCTGCTCAGCTGCCACGAAAAAAGATTTGAGTGGGCCGTAGCGTACGACGGCCTTCATATCGTCCGGTAGACCAGGGTATTCAGGGCGAACCCCAATCAGCCCAATGGTCTTGCCGTCAATATTTTGTGCACGCGGCGTGACGATAATCAGTAGCTCACGATTGTGCCGCTTCACCGCCAACCGGGTCTCCTGTCCGGGCCGGGCACGTATTCGGCTGGCAAATTCATGCCAGCTCTTCACGCTTGCCTGCTCTACCCTGATAATCAGGTCGCCCGGTTCAAGACCGGCAGCCGCTGCCGGGCCAGACTCAATCTTGCCGAGGACCGCCGGTAATTCGGGCATCGCAACATAAAGCCCGATACCACGGGAAATCAGGCCAGCATCAATTTCTGAAATAGGTATCTGTGACAGATCAATGTACCGCCGCAGTTCTTTCCCGGTTGCCGTGCGCACTGTAAAAATCATCTCGGCACGATCCAGCGTGCGACGGAAGATGTACATGCGATGTTCGCCCCAGGTCTGCACCGGCTTGCCATCAATTTCCAGCAATTCATCACCACTCCTGAAGCCAGCAGCCTCAGCAATGGACTGCGGTGCCACATCGCCTACCACCGGCCGAATCCCGTCAATGCCGATCATGTAGACCAGCCAGAATGCAATGACAGCGAATGCCAGATTGAACAATGGTCCGGCCATCACCACCGCCGTACGCTTAAGCAGTGATTTTTGACTGAACGCGCGATGTGCTTCATCAGATGTGTAATCGGCATCACCTTCACCCAGCATGCGAACATATCCACCAAGCGGGATGGCGGAGACAACGAACTCGGTTTGATCTTTTCCCCAACGTCGGCTCCAGATGGGTTTTCCAAAACCGACCGAGAATCGAAGCACCTTGACACCGACACGGGTCGCTACCCAGTAGTGACCGAACTCATGCACAACGATCAGAATACCCAGCGCAACGACAAATGCCACCAGCATGTAAATACCGCTAATCAATGTATGCTCTCCCGGATCTTGTTGGCAGGCAGAATTAAAGCGCGCGCTGCCAGACGGGCGCGGACATCATCTTCAACAATGGCATCAATTGTGGTCGCCGCTCTGGCATCCACACTTTCCATTACATGTTCGATAACTTCTGCAATACCGGTAAACGCCATGCGATTATCAAGAAACGCCTGCACGGCCTCTTCATTGGCGGCATTTAAAATTGCTGGCGCCGAGCCGCCCTTTGCAGCTGCCTCATAGGCGAGCCGCAAGCAGGGAAATTTGGTTGTATCCGGGCGCTCAAAATCCAGATGACCGATATCAAACAGATCGAGTGCTTCCGCACCGGATTCGATACGATCCGGCCACGACAGGGCATGGGCAATGGGAATCCTCATGTCTGGGTTTCCCAACTGCGCCAACACAGAACCGTCCTGATACTCCACCATGGAATGAATGACACTTTGCGGATGGATGACGATTTCCACTTGATCCGGCTGCACGCCAAATAGCCAACAGGCCTCGATCAGCTCCAGTCCTTTATTCATCAGAGTCGCTGAATCAACGGATATTTTTTTACCCATTTTCCAGTTTGGATGAGCACAGGCCTGTTGCGGCGTGACGTCTTTCAACCGCCCGGCGGGTGTTTCACGGAACGGCCCACCCGAACAGGTCAACAGGATGCGGCGTACGCCGGGGGCAAGTTCTCCTGCCCGGTAACCTGACGGCAAGCACTGAAAGATGGCATTGTGTTCGCTGTCGATCGGAAGCAATACCGCACCTGATTGCTTTGCTTCAGCGATAAAGACACCACCGCACATCACCAGTGGTTCCTTATTGGCAACCAGCACCTGTTTGCCAGCCTGCACGGCGGTAAGGGTGGGCTTGAGCCCGACCGCACCAACAATTGCAGCCATAACAATCTCAACATCATCTGACTCTACTGCCGAACCTATCGAGCCAATGCCTGCCGCCACCTCAATTTGAAGACCGGCCTCATTTACTTTTTGCTGCAGAATTTCCGCACTTTGTGCATTGGCCATAATTGCCGTGCGTGGCTGAAAGCGCTTGCACTGTTCAAATAATCGGTCGACCTGCGAATTCGCCGTCAGGACGACTACTCTGAACCGGTCCGGGTGACGGGAAATGACGTCCAGCGTATTTACGCCGATACTCCCGGTTGCGCCAAGGACGGCAACACCACGTAGTTTATTTACATTGTTGCGAGCAGGATTCACCACGCGGCTCCGTCAGTCAGTTGCCAGCCGAATGCGAATACCGGAATCGCGGCGGCCAGGGCATCAATACGGTCAAACATCCCGCCATGGCCCGGAAGCAGCGTGCCACTGTCTTTGGCCCCGACGCGGCGCTTGAATATACTCTCGATGAGGTCACCGACAACGGAGACAGCGCCTGTCAGCAGCGAAAGCCCTATCCATATCAATAGAGCTTTGCCTTCATACTGCCAAAGAAATTGTCCGGCCGCCGTCGCAACAATTGCCACGCCAACCAATCCACCGAAGGCGCCCTCGAGGGATTTACCTGGGCTGATGACAGGCGCAAGCTTGTGACGACCCCAAGCCTTGCCGACAAAATAGGCAAATGTATCCGCCACCCAGACGAGCACCAGTACATACAGCAAGAGACGGGGCGCCGCTGAATCGCTGGTATACAACGACAAAAAACCCAGCCAGGCAGGTACCAACACCAGGTAACCGGCAATCATGCGGCTGACAAAATTGCTAAATACACGACCGTAGCTTCCGTCTTCTCTCATAATGTGGAAAACGGCATAAACCCACCAGGCGCAGGCCACCGCAAATACAGGCAACAATGATCCTTGCCGTAAAAGCCAGATCGAGCCAGCAACACCAAAAGCAACCATTAATAAGGTATACAGGAGGCGACCAAACAGTGTTTTCAGCTCAATTAACACGGTCAATTCCCAGGTTGCGATGGTCACCGCAATACCGATGAGGACCGCAATCCCCGTTGGTGGCAGAGCAAACAACGCCCACAGCAATAGCGGTAACAGAACAATCGCCGTTAACACGCGTTTCCACAACATCAGCCCGCCTCCACCTGTTCGCCGGTCTGGCCAAAACGTCTTTGCCTGCCGGCATATTCAGCGAGAGCCTGTTCAAACTCCTTGTCGTCAAAATCTGGCCAAAGAACGTCTGAAAAATAGAGCTCTGTGTAGGCCAGCTGCCACAACAGGAAATTGCTGATACGGTGTTCGCCGCCGGTGCGAATGAATAAATCCGGTTCAGGCTGTCCGGCCGAGCTCAAGGCCATCTCCAGGTCTTCGATAGTGATTGATCCAGGCTTGCGATTACCGTGCCCGGCCTCACCGACAATCTTCTTGCAGGCGTTAAGAATATCCCATTTTCCACCGTAGTTAACGGCCACATTAAGCTGCAGACCGGTGTTGGCCGCAGTTAACGTCTCGCCTATTACAATTTTCTCTACAATACCGGGATCGAGCGAAGCACGATCACCGATTACGCGGAAACGCACATTGTTTTCATGTAATTCACCAACATCCTTGTCCAGAGCCGATACAAACAATTCCATCAGGCGACTGACCTCGGGCTGCGGGCGCTTCCAGTTTTCACTGCTGAAGGCGAATAGCGTAAGAAAAGGTATTTTCTTTTTACCGCAAAGGGTAATCAGCTTGCGCACTGTTTCGGCACCTTTACGGTGCCCGGCAATGCGCGGCAAGCCGCGCTTTCGTGCCCAGCGGCCATTACCATCCATGATAACGGCGACATGGGCAGGCAATCTGCCGTCATTTGAATCAGTTCCGGAGTGTTTGACGACAGCAGGTTTGATCATTGCCAGCAGGGTGCTCTGATGACAATAACCAACAGTGGTGTCTTCCGGGCTTCTGGTTGGTCGTACATTCCAGGCTCCATCAGATTTCCATCAAATCTTTTTCTTTTTCTTCTACCAGGTTTTCCACTTCGGCCACAGAGCGATCCGTATATTTTTGTACCGCTGACTCGGCCTGCTTTTCTTCGTCTTCAGATATTGTTTTGTCCTTAACCAGATTCTTAAGATGCTGATTCGAGTCACGACGAATATTGCGAATAGCAATTTTTGCATTTTCGGCTTCGCTTCGCGCCAGCTTGGTCAGTTCTATACGACGCTCTTCCGTCAGGGGCGGGATTGGAATCCGAATGGTTTCTCCGGCAACGACCGGGTTTAACCCCAGATCGGATTTGATAATCGCCTTCTCCACCGGTTGAATCATGGCCTTATCCCATAATTTGATTGTCAGTGTTCTTGCATCCGACACGCTAATCGATCCAACCTGGCTTAAAGGACTGGGAGTACCATAAAAATCAACTGTAATATGATCCAGCAATCCGATGCTGGCGCGGCCAGTACGAATTTTGCTCAGCCCGGCCCGACTGGACTCAACAGACTTCTGCATCCGCAAATCGGCATCCTTTTTTATTTTGTCGATACTGTCTGTCATGACGGCTCTCCGGTTTCGACTCGTGTTCCTTCGTTTCCCCCCAGGACTACTTTCAACAAGGTCCCGGGACTGTTGATACTGAATACCTGTAGCGGCATCTGTTGATCACGGCACAATGCGATCGCCGCTGCATCCATTACCTCCAGACGATTTTCCAGCACCTCGTCATAAGACAATCTCTCATAACGCCTGGCATCTGCAAACTTGGCCGGATCCTTGGTGTAAACACCATCGACCTTGGTGGCCTTAAGCACGACATCGACCTGCATCTCCAGACCCCTCAGACTAGCCGCCGTATCGGTAGTTAAGAATGGATTGCCTGTACCGCCACCAAAGATTACAACCACTCCCTCGTCAAGGTGGCGTAAAGCCTTGTTGCGATCATATGACTCCACTACCGGCTCCATCGGGATAGCTGACTGTACAACCGCACCGACTTCGATTTGCACCAGCGCATCCTGCAAGGCCATGGAATTTATAACTGTCGCCAGCATTCCCATGTAGTCGGCCGTGGTGCGGTCCATACCTTGTGCTGATCCGGAAATGCCGCGAAAGATATTGCCAGCGCCAACGACGATGGCAACCTGCACGCCTTCATTGACGACATCTTTAATCTCGCCAACAATTCGCCTGAGAACATCACGATTTATGCCATAGGCATCGTCGCCCATCAACGCCTCACCGCTGAGCTTCAGCAGGATACGTTTAAATGCCGGTGATCGGCCGGCGGTAGTCAAGCCTTAGGCTCCCTTCACCTGTGCCATCACTTCGGCAGCAAAATCCTCTTCTTTCTTCTCCATGCCTTCACCGACTTCATAACGTACGAAGCGCTTAACCTTTGCACCGGCAGATTGCAGCAGCTTCTCTATCCGGATGTCTGGGTCTTTAACGAACGGCTGACCCAACAGACAAATTTCACTGAGAAACTTGTTAATACGCCCTTTTACCATTTTCTCTATAATGTCATCTGGTTTACCGCTTTCCCTGGCCTGTTCGGCAAAGAATTCCCGCTCCTTGGTCTTTAGCTCTTCCGGCACCTCTTCCGGGTTGACAAACTGGGGACGACTGGCCGCTATATGCATGGCGATATCCGTGGCCAGGGCTTCATCTCCCCCTTCAATCTCAACCAGTACAGCAATCTTTCTGGTGGTGTGGACATAACTGCCAATCATGTTGTTGGTGGCATAGGTTTCGAATCGGCGGACATTCATTTTCTCGCCCAGCTTCTGCACTATGGCTTCCAGCGTATTGGCAACCGTCTTACCGGAATCCATAGACTGATCCATGAGTGCAGCAACATCAGCGGGTCTGTTCCTGGCCACACAGGAGGCAACTTGCGTAACGAAGCCCTGAAACTCATCACCTTTGGCGACAAAGTCGGTCTCGCTGTTTACTTCCACCAGCGCTGTTGCATTGCCCTCCACCGCAACACTGACCAAACCTTCGGCAGCGGTGCGTCCGGCTTTCTTTTCAAGTTTTGCACCCGCTGTCTTGCGCAGCAACTCTACAGCAGCATCCTTGTCGCCACTCGTTTCTTCCAGGGCCTTCTTGCAGTCCATCATGCCAAGACCTGTCATTTCACGCAGTGATTTTACTTCTGCAGCAGATATAGCCATATTAATCTTTACCTTCCGTCACTTGTTTCTCTCGTGTATCAATCAACCAAATATCAGGATTGGCCAGGGGAATCTGGTTTGATAATGGTATATAAATCAGCCCCTGTGTTCTCTGATACTTCAGGATTTGCTTTCAGAGGCGGCGGCCTCTTTGGCGTCAGACTCTTTCTCTGGTTTTTTCTTAGGCACGGCCTTGGTTTTCGACGCTGCTGGCTTTGCGGCTTTCTTTTTTGTCTTCACCTTGACCTTGGGTTGATCATCATCCACCTCGATATAATCATCTTCACCGGCGGGCATAGCAACCTGCGCAGTCTTACGACCTTCCAGAATAGCGTCAGCAGCGATTGACAGATAAAGACGAATCGCACTAATCGCATCATCATTACCCGGGATGACATAATCAATGCCATCGGGTTTACAGTTGGTGTCGACAATAGCCACCACCGGAATACCGAGCTTGTTGGCTTCCTTGACGGCGATATATTCTATACCGACATCGATGACGAACAGGGCATCGGGCAGACCCCCCATGTCCTTGATGCCCGCTAATGCGCTGTCGAGTTTTGCGCATTCACGGCTCAGCATCAGTAATTCTTTTTTATTCAGACTGGAGCTGGCATCTTCACCAAGAAGGGCGTCAAGTTCCTTCAGTCGACTGATAGAATTCTTAACCGTCTTGAAATTGGTCAACATACCGCCGAGCCAACGTTTATTGACATAAGACGCACCACAACGGATTGCTTCTTCGCGAATAGCGTCTGTTGCCTGGCGTTTGGTACCGACAAACAGGATCTTGCCGCGCTTGGATGCCAGACTGCCGAGGAAATTCAAGGCGTCTTCCAGTAACGGAACGGTCTTCTCGAGGTTGATAATGTGAATTTTGTTGCGCTCACCGAAAATATAGGGGCGCATCTTGGGGTGCCAATAGCGGGTTTGGTGGCCAAAATGCACACCAGCTGCGAGCATGTCTCGCATACTTACTTTACTCATTGTAATCTCCTTTCGGGTTTTAGGCTTCCATGAACCCCATGCACCAACCCGTCCAACCTGGAGGGCACCCGGGCGCATGTGACGATTCATGTGCGTTTTAGGTATCAAGCAAGGCGCGCAATATACCTTATCACCTTATTTTCGACAATAATTTCAACCGCTTTGGCTTTTATCCCCAAGCGAATTGGGGGTTCAGGCGGTAGTGGTCCCGAATCATGCTATAAAAGGCCAGCTTTTGACCCACATTATTCCCGTTTATTGGTTGAAATATGGCGATTTATATCAAATCCGCAGTCGAAATCGAGAAAATGCGCATTGCTGGTCGCCTTGCCGGTGAAGTGCTACAAATGATCCGGCCCCACGTGCAGCCCGGCATCACCACCGATGAGCTCGACACCCTGTGTCACAATTTTATCGTAAATGAACAAAAGGCCATTCCAGCACCACTGAATTACAAGGGATTCCCCAAATCCATTTGTACTTCCGTAAACCACCAGGTGTGCCACGGCATTCCGTCATCCAAAAAACTGAACAAAGGCGATATTCTCAATATCGATATCACCGTAATCAAGGACGGTTTTCACGGTGACACCAGCAAGATGTTTTATGTCGGTGAACCATCCGTGCTGGCGAAACGCCTGACCGAAACCACTCATGAATGCATGATGATTGGCATAGAACAGGTACGTCCAGGTACCCGACTGGGAGATATTGGGCATGCCATTCAGGAGCATGCCGAATCACTGAATTACTCTGTTGTGCGGGAATACTGCGGCCACGGTATCGGCCGTCAGTTCCACGAAGAACCGCAGGTATTACATTACGGTCCCCCGGGGATCGGCGTGACACTCGAACCCGGCATGACGTTTACCATCGAACCCATGATAAATGCCGGTCACAAGGGAATAAAACTGCTGAAGGATAACTGGACGGTAGTCACTTCTGATCATACTCTCTCGGCACAATGGGAGCATACAATCCTGGTAACCAAAGACGGCCATGAGATCCTGACCCAGCTACCCGGAGAGCAACCTTAATCATTCTGGTTGCCGGCTTGTTGTCGCAGGGGTAATCAGCGAACATCGTTGCATGGCGATCAATAAGAAAGAATTATTTGACTCCAAAACCTTCCGCGACTCACTTGAACAAGACAGTGATGCGTTAATCCCTTTTCGCAATGCTCTTAAAACCGGGAGACAACGACTGGAACAATACTTCCAGGCGGGGGCCCGCCCGGATGATCTTGTACAGAGCCACTCATGGCTGGTAGACCAGCTGGTGGTGCTGGCATTCCAGCACCACTACCCCCTCTTGCCCGAGGGAAAAGAAATCTCGCTAATTGCCGTGGGCGGATATGGTCGCGGTGAGCTGCACCCCGCTTCCGATATCGACCTCATATTATTGCTGCACCAATCGGTGCATGATGAACTAAACAATTTCCTCGAAACCTTTATCCGCTTTTTGTGGGACATTGGGATGGAAGTTGGACACAGCGCACGAACACTCAAAGACTGCGCGAAAGAATCGAAGAAAGACATTACGGTAACCACCAACCTGATGGAGGCGCGTCTACTCGTTGGCGACGAATTCATGTTTAACCGTATGCGAGAAACCAACGGACCGGCAAAAATATGGCCCAGCCGCAAGTTCTTTGCTGCCAAATGGAAAGAACAAATAGCTAGACACCGGCGATATGACGACACTGCCTATAACCTGGAACCCAACATCAAAGAAGGCCCAGGCGGACTCCGTGATATTCAGATGATCTCGTGGGTAACGCAACGCGAGTTTGGCACGGGTTCCTTGCATGAACTGGTGGAACACGGCTTTTTGACCGAAGAGGAATATCGGGCCCTTATCCGCGGTCGTAACTATCTCTGGCAATTACGTAGCGGCCTGCACTATCTTGCCAACCGTCGCGAAGACCGCCTGCTATTTGATCATCAACGTGTGCTGGCATCACTGGCAGGGTTCAGTGACAGGCCCGGCAGTCTGGCAGTTGAACAGTACATGAAGCGTTATTACCGAACAGTGAAAGAACTGTCACTGCTAAATGAAATCCTGTTGCAACACTTTCAGGAGGCCATACTGGTCAAAGGGCGTCTGCGCAGCCGCTCACTCAATCGTCGCTTTCGCGCGAAGGGTGATTTTATAGAGACCGTCGATGAGAAAGTATTTGAACATACGCCTTGGGCGATGCTGGAAATGTTTCTGTTATTACAACAGCACCCTGAGCTCAAAGGCGTCCGGGCGAGTACCATTCGCCAGGTACGTTCTCATCTGGGCATGATCGATAAAAAATTCCGCAAGGATTTCGCCTGTCGCAGTTTGTTCATGGAAATCTTGCGCCAGCCGTCCGGCATTACCCATGAATTCCGTCGCATGAATGCCTACGGCGTTCTCGGAGCTTACTTGCCCGCCTTCGGTCGCATTGTCGGCCAAATGCAACATGATTTATTTCATGTTTACACTGTTGACGAACACATCCTGTTTGTTCTTCGCAATGTAAGGCGGTTCACCGTGCCTGAATTTGCCACCGAGTTCCCTACGGCATCTTCAATTATAAAAGATCTGGTCAAACCGGAACGACTTTATGTCGCCGCCCTGTACCATGATATTGCCAAGGGACGGGGTGGCAACCACTCCGAGCTGGGTGAAAAAGAGACTAGGCGTTTCTGCGCCATGCATACACTGAGCGAATACGACACGCGTTTTATCTGCTGGCTGGTTCGCAATCATTTGATAATGTCGATGGTGGCACAACGCCAGGATATTCACGATCCGGATATCATCATGAACTTTGCCCGCACCGTGGGCGATCAGGAACACCTCGATAATCTTTACCTGTTAACTGTCGCAGATATGCGTGGTACCAGTCCTACAGTGTGGAGTGAGTGGAAACGGGGATTGCTGGCCCAGCTATATCAGGAAACTTCACGCCTGTTGCGCCATGGATTTGGGGTGCCTATCGACATAAAAGAACATCTGGCCGAAATCAAATCGGAAACGCTTGAACATCTTGCTGCCCTCGGCACACCCCTCGATCGGGTTGAGCAGTTTTGGCAGGAAATGGAAAACGAATATTTCCTGCGTCACAGTGTTGATAGTCTCTCCTGGCATGCCAGCAGTGTGGCTTCCGCTCTGGTAACCGACCTGCCGCTGGTAACGGCGACTTGCAATCCCGGCGTGGGTGGCACCGAGATTATGATATATACGCTTGATCGCGAGGGATTGTTCAGCATCATTACCGGAGCGCTGGAAAAACGTGGCCTGTCGATCGTCGATGCGCGCATGCACGCGGCACGCAATGGCTACATAATTGATACCTTTGTGGTTCTTGATCACGAAAACAAGGCGGTGACTAATAACAACGAACTTTTGTTACTGGCAAGGGAACTGCACAAGGAACTAATTCACGCACAGGACGCAAAAAAGCGCACAGACACGCGGCTGACCCGACAATTGAAACATTTTCCTGTTAAAACCAATGTCAGATTTGCCCGGTCTGCCAACGGCCAGCAAAGTGTCATAGAAGTGACTGCACAGGATCGGCCGGGGCTACTTCACCAGATAGCACTGGCGCTATTCGCGTGTCATGTAAGGCTCGTTGGTGCAAAAATTGCGACTTATGGTGAACGTGCTGAAGATATATTCTTTGTCACCGACACAAACGGTGAACCGCTAACCGACACTGAAAACCTTGACAGCATCCGCAAGGAAATAATGCAGCGACTGGATAGCTGAACCCCTGTCTAAAACGCTGCCTAAAAAACGCCAACGGCGTTAAGAAACACAATGATGACCGCGACCGGGGTGATGTAACGAACCAGGAAACGCCACAAAATAAACATTCCTTCATTCTTCAGCTCGAGCTCATCTTCTGTTGCCGATCGCGACATCGACCATGCAGCAAATACGGCAATGGCAACACCCCCCAACGGTAACATTATGTTGGCGGTTAGGTAGTCCAGCAATTCGAAGAAATTCAATCCGAAGAGGGTATCGCCCTTCCACAAATTAAACGACAACAGGCTACCGATACCCAGAAACCAGGTAACACCTCCCGCCCACACCGAGGCAGTCACACGACTCAACCCGCGATTTTCCACCAACCACGCAACCGCTGGTTCGATCAGGGATATAGCGGACGTCCAGGCAGCAAATGTCAGCAACAAGAAGAATAGAACACCAAAAAAACCGCCACCCCACATTTGTCCGAAGGCGATGGGAAGCGTTTCGAAAATCAGTCCCGGACCCGCCCCGGGTTCAAGTCCGTAAGCAAATACAATCGGGAAAATGACCATACCTGCAAGCAAAGCAACCAGGGTATCGGCACCCGCGATGATGATGGAGGTTTTGGCAATCGATACATGCTGTGGCAAGTAAGAGCCATAAACCATAATGGCCCCCATGCCGAGGCTCAACGTAAAAAATGCATGGCCCATGGCAATTAAAACTCCGTTCCAGCTAATCTTGCTAAAATCGGGCTGGAACAGAAATTTCAGACCGGCACCAAATTCGGCCGTGCTCATGGCGTAACCGACCATTACCAGCAATAACACAAACAGGGCTGGCATCAGGAAGCGTACGGCCATTTCCAGACCGCCGCGCACCCCGCGAGCCACTACCACCATGGTCATGAGCATAAACAGGGAGTGCCACGCCAACAAGCGCACCGGGTCAGACATCAGTCCCGAAAAAACCGCGCTTACCTGATCGGCGCTGGCGCCCTGAAACACGCCGGCCCCCATGTTCACAACGTAGGAAATCGCCCAGCCACCGATAACGCTGTAATAAGATAGAATCATGAAACCAGCGAGCACACCCGCCCAACCGAGAAACCGCCAGTGCGGGCTGCGTCCTTCATCGATAGCCAGCGTGCGCATGGTGTTTATGGGGCTTTGACGACCACGACGACCAATCAGAACTTCCGCCATCATGATGGGGATGCCAATGGCTGCAATACACAAGAGATAGACCAGTACAAACGCACCGCCACCGTTCTGACCGGTAATGTAGGGAAACTTCCATATATTGCCGAGGCCTACGGCAGAACCAGTAGCCGCCAGCACAAACGCCGTGCGTGACGACCACTCGCCATGAATGGATTTACGAAGTTCTGTCATACCGCCTGTCTCCGGTGAATATTATTCTTGCTTGTTCGCCAGCTTTACGACAAAAACAAACTATCAGGGTATGAGCAAGCTTTCACCTGCCTTGAGTTTCGTGTTGTTTTTATTATTTGCCAGCCTGATCGCATCGGCGTTGACACCATAGCGCCGTGCAATTTGCGACAAAGTATCACCACGCCTTACGATATATTTTCTTTTTTTGCGCGTAACACTCGCCGTATTTCGCGAGACCGCGCGCGGCGACGGGCGCAAGCCCTTGCGTTTCACATAACGTTTAATGCCATTAAATATCCCGCGCGCCATTCGCTTCTGGAAGTACCGTGTTCGCAACTTCTTTTCTTCCGCCGGATTGGAGATGAAGGCGGTTTCAATCAATACCGAGGGGACAACCGGCGATTTCAGTACCGCAAATCCCGCCTGCTCAACCTTGCGACTATGCAAGTGACCCACCGGTGCCAACGATCGAATAATGTCACTTCCAAGCTCCAGGCTGTCGACAATCGTTGTAGTTTGATTCATATCCACCAGCACCATATGTACCAGCGGGTCTTCACTCTTGCTGACACCACCAATAAAATCGGAGACATTCTCTTGCTTTGCCAGATGTTTCGCCAGCCGGCTTGTTGATCCTCGTTGCGATAACGCATAGACAGAAGCTCCGCGCGCCCTTTTTTTCGGTAAAGAATCGGCGTGAATGGAAATAAAGGCTGATGCTCTTGCCTCCTGGGCCATTAATGCCCGTTTTGGAAGTGGCACGAAATAATCACCGTTACGCGTTAACTTCGC
>SDBU01004550.1_pt1 | contig 17001 bp, 13 predicted proteins | sample 2277071 | NCBI WGS metagenome assembly SDBU01 (sample SAMN10397929, study PRJNA504765) | marine sediment metagenome | isolation source: marine sediment core GS08_GC12, 126 cmbsf | place: Arctic Ocean: Gakkel Ridge, Loki's castle | collected 2008 | reverse complement strand
TTAGCAGACGAAGAACATCTTTGTGAAATTTACAGAGAATTGGTTTAAACTTATCTGAATGAGCTTAAGCTCATAATACATATAAAATATAAAAATAATATATAAAAAAAATAAAAAGGAGCTCAGATTTCTATGCCACAAGAAGAAAAAAAACAAATTTTAAAGAAGGAAAAAGATGAAGCCGACCAAGAAGAAACGGCTGTTAAAGATTTTGCTACATGGTTTCCAAAGCCTGAATATATAGAAACACTTCATGAAGAACGAATTAAAGTCCCGATATTAACTGCGGGAAAAGAAGCAAAGATATTCCAGTCTCTTGCAAGACTACTGGAAAAATTACCCAAAAATATATTTCAGGGTGATTTAGAAGAATTTGAAGCCGCTGATCTTCTGAAAATTTTGCCTAATCTACTAAAGGATGCACCCAGAGAAGCTTTCTCTATGGCTTCTGAAATTTTGACTAGTAAAGAACATCCCCTTGATGAAAAATGGGTGCAAGATAATCTTAATTTTGATAAGATTTTCGATTTAATTATCCCTTTTGTAGCGGGGGAGGCACAGTTATTCGAGAGGGTCAGCGGCATTTTCGAGAAGATACGTATTTAGGGGAAATCATAGACCTCTTTTGGCACGAATATCATGCTTCCCCCGAAGAATTTTTTGGTTTAACATATAAACAACAAGAATCTCTTTTGAGATGGATGGCGAAACGTAAACAACAAGAAACAGAATTAGAAGCATCAATGCATGGAATTACTTTGAAGAAAACGAGTGGATTTCAACCAGGTCCAGCAGGTCAACCAGATTCAACAGGGTCACAAACACTTCCATCGGATCTTGGAAAAAATCTTGATCAACAATTACGACATGGAATTATGAAGGGATTACCTATTAAAATAGTAGATAAACGAAAGAAGTAATATGGCAGCTACCAATTTAGGACAACTTTCGGTTGATATTGTTGCGAACATAGGAAATTTGCAAAAAGGTTTAATGCAAGCGACACAACTTATTAATCGATTTGCCCAACAAACCTCCAAACAAGTTCAAACTGGTGCAAAATTTATGGGTTCCCAATATAATAAATTTGCAGTAAGTGCTAAAAGCGCTGCACAAACCTTTGACAAAAGCCAAAGACCTATAATTGATACCATAAATAAAACTACAAAAGCTGTTCAAGCAAATGCTCAAGTTTTTAGTAAAAGTCGTGTTGCTATGCAAAAAGGTGGAAAAACTATCGATCGAACTAAAGATAAATTCAAAGCCCTTGGAGGTGGTGTTGATACTTTAGGTGGGAAGATGGTGAATTTTATTCGTTTCAATATCGCTTGGTTTGCTACTTGGCGATTGATGTGGGGAGCCTTAAGGGCAGTCAAAGCTGGAGTTGCTGCTATTATTGAATTTGATACTGCGATAACAAATTTAGGAGCAATTACTGGAGCCACTCAAGAACAACTTATAAAATTAGGAGATACAGCTAGAAGCGTAGGTGCCACCACTATATTCACTGCGGTCGAAACAGCAGATGCAATGGTTGATTTAAGTAAAGCTGGTTTTTCGGTTTCTGAAGTTAATACAATGATTGCCGGAACAGCAAAGCTTGCCATCGGTACCCTTTCTGAATTAATTCAAACCACTCAACTTATGGCTACAACTCTCCGAACTTTTCGTTTACAAGCTGCTGATACAACTGAAGTAGCAAATATTTTTGCTGCAGCTATAACTAATTCTCGTTTAACGATTGAAGGTCTTCGAAGCTCAATGAAATATATTGGTCCTATTATGGCTGAGATCGGTTATTCATTGGAAGATACGGCAGCTGTTTTAGGAGTTTTAGCCGATAGAGGATTAGAAGCTGGAATTTCTGCTCGAGGCTTAAGGGGTTTCTTTAGTGCCTTGATTGCTCCTTCACAAAAACTTCGAAAAGAAATTGAATCTGTTGGTCTTACTATGAGTAAAGTTTCTCCTTTATATAATGACTTAGGAACTATTCTTATGCGACTTAGAGAGGCAAATTTTGATGTTGAATCTGCAATGCGAGGGTTGGAACGAAGAGTTGGGACAATTGCGATAGCTTTGATTGGAGCAGGAGAATATTTTGATATTCTTAAGGAAGCAATAACTGCAACTACGGCTGCTGAAGTAATCGCAGAACGACAAACTGATTCTTTGGGATATAGATTGAAGTTAATAAAATCAGAAGCTACTGAAGTTGCATTAAGTTTTAGAGATTTCCTTCTACCTGCAATTCAAGAAGTTACTAGTGCAATGTCAGGTTTATTGCAGGGGATTGGTGCCTTACTCTCTTATATGAATGATTTAAAAAATATTTTTCCAGAAATTACCGATGAATGGATGCGTTTAATCAGACAAATTAATCCTTTTCTAGATATGATGTTGAGATTAGGTGGATTGCTTAAAGATATTGGAGATACTAAGAACGAATTAGCAAATATTAGAATAGAACTTTCTGGTATGCTTTTTGATTTGGGTAAACAAAGAACAGAATTAGCTCGGACTGGAATAGCATTAAAAGAATATAAAGAAGATGAAGAAAAATTACGAACCGCATTACGGGCATTAGGAAATACTTATCCAGAAATTACTGCATTGTTATTAAACGAAAGCATAGCTCAAAAAGGAGCTAATGCTTTATATGAAGAAGCTATTGTTTTGGTTGATAAATATCTTGGATTAAATAAAGAACAAACAGCATTAAGAAAAGGAGAATACATCGTAGCTATTAAAAATGAACTTGTTCAACTCAAAGAACAAGCTGCGACAGTTGAAGATCTTCAAGCTAAAATGAAAGGTGCTAGTAAGGGTCGAAAGGCATTATTAGAAACAGAAATTGCAGGAATAAAACTTTGGGGTCGTAGTTATGAAGAAACAATAACATTAATTCTTGAATTAGAAAATACTTTACGAATATTAACTAAAGTTGTAGAAGAAGGAACTTTAGCTGATATTAAGCATGGAGAAGGATTTAAAAAAACAGCTGAAGAAGAATTAGAATTTGCTAAAAAACGAAAAGCTTCCGCTAAAGAATTAATACCTCTTTACGATGAAGTCATTAAACTTAGAAAAAAAGAATCTAAAGATACTTTAGAGAATTTACAAAGCAGATGGAAAGAGATTGAATTATTAGAAAAACAGGAAAGAGCTTGGGATAAAGTCTTGGACGATGAAGACATAAAAACATTTTATGGTAGTTGGATCAAAAATGAAAAAACTTTAGCTACACTTCAAATGGAACGAGGAAAATTAATTGGTGACTATAATGAATCTGTAGCTACCTTAAAGGATCTCGAAAGAGATTTTCATTCTACTCTTGTAAAATATAGAATGACAGAAGTAGATTGGTATAATAGTGTCATTTTTCTTATAAGGGATAAAATGGACAGATTAAAAGAATCTGCTGATAAGGAAGGAAAATGGACTAGAGAAAATGCAAGTGAGCATATAAAATTACAAACACAAGCATTTGAATCATTTAAAAAACTTCTTGATTTACGACTTCAAGCATCTTTAGCTGCTGGTTTATCAGAAACAGAAGCGATTAAAGCACAACAACTTGAATTTGCAAAATGGTATCCCTTGTTTAAAAAATTTGCAGCGAACTATTTTGAAACTGTCAATGATATAAAACAATATGATAAAGAATTAGCTAAACAGTTAAAAGAAGATGCAGGAGAAATTGGAGATACTTTAACTGCAATTACAGATGTGGTAGTAAGAGGTGGGAATGAAAGATTAAGATTTGAAAAAGAAATGTTAAAACAACTTAAAGTAGCTTACCAAGATTACAATGTAGCAATACTTAAATTTGATATTTCCGTTGGCAGAGAAAGGAGACAACTTCTCATAGAACAAATGGAAGAAAGATTAAATGATGAAGAATATTGGATTGGTAAGGAATATGCTGCCCGGTTAGCTTTCGAAGGAACCATAGTGAGTCTTTATCAAGCAACAAATAAAGAAATTATTGCTGATGCTAAAGAAACAGCTAAAACCGATTTAATTTTAGCCCTTGATAGTCTGAAAAAACATAAAGCATATATCATGGAAAGAGTTAGACAATATCCTATTTTAGCTCAAGAAATATCTGATGCAATGAAAGATTTGATTCCTACCATGGATGATGTAGATAAAGCCTTACAGGAAAGTAACGACGAACTTTTTGAGTTGAGAGTAAGCACTTCTGAAGAAGCAATAGCTTTGGCAGCCAAAGAAACTGAATATAAGATTGCTAATTGGAAGAAAGAATTAGAAACTTTAAAAAGTTTAGAAGAGGCAGGAATAGACGTTAGTGAAAATCGATTAAAAATCACTCAAATTATTTCAAATCTTGAGAATATTGCTGAAGAAGAAAAACTAAATAAGAAATTAGAACTTGAAAAAAATTACTTAGATCAATATGTCATTACTGCTAAAGCCGGACTTAGAAGTGTAACCGTTTCTTCCGAAGAAAATTATCAAGAAGCGTTACATAGTGAAGAACAACGCTACCAAAATGGTCTCAGAGCTCTTGAAGATGCCGCAGCAAAAAACATAATGATATTTGAAAATCAAGTTGAAATAAGAGAAAGAATAGTTACCATTCACAATCAAAATATAGAAAAAATAGAAGAGGCTAATCGTCAATATGGATTAAGAAAAGAAAGAGAAGTTGAAGATACAATGATGGCTTATCGTCGTCAAATTAATGACGCAACCCTACAAGATGAAATTGCCATGTTGAATAAATGGTTAAATAATTACAAATTAACTCAAGAAGAACGGTTGGCGATACTTACCAGGATAAATAACTTAGAATTAGAAATGGCTGAAGAAAATTTTGCAATTTGGATGGCTGACCATAATTTACGAGTAGCTTATGCAAAAGATAATTTAGAAGCTCTTAAATTAGAGTCGGGAATGCGTTTAGAAATTTTACATCATCTCGAAAGAACAGGAGCACTTGAATCTGAGATTCTTGCAGCACGACTCAGTTTTTATAATTCATTAATGGCTGTTGAAAAAGAATGGATTACATTGGCTAAAGACAGAGGTCTTGTTAATAGCGAAATAGAAGCAGAAATGCGATCCTTGTGGATGCGTTATTATAAAGATATGGGAAAAACTGAAGAAGAAGCAATGGCAACATGGAATGAGCATTGGCAAGAATTACTCAAGACTATGGGATTAGTATCTGAAGCTATAGAAGAAAGATGGACTCTTTTAATTACGAGATTAGGAAACCGTCTCAAGGAATGGCTTAGAAATTCAAAAGGACAATTAAATGATTGGGCTCTTGTGCTCGTAGGCGTATTTGATTTTGCTTTAAATAGAATAGCTAGTGCATTTGCTGAATTATTTCAATACATTATGGAAGGTGGAGCACGAGCATTAGAATTAAGCAAAATACAAACTTTAGATAGATTGACAACAATTGAAAGGGCATTGGAAGCAGAAGCAAGAGCTCATGGCAAATTTACTGACAAATATAAAGAATTAATTGATGCACAACAAGACTCTCAAAAAGAATTAGCTGATACTGAATTTGAAATATTAAAGAAAAGGACTGCATGGTTTAGAGATTTTATTAATTCTCTTATTGCAGAAATTGGAAGATTGGTCGCTTATCTTATAGCGAGAGCAGTGGTAATAAAACTTCTTCAATGGCTAGGAATTCCAGCCGGAGGATTAAAAGCCGGTGGACCAGTAGCAAGTGTGGGTGCAACGGGCGGAATTGGTGCTGGTGGTATCGCTTCTCTTAAAAAGGGTGGTTTAATCCAATCTGTTGGTGAAAAATTACAAAGCTTTCAAAAGGGTGGAGAGGTTATAATTCGAGCCCATGAAGGTGAATTTATGATTCCAGAACCTCTGGTTAAACAAATAAAACAAACTAGAGAAGTTCCAGAATCTCTTACTTCTGCCATTGTTGCTGGCAAGCCACCTTCTTTCCAAGCAGGTGGAGAAATTGGTATTAGCGGAGAAGGAGTCGGGAATTTAATAGTTCATTTCCATCCAGGGACTCAATTCACCGAAGAAAATAAAGTTAAAACACGAATATGGTTTGAACAAACCATATTACCATTATACCGAGAAGCCGAGAGGAGAAAATAAATGGCTTTTGGTGAATTTGCCTGGACATTAACTAGGACCGATACTTTAGTAGTCCATACTTTTCTGTATAATCCTGCTCTTCTACCATCGTTTGATTATGAACGTCCCATGACTGAACACCGACTCTTAAATGGTTCAGTAAAATATGATTATGAAGAATATAACATTAAAACTTTAACTTTACGTTGGGAAGGTAACGTATTTTTTCCACGCTCAGAACGTGAAGCATTAGAAGATCTTCTTAACGTTAATTCAACTTTTATTTTAACATGGGAAGATGAAGATGGAACTGTACATGTTGATACTGGATATCTATCAGCATCACATTCTTCTCCTGTCTATAGAGTCGGCTATACTTTCGAATTACAATTAAAATTGACGATAGAAGCCTAGCTATGATTACTTCAAAAACTTTTCTTTTTACATCACTTTCAGAAATGTCTGGAGAATATACCTTCCGTTTTACTCCTTTCCAGGGAACCATTTTTTTTTCACATGATTTGAGAATTACTGTTTATAGTGTTTGGGGAAAATTTACTCTTGGTCTTTGGGTTGAAAGTTTCTCATTACCTTTTTCAAAACAAATTTTTGTATATGGAGCATCAACTGAAGAATTAACTGGAAGAGTAGGATTTGGAACACTTTATATACAAGCCAAGGAAGTAAAAGCAGATTCAATTACTATTAGATATTGGATTGATGTTTATATGCCAGGACACTGGTATGATGGTTTGACGTATGAAGGAACTTTATCCTGCATAACTGGCGGATCTGCGGAAACAGAAATAATTGAAACTTTTAAAGATTTAAATTATCAATCATTTGGACTCGCAGATATTTTTGACTTTGAAACATTTGTTTATATCCAAGCTACGGATGGTATCACCACAGGAGGTACTCGAACATGTACCATCAAAACTGATTCAGGTGAATCTATTACAATTACACTAAGTTCTACGCCAATGGTAATTGGCGGAGATGCGAAATATTATCGAGGTATTTTTTTCTTGACTTCTGGCGAAACCTCTCAATCGGGAAGTCTTTTACATTTCGATTCCTTTGAAAGAGCATTAGTGCAATGTGATGTAAATGAAGATAGTGTTTTTGCTATGCGAGAAATTTGGGCTAGTGAACGTCCACCTCCCCTTCCTCCAGGAAGTTATATTAAAGTTTATGCGAGTTCACTTTTTTCTATCGAAAAATATGAATTCAATGCCGAGGAAACTGCCCATGTAGTTGTTACCGATGGAAGAATGAGTGGTACTAGTAAATCTTTAATTGTTCGAGCGGATTCAGGGGATGAAATTACAGTACCTTTAGTTGAAGATATTGCCACTAGATATAAATGTTCTTTTATAGTTACTGCGGGAGCAACTGATAAGACTGCTTATTTGATTCACCTGGAAGCCGGGGAACGAGCAGCCCTCACCTGTCGCATTAATGATGATGTTAAACCACTTACTACTTTTATATATCGTACTGGAGCTCCAGTAGAAACAGTAAAAGCTTATACAGATTCAGGATATGGTGCCGAAGCAACCGTTTTTGATTTAGAATCAACTATTTTTGTTGAAGCAACTAACGGTTCTGAAACAGGAGGTACAAAGACATTATTGGTTACTTCAGAAGCTGGTGACAGAATTTACGTGACTTTAACAGAAGCAGCACTTACCCTTTATCGAGGAACTTTCAAAATTACTTTAGCCTCTACTCGAGATGATAATAATGAAATTCATTTAAATCCCAATGATAAAGCCACCCTATATTGCGATGTAGATGATGACGGTATGATTGCTTCTATAGAAATTTGGGCTGATAACGCTCCAGTAGTCCCAGGTTCACTTGACGCAACACATTATCAAATGCAGGTAAATACTCAACAAAATATGTTAGGAACAATGATGTGGGATTCTCAAAAATGTCAACTTCTTATTGTAGTGTCTCCAGATGATCGTTGCCCAGAAATTGAATACCAAGGAACTCAATTAGATCTTTCAGGAGATACTACATATTGGTGGCGAATCAGATTTTGGGTTAATAATGGAACTTTAGTAAGTCCCTGGAGTACAGAGGAAGCATATTTTATAGGACAAGGATCTGATGGTCCCCCTCCCGATCCTGATATTCCACCTGTTGCTGGTGCCGACATTCGTAAACCTCGTGGAAAAGCTGAAGTAGAATTAGTAAGAGGAACATGGTCAGATTTGGCAGAAGTTACCGCAATTCAAATTTCCAATAATAAAAATCCATTAGATAATATTGAAACAGCTCAAGGAACTGCTTATTTTTCTAATATCGGCAAAGGTTTTTATCCAGACATAAAAGACTCTCTTTTCCATAATGAATTATTTGGTAGAAGAATTCGTTTATATCTCGGTTTTTTAGACTATACCGATACAATGCTTCCTATTTACATACGCAGAATGACAGGAATTATAAAAAGTATTGGTACAAACAGAAAAGCAAAAACTGCTGAGATTGTAGCCTTAGAGCTTATGGATTTTTACAAAACTAAAGAAATCAAAATTACTCCTGTATGGAAAAATAAAAGCTTAACTTGGGTTTTTAGTGCTTTAGTAAAAGAATGTTTTCCTAGCTGGAATAATCAGCATGAAAATGCAGATTGGGACTATTGGGTAGATCCTCTTGGTTTTCGTAGGACTAACATTTATCTTGGTTCCGGTGAAGTAAGCGGTACAGAATCTTTGCCCATTAGAGATTGTCTCAGAGTTCCTTGTGAATGGGTATATAATATAATTGAAGATTCTGAAGCAATATACGATGACAATGAACGACGATTAATTAGAGGAACGGATTATGAGATTATTCGAGAAACTTCAGACCAAGGAATTCAATCTTGGATTCATTTTCTCAAAGCTCCTTATCCTACGGATGAAAATACATTCTATGCTGCTGTAACCGTTGATACTTTAATATCGATAGTTCAATATAAAGATACTACCTTAATCGAAGAATTAGAAAAAATAGTTCTAGTTGCTGATTGTAGAATTTTTGCAGATGACGCTGGACGTTTAATATGTAAAAGTAATGAATTAGAAACAACAGTAACAGAAGATATCAGCCATGACACCAATTTAATGGATATCAGGACTAGAAAAGATATTGATAGTATTATTAACCATATAGTAGTTGAATCCAAACCATATGCACTTGGTATCGAAGTTGAAATAGGACAAGTTAGCATTACTTTTCCTTCCCGAGCATCAGCAGAATCTGGCGCAGAAAGACGTTTTTATCTTGATGAATTTATGGAGAATTTTCGTTTTGATTTGACTTGGGATATTGAAGTGGCAAAAATTATTGCAATTTGCACTGGAACAGGCGAAAGAGGAGATTTTGAATTGCCACTACGTGATAATGATGGTATCGAAGGAATTGAATTATCTCTTTCCGGATCTTTATTTTGTTCAGCTTCTTATGGAAGATTACATATAGAAACAGTTAGCATAGATGCAGAACAGATTGTAATAAAAATGTATATAGTAATTCATGACACAAGAGAATACTATAATACGATTAATTTCCATGCTACTCTAAGTTGTAAAGGAGAAGGCATAGGACAACCAGAAACTTATCGAGGTGAAGCGATTGACGAAGTTTCCTATCAAGATAGATATATTAAAAAACAAAAAAAGACATTTGTCTTAGAATATTTAGAACCAGGAGATACACAAGCTAGGCAAGCAGCTTATGCTCTCTTAGCCTCTTTAAGAAAAATTCGAGTTTATTATGATTGTTCTATCAGGGGCTTGCCACACCTTAGATTGATGAATACGGTTGCTTTGACTGCTCCTGATTTAGAATTAAGTGGTAAAAATATGCAGATTATTAAAATATCTGACAACATGCAGGTTGCTAATTATATAAGCGAAATTGGCTTGATGGAAAGACAAATAGTCACTAAAGTTCCATTTTATTGGTATCCCATAGAACATGATTTTATTATTAATCAAACATCTGAATTAATTCAAACAATAAAATTTGCTTTTAATGCAGAAATAGATACTTTTACTTGCAATCATTTTTATAAGTTATTTGTAGCTACTTCATCTCTAAGCGAAGAAGTATTTACTAAAGATTGTTATGGTGAAGGAGAAGATAAAAACTTTACCCTACCTTTCTCTGTTGATATTTTAGTTTATTTTCGGAAAGAGGGACAAGATATTCCAATAATGTTTGGTAATTTAGAAATTATGCTGGTTGAAGCAACCTCCACTTCTCTTGAAATAAGATATGAATTGACTGTTCAAACTTATCGTAATGGTGTTTATATCCCTAGTGAAGAGATGTGGACTTGGCCAATAGATTGGCTTGGTACACTTTCTTTGTATGTTACATTTAAAAGACAAGGAGAAATTGCAGAACCTGGTGATGCTCCTCCTGATGAGCCTCATTATCCACCAGATGAACCATTTACACCACCAGATGATCAGCCCGATGATGGATGGGAATATGAATCAGAATTTCCAATAACTGCACCTTATAAGATTGCTTGGACTGTTACAGGCTCAGGGAGTGTTCTTGAAGCTAGAATAAAAGAATTAGCAGCAGGTGGATGTAATTTAATTCAAATGTATGATAATTACTATCGAGGGACAAAAGCATATAGAGATGAATGTTCTAGGCTTGCAATTAAATATGGTGTTCAATTAATGCCTTTCCCTGGTTGGGCTGGATCTGGAAGTTATCCATCTCAAGCAATGTACACAGAACGAAAAAATGATCCAGCTATTTGGGGGTGGCTTAATGGAGAAGAACCTTCTGCTACTGGTCAAGCAATAAGTGAACTAAAAATTATGTACGCGCAAATGAAAAATACCAATCCAGACTGGAAATCTTTTATTGCTTTTGGTGATAGTAACTGGTATGCTGAAGGCTATGACACTTCAGATATTTGTGATGTTTTTGGTATAGATGTTTATCCCTGTCAAGTTGGGATTAATTATCTGAGAGGAAAACTTGTGGGATTATTCAGGGGAGCAATTCGCAATTTAATCGATACTTATGGAGCAGAGTATTGTCCCGTTTTAATGTCTTGGAGTAATAGCGTATGTCCTGATTGTATTAGGCAGCAATATTTAGTACATAGAGAAATAATAGATCGAACTATTAGCGGACTAGCATATTACTTAACTTCTGGATTTTTACCAGAAGCAGGTGGTTCGCAATGCATTTGGAGCCAGATTCAAAATGCTAATAAAACTTTGGATGGGTATCCTCCTCCAGGTTGGAAATAAAAAAGGACAATTCTATGGACAATTTAATTATTCAAATAAAAAATAGACCATCCGATTCGGTTGGAAGAATTCCGGTAAGAGCTAGGTTATCTGATAAAAATTTTATTACTCTTCAAAATGGAATACAAGATAGAAGCATGGAGATCCCACGCTTGGGTCTTATTACTCCCCCTGAATTGTCAATGACCGGATTAACTGCTACGGGAATGACAGTTTATTATTCTGCTTTTGAGTGCCTTTCACCATATGGTGTGAAATGTGAAATACCTGCTGGTTCTATAGGTATTTGTGCTAATGTTGCACTTTCTGGAACGGGCTTAACCCATAGAATCGATGTTCTTGCTGTAGCTCCATTAGTTCAAAAGGATGGAGATGGAGAAATTGATTATTCTGGTCTCATCCAAAGTATTATGGGAATAACAATTACTGCTCATTCTTATGTTCCTCATATTCCAGATTCTTGGTTAAAAATCGGAGAAGTTGGAATTTCGGCTGGAAATTGTGTTTCTAATTTACGTTCTTATATTGCTGATGAAGTTCCAGTTCCAATGGGTGCTCCTCAAGTTGGACTTACTGAATCTATGAGACTTTTTGTTAATCCATTTCGAGGACATATTGCTACAAATCAACGAGTTGATTTTGAAGGAGGATTTTCTCCACTATTCACTCCACCCGGAACCTCTGGTCTTCAAAGAATTGACCTTTTGGTTATGGATCAAGATGCAGAATTGTCAATTATCCATGGAAGCGAAGTAACTTCACCAACCCGACCAACAGCTCCTGCTTATCCTGCTATGCAAATGCCAATTGCTGAAGTTTATCTTCAGGACATGGATGGTGGTATGCGACAAGACATGGTTAGCGATGTCCGACCACATTTTATTTGGCCGGGAGTTCCACGTTTTACAGAAACAAGATGGTTTCCTGCTGCTGACTTTTGGAGTTTGAAAAAAGAACCTGCACCCGATGCTGCAGAAATGTCTGGTTATTTCCCTGTAATCTATTTTGATGATACGACTGAAGAAGGGGTTTATAACTCTTGGAGATTACCTCATCGTATTAATACTGAATCAGGACTTACAGCGATTATTTCATGGGCTAATGTAGGACCAGCCGGTGGTGGTGAATTTGTTAGATGGGGGATAGAATATAATGTAATTGATATTTGTGATGGACTTACTCCCGGCATGTTCAGTGGGATAACGGGGATTTGTCTAAGTATTCTTTCTGGTTGTGGAATAACTAGTTGGGTTCGACATGATGCTGCTATCCCAATAGGGATAACAGTAGACGCAGGATTAACACCTGGTGGTATATTAGGGTTTAGAATCTTCAGGGATGCAACTAATCCTCTTGATACCATGGTAGGAGATGCAGCTTTTATAGGAGTTGCTTTTGAATGGGAGGGTTATGCTGTTGTAAATAGAACAATGACTTATGTATAATAAAAATAAAAGGAGATAAGAAAATGAAAAAATTACTAATAAGTTTATTGGCATTCGGACTATTTGTCTTGCCTTGGGTGGCAAAGGCAGAATATTTTCCTTTTGATCGAACATTAAGTGAGCCTACTATAGTAGCAGAAATTACCGCTGAATCTGTAACAGCAGAGACAAGACTCATCAAAAGCGTAGAGTATGATGAAATCTTTGCAGTCAATGAACGGGGAGAAAAATGTTGGATTGAGAACTGGTGGACTTTTGTTTATGTAGCAGACCAGAAAGGAATAACTTGGAACGAGCTTCTGACTGAAATAGAAGTCATTCCATTTGAAGAACTCAGAGATAATTTTCCAATTGGTGCAACTTGGCTGAAGAAGACTGTGACAAGTATCCATGATGGTAGTGAGCCTCGTCAGATTTTCTATCCGCAAGGAGAACCTGCTGTTATTCGTAAGATGTCTATTTTGGGGACTGCTTTAACAGGTAGTGAATACATGATGAAAGATTTGGGTTTCACTCATGTCTACGGAAATCGCTACTACTGGCCTGATTACGATTTAGTAGAGTCGCTTGGGATGCAAGTATTTGTGAATATTAGAGGAGTGAATGGAGTACCCACAGATACAGAGATTGAGTATTATGTAAACTTATGGAAAGATAGACCGGTTACTGGTGGATACTGGGCTGATACTTTAGGACACGAGCCAGATATAACAAATCCATCTATGGAAGATCGGATTCGATTTTATAATACTGTTAGAAGGATTGATCCTGATAAGCAAACTAGACCAGTCATGGAAATGTTTGATATGACAGAAGATAGTGATTTTCCTGATGGTCAATATCCTGGGTGGAAAAACACCTTTAGCAACTTGACTCATGACTTGTTATTGTTTGATTGCTATCCAAATGCCAATGATAGTGATGAAAAAATAATAGCAGATATGGAAAACGCTTGGAATAGATTTATCAAAGTTTATCCTCACAAGAATCAGGTGATACCACAAATTTCGGTACATAGTTATCGTCTTGGATTCATATGGTTACAATACAATTTTTGGAATCAAAAGATGTCGTCTCAAGAGTTTGATAATCCATTTAGGGGCAAAATAAGTTTTACCTACTATTCTGATTTAGCAATTAGGGCGAACGAGGCGATGCATGATGAAATTCGTGAAGTAAATGAAGAAATTCTGAGGAATTAAAGGAAATACAATGTCAGGGATAAAACTACCGCCATATGAAGTGAAAGAAGTAGTATTGACGAAAGATTTGGAAGTTAGATCTAATTGGGCTTTTAGAAGCTTTAAGATTGAAAAATTATGGGAACATACTAAAGGCAAGGATGTCAAGGTATGTGTTTTGGATAATGGTTATCTTCATAAAGATACCAAAGTAACTAAAAGTAAAGACTTCACCGGTGAAGGCTTTACTTTACTTGATGGTCACGGACAGTGGTGCTCTGGTTGTATTAAAGCAAAGAAAGGTTTTTTAGGCATTGCACCAGAGAGTAAATTATATGTAGGAAAAATTCTTAATACTAATGGTTCCGGTCAATGGAGTTGGTTAAAGAAAGGATTGGAATGGGCGGATAGAGAAAATTGTCAAGTTATAAGTATTAGCGCGGGAGGCCCCTATCAAGGGAAAATTATTCAACCAATTTTAAAAAAATTGAGAGATAAAGGAGTTTTAATTATTTGTGCTGCTGGAAATGAAAATAATGAATTAATTTTTCCAGCCAATTCTCTTGATACTTTAGCTGTTGGTGCAGTGAATAAAAGTTGGCAAAGAGCTGTTTTTTCAAATTACGGACCACGACTTATTGTTATGGCACCGGGAAAAGATTTGCTCGGATGTTGGAAAAATAATGGATATAGTATGCTCTCGGGGACATCAATGGCTTGCCCTATTATTTCTGGAATCGCAACTCTTGAATATGCACTAAGACCCATGAATCTTGATATGGCTATTGAACGATTTAAAGAAACTTCTAAAGACATGGCACTACCTGGATGGGATGAAAAAACTGGATACGGTATTATAGAACCAGGAAAATTTTTAAAGATTAAAGTAACTGAGAAAAAAGACAACTGGTTGGCAGGATTGTTATTACTCCTGTTATCCATGTTTGTTTTAAAAAAATAGGAGAAAGAAATGAAAAAAGGAATTTTGGCGGTTTTATTGGTGTTTGGGTTATTGATGATATCAGCTCCTGCTTTAACTCAAACTAATGCCCTTGAGGTAGCAGGGCAGGAAATAGCACAAGCGGTTAGGGAAGCCCCAATCAGTTTGTCAGAATATGCCGCTACACAGATTGATTATTGGGCAGAGATTCTAGCACGAGTATTGAAAACAGGGAAGCCAATTTTAATGTTCGGCGAAGGAGCAAGCAAAACGGGACTCTCGGTTATTGCTATTGAGAATATCTTAATGGATAGGGCTAATTTAGTTATCGGTACAACTCTTTTGAATAATGAACCTGCTCAATTCATCTGGGGGATAGAGGTTACTGTAGATCTTTCAGGAATTTTGGGTGAGATTTTCTCAAGGTTTAAACCAGCGATTTATGTTGTAGATGGAAACTTTCTTTGGGGATTTGGATTTGAATTAAGACCAGATTAATAAAAGGAGAGTATTATGAAAAAGAAACTGTTTTTGGTAATATTGCTATCAGTTCTGTTTGTGGTAATCGGAGGAGTTGCTATTGCACAAACTACAGAAGTCCCCGATAGTAACCAATGGACTGAATTTTTGAGCAATATTCTAGCTGCTTTGGTAATTATTGTTCCAGCAGTTAGCGTGATCATGGTAAAAATTTCTAAGATATTAAAAAAGAGTGCCGAAGTCACGAAAGAATATCAAGATGTTCAGTTAATTGTTAGCGAAGCTTTAGCTGATGGTAAGGTTGATAACGATGAATTAGCGAAAATTGTAGCAAAGGGACAGTCGGCAGGAGTTGCTTCTAGAGAATTATACGAGATGGTTAGGGAAATGATCGTTGAAGCACATACTGCAATTAAGTCTAGAAAGAAAAAGAAGTGAAATGGGAGAGGATAACTATTCATCATAGTGCCTCTGGCGATGTAAGCGTAGAGACAATACGTCAATGGCATTTGGCTAGAGGTTTTGTAAATGTAGGTTACGCATGGATTTTACGTAAAAATGGTGATTTAGAACTCGGGCGTCCTATGAACAAAATGGGCGCCCATGTGAAGTATAAAAATTATAGAAATTTAGGACTTTGTGTTACGGGCGACTTTACGAAATATGCGCCATCTGAAGCACAATATTCAAGCCTGAAGACACTTCTCGAATTTTTATGCTTTGCCTTCCATATTTCAAAAGATAAGATTTATTTACATAAAGACTTGGCAAATACACTTTGCCCAGGTAAGTTTTTTGATAAGAGTCGAGTAATTTAGAAGGGTTTTGGATATAAGTGATCGACAGGCAAAACTTTTTCAATCGTATCTCTTCCAATAGCCAGAAGCCAACCTTTTTTGCCAGTTCCTTTAACCGGGTCAAAGATCCATTTTCTCCATCCAACTCTTTTTATCCAAACCCATAGTTCCTTATCGTAACCACAGGGGACTTTAGCCTTTTCAATTTCTTCCAGTTCAATTTTTTCTGGATAAAATTTCTTTTTATTACATGATTTTACCTGAATCCATTTAACTTCGAACTCGTTCCAAGCGATTATATCAAAGACTCCCAAGGACCTGGAGCTTTGCATCACCTGATAGCCCTGCTCAATCAATTCATCTCGAGCTTTATATTCACTTATTTTACCTTTCCTGTATTTAGTTTGAGTCATTCCCCATCTCCCATATTTCTTCCGACTTTATTCAAATACATAACTCCCCAAACTCCTGTTGCAATAAAGCAACTACTCCCCACCACAACTCCTACGATCTCCCAAAAAGTCATTTTATCCTCCCTTTTTAATCAAAATCTTTTTGACGTTCTTTTAATCTTTCTGATTCTTTTCTTGGTAGGGGTGGGGTCAACTATCACCATCTAAAAGTGATGACTTGTAACTAAACTAGATCTCAATTGTGTTTTATTTAACACCTTTGATCGTTAAAACGTTCGCTACAATAGGCTGATTGACAGCAGCCCTTAAAGCAATATTGCATGCAGCATTATAATCAGCATCTAATTCAAAATTACAATTATGACACTTGAAATTTTGT
>SDBU01004549.1_pt1 | contig 17001 bp, 16 predicted proteins | sample 2277071 | NCBI WGS metagenome assembly SDBU01 (sample SAMN10397929, study PRJNA504765) | marine sediment metagenome | isolation source: marine sediment core GS08_GC12, 126 cmbsf | place: Arctic Ocean: Gakkel Ridge, Loki's castle | collected 2008 | reverse complement strand
TTTCTTGTCCAATTTATACCAAGGAATAATCATGAGTAGTTTTTTCATTTTGTCCTCCTTATTTTTTTAAAAGCTTAGCAAGTTTACATAATATCCATTCTGCGACACAGTCTCCCAGGGGAAATCGGCTTCGGATATTTATCATAAGCTTGTGGCATTTTTTTCCTTTAATCCAGATAACCTAGTTTTTTTAATTGATTTTCAATCAGTTTCAGGTCTTCTGGTTCTAGCTCTTTATTTATAGGCAAACAGCTTAAAGGATGTTTGATTCTGCCCCAACTTATTCCCTCCCAGACTCTTTCATGGAAATAATAGAGAATTACTCTAATGCCATGAAAAAATAGAGTAATCATAGTCATTTCTTTCCAGCTATGAGTAGCAAACCAGCATATAATTCCTAAGATAGCAATACCTAAAATTCTCCATATAACAGATTTAATCCATGCTCGAGCATGTGATTCAAAAGCCATTTTTTTCCTTTTTTTTATTTTAATAATTTTTTCTCCTTTAGGTCATCCTTTCTCTGGATTCGAGCCAAGGAGAAAGGAATTGTTATCATGTAAATAAAAAGCATTGTGATTTCAGAATCAGCGAAATTGTACTCAAAGAGTCCTGCGGTAAAAAGAGCCAAAAGTGCGGCCAGTGCAGCTACAGTCAATGAGTAGAGTGTGGGGTCTTTGTTCTTGAGAAGCTTAATAAGAGAGATAAAAGTCCAGATCATGAAGCTGAGCCAGGCAATAAGGGTTGGAATTCCTCTTTCGGCTCCGATCTGGAGGATGTTATTGTGGAGATGAGGAAATTTTTTGGTTCTCTCGGAGAGTTCGTATTTTGGATTTTGGAAAACCATATCCACAGTATCTGGACCCGTTCCAAAGAAGGGATAGTCCTTGATAATTTTTATCCCAGCCCTTATATATTCAATCCTGGTCCTGCTCGAGTAGTCTTTCAAACTAAAGATGCTAAGGGCTCTCCTTTTTATTGGCTGAGGACTTGCGAGGTAAAAAAGACCAACCGCAAGGGGCACAATGATTAAAGCTCTGGGTTTGTAGAGAAGCAAGATAAGGGATGAAGCTACGACCAATCCTACCCAAGCACTTCGGGTTTGAGTTAAGATAATCGCAACAAGCGAAAGAAGGAATCCTAGTCCCCAGAGATATCTTATTCTCATACGGGAAAAGATAAAGATGCTTAAGGCCATACAGCTAAAAAGAAGAAGGAGTCCGCCCTGGGTCATAACCTGCCCCATGAATCCTTCTATTCTCGCCCTTGGCGGGGCTTTGAAAAAGAAGTAAAAGATAGAATAGAGGCAACTCAGATAGGCTGATGCCAAAAGAGCTAAATTAGCTTTTTTGAGTACATTTTCTTCAGAGAAACCTGTATAGACTATGGGAACAATCAGAAAGAGAAGGAGCTCTTTGCTGTCTTTTAAGCTAGCTTCTGGATTGACAGATAGGAAGGATGAGATAAGGGATAAACCGATGTAGACAATCAAAGGCCAGAAAAAAGAAGGGAAGATGAATTTTTGTTTTTTCTGGATGAGGATGACAATCCAACAGATGAGAGCGAAAGAGATGAATATCTGGCTCAGGCTGATCGACACCATAGAGAACAGCAGATAAAGAGCTAGGAATAAGGGTAAGAGAGAAATCCAGAAGGTTTTTCCCTTACCAAAATAGAGGCCCTTCAATAGCATCTCACCATTCTTCTTTTGAAGGTAAATTCAAGATTTGCTCTCAAAGGGTGAGTGCTTAGAGAAATCATCATGACCGCATCATCCCAGCCTAAATTAGCTTCGGCTATTGTCTTCCTCTTTCATCAATGATTGTTCTAGCTCCTCTTCACGCCTGCTTTCTCGTGCGCTTATGGAACAAAGAGCTGCCACAAAAAATCCGATAATAACACCAACGAAGCAACCGACGAGAAACCAAAATGCCCAAGATTTGAAAAAGCTCATTGTTTTCTGGCTTCCTTTTTGAATCCTTCAGATGGTCTGGTCTTAGATGGATTAGTTTTTCTTTGGCCAAGATTCACTTTTTCGTCAGAGTCCTTAATTACCCTTTCCATCTCTACTAAATCTATGTTTCTCTTCAACTCCGTTGTATCTTTCTTATTATAATGATGATTTATTACTCGATAAGAAATTCTTGAACCAATGACTAAGGAGAGAAGTAGGTAGAAATCTAATATAAAGAAAATAAGGCCCCCAAAGGATTTAGATCCAAATATTAAAGTTAATAACAGGGAAGAACAAATCGAGGAGAAAACCAAAGCTTTACCTATCTTTATTAAATCCTCAATACTTGAATATTTCCACGCCCCCTTGTATAAGCCCGAAAGGTAAAAAATAATGATTTTTATAGCAAGAACCAAGGGAAGAGTTTGAATAAATAAAGTTTTAGCTTGGCTACCAAATCCGCCAGAGACCAAGAAAAAACTGAAATAATAAGATAAGGAAATAAAAAGCAAATCAATAAAGCCTTTAAAAATTCTTTTATTAATTAAAGGAATATCGAATAAAGGAAGGAGCAATCCATTTTCAAGAATTCTAAATTCCCTGTATTTTAAGCTTTTAATTCCTATAAATGAGGCTATAATTATGGTTGCCAAGAATAAGGTAATGTTGAGATTTTTCCACGCGATGGTGACAAAAGCTAGAGCACAAAGGACAACGCATATCCCGTAAAGAATAATTACAACTTTTTTTTGAGAAAAGCCGATTTTTAAAAGGCGATGATGAATGTGATCTTTATCAGCTTCGAAAATTGAGAGTCCTTTTGAAAGTAGATTTTTTAATTTTCCATTTTCATTTTGATAATTAACTGGATGAATAGGTTTTAAAAATCTGCGAATCATCGTAAGCAGAGTATCCATAATTGGAAGACCTAAAGCCAAGATTGGGGCTAAAATTGCTACCATAATTGCACCTTTGTGAGATCCTTGGAGAGAAAGTACTGCCAGCAGAAATCCAAGTAAAAGACTTCCTGAATCCCCGAGGAAAATCTTTGCGGGGTGAAAATTATATCTAAGAAAACCCAAAATGCTTCCAGCTAGAATTAAAGAAACAAGAGCTATCCCAATATTTTGATAAGTATAGGCAATGCCGAAAATAGTGATGCAGGCAATAAATGATGTTCCAGTAGCCAATCCGTCCAGCCCATCAATCAGGTTTAGGGCATTGGTGATTCCAACTACCCAGAGAATGGTAATCGGAATAAATAAAATACCTAAATTAATTGAATTCCCGGTAAAAGGATTAGTAATAATATGAATTCCAATACCAGAAACAATTAAAAGAGAACCTGCAAGAATTTGAAAAAGAAATTTGACCCAAGGTTTGGTCTTTTTAATGTCATCATAAATTCCAATTCCAAGGATAATAAGCTGTGCAATAAAAATCGACTTCCATTTCGAAGTATAAAATTTCTCAAGATATTCGAAATTAAATAGAATTCCCAGAAAAATAGTTAAATTAAAAGCAATGAATATTGGAATTCCGCCGAGAAGAGGCATTGGTTTCTTATGAGTTTTCCTCTTAGAAGGCAAATCAATAATATTTAGTTTTTTAGCTACTAATCTAATTACGGGAGTAATGAGAAGAGATATAGCGGTGGAGGCAAGAAAAAAAAGAAGGTATTTAATCATAGGAGGGAAGCTTTATAGATTTAATATAATATGGGATTTATCAGAATTATTAATAAAGAATATTTATTTTTAATGCATGAAGATTGGATCATTTTTTTCTTCCATATACAAAAATTATGATTTTAAAAATATTAGGAGAATATCGTTGATGAATCACTCCTAATAAGTAGAAGAAGCGAGTTTCTTATCTTCACAATCTGTATATAATGATAATCTTTTTGTTTTTTTAACTAGCTTATTTTAGAAATTGAATCACCTTCGAAAGTGGTTTTAATAAAAATGTAATTGGATTTGCTTTTAATCCATTTTCTTTCCAGGCGCGATAACAAGATATATTGTTATTTATAATATTAATAATAGAAGGTCTGCTTTGTCCCCCTGTTCTCATCTTTACTAAAATCTTGGGCATATAATATGTTGAAATATTATGTTTATATAAAAACCTGAGCATTATTTCATAGTCTGCGACTATGGGAAATTTTAGATTAAACGAACCATATCTTTTGTAAATTTGATTTTTGACGAAAAAAGTGGGATGTGGAGGCATCCATCCCCTTTTGAATTTTATTTTGCTATATTTCCCTGATCTCCAAAATCTTATAATTCTATTTGTATTTTTTCGATCTATATATATGAGATTGCCATAACACGTATCAACATTTTTTTTGGTAATAAATTCTACTATGTTCTCTATCACAAAATCATCAGCATAAATATCGTCGCTATTAATTATGCCAACAATCTCGCCTGTTGCTAAATTTATTCCTTTATTCATAGCATCATAAACGCCGTAATCCTTTTTGCTAATCCAAAAAGATATTTTATTTGCATATTTTTTTATAATATCTAAAGTCCCATCAGTAGAATCACCATCAATGATAATATATTCAATATTTTTATAGGATTGATTTACTACACTTTTAATGCAGTCTTCGATGGTGTTCGCACTATTAAGAGAGACAGTGATAATCGAGACTTTCATAAATAATTAGTAATTCCCATAATAGGCTAAAAGGAAGTATTTGGCAGAGACAAATTTTTTTTTAATGGAAGATTCTTCCATTAAAATCTTGGGATTTTACTCTTTAGATTTAATCTGTGCTTCAATCCACTTATACGTTTTAGCTAGCCCTTCTTCCAAACTTATTTTCGGTTCCCAGCCAAGGATTTTCCTAACCAATGTTAAATCTGCATTTCTTCCTCTTACACCTTGAGGAGCAGAAGTATTGTATTTTTTTTCAATTTTTTTCCCAGAGATTTTAATAATAATATCAGCAAGTTCATCTATGGTTAGCAGAGTGTCAGAACCAATATTCAAAGGTTCAGAGTAGTTATTCTCCATGAGCATTATAATTCCTCTCAAACAGTCGTCTATATAACAAAATGATCTTGTTTGTTTCCCATCACCCCATAATTCAATTTCTCCTGAATTTGATATTTCTGCAACTTTTCTACAGAGTGCTGCTGGTGCTTTCTCTCTCCCCCCCTTATATGTTCCTTCAGGCCCATAAATATTATGAAATCTGGCAACCCTTATTTCCAATCCATAATCTTTCTTAAATGCTTCACATGTCTTTTCCGTATACAATTTCTCCCATCCATAGAAATTATCAGGATCGGCGGGATAAGCATCGTCTTCCTTTAACGATGTAACATCAGAATCAGTTTGTCGGAAAGTTGGGTAAATACAAGCAGAAGAAGAGAAGAAAAATCTTTTTATTTTATTTTCAACCGAAGCTTGGAGCATATTAGCATTTACAAGAACATTATCATACATTATTTCAGCACCAACAGACGTGATAAATCCAATTCCACCCATATTAGCTGCGAGATTAAATACATAATCGATGTCTTTAGTTATTTTTAGACAATTTTCTTTTTCTCTTAAATCAAGATTTAATTTGTCAGAATAATATGGTTTTTTAATAAATCCATCGTATTTGATATCAACCACTCTGACAAACTGGCCTTGCTTATAAAACTCCCGTGCTAAATGTGAACCAATGAAACCGCCAGCTCCAGTTATTAAAATTTTTTTATTCATGGAAGCCTCCTTTTTTTATTTATATTGGAATTGATTTTTTTGATTAATAATTAATGATTTCTTCATATAAATTTATCATCTGATCTGCAATTTTATCCCATGTAAAATTTTCCTTCACTAATCTCACCCATTTCGTGCAGCCATTGAATAGTCTGCTCAACTCCAGCCTTCAGGCTATATGGCAAAGAGTCGGAAATCTTCATAATGGCCTGCATGTCAAAAACATATTCAGTAAGAATGTTGTTAAGCCTGAAACTTGATAGTGGGACACTATGCCAACCAACGGCCTTACAGCCATCTCCGATCCTTGCAGCTAATTTCGCCATCCATAACGGAACACGATAAATATTTCTTGCCCCTAAAGCCTGCCTGATCATATTCGCCATATCGTAAAGATCAGTCGGTTGGTCATCTGCCACATAGAAAGTTTTTCTATCTATCTTCTCTATTGATGCAAACAATATTTGATGTATTTGGTGAACAGTATTTTCTACATATCCGAGGGATCTTTTGTAGTGGCCAGAACCGATATGGAAATACCAGCCTTTTGCAATCGCCTTGAAAAAATTTTTATAAGGTTCTTCGCCCCATGGACCCCAGATAGAGATTGGCCGGATAATCGTCCAAGCATAGGGCAAATTTTCTGCTACACGAACAATCTGTTCCCCCCGAACTTTGCTCTTTCCGTATAACGTCGTTGGCTGATAATCTGTATCATGTTTCGGCACATATCCGATTCTGCACACGAGCAGTGAAGAAGTGAATATTACACGCTCAATAGTCGGCACCTTCCCAATAGCAAGTAGCAGGTTTTCTAAACCTTCCATATTTGCAGCAAAATCGCTCAATTTTTTCTCATCCAGGCTAGTTTTTGCCCCCAGATGAACAACATGGCTTGGTGAAAAATCAGCAATTATCTTTTTAAGATGAGAAGCTTTCAGCAAATCACACTCTTGCCAAAAATTCCTATGGGCTACATTGCACGGTGGTTTAATATCTATATTCATAAATTCTACCTCACCGGACTTCAACAGCAAATCAATGTAATTCGTACCGATAAAACCAGAGCCGCCTGTAACAAGTATCTTCATCCTTTCTCCTCCCAAATCGACCTTATTTCTGGCTTTTTTACTATTTTATTTTACAATTTTAATTCTCTGATTTTCTTTTTCGATTATGCACATCAGTGCAAGAACAACAAAAAAATATGCTATAGCATATGGGAAAAAAGAAAAACCTGCAATTAGTAGAAATAGAATCAAATAACCATCTTTTCCTTTAGTTTTCTTTATTATAGCAATTAGAAATGCAAGAATAATAGATATACCTATTATCCCTGATTCCACAAAAAAAGTTACAAGGAAATTATGTAGCCAAATGCCTAATATTCTTAATCCACCACCAAAACCTATGCCAAAAAGCAATTCCCTAATATTTGCAGACCCCACATAATCAGCGGTATTCTGCAGTATATTCATTTTTATTCTAAAACTAGGATCTGAGAGTATATATTGAAGTATTGGCGAAAATACAAATATAGATACTCCTAGTAAAATAGGCAATAGATATAGGAGCCATAACTTTCTTAAATTCGAAAAAATTAATTTAATCAAGTATATGGTGATTAATGCAATGAGTGAAGCTCTAGAAAAAGATAAAAGAATAAGTATTATTAAAATCAGCTTCTCAATAAAATATACTTTATTTGTACGGTCAGATAGATAACTAACAAAAAGGAGAACTGTTGACGCATAGAATGCTGTTGAATTTGAATCAGCGAACATAATGCTATTTCTTTTCAGTTGATAAAATTCAGTGCCGCTCCCCAGGATGAAAGAAATGAAATGTTTAATTAGATTTCCGCTATTTATAATTCTTAATAATGCTTCAATTGAAAGAATAATTATCGAAAAGATTACAAAATTCTCTGATATACGAAGTATTGATTTGAGTTTCGCTCTTGATAGCCTTTCATAAACCACGAAAAAAAATATAAACCATAAACAAATATTGGCTGTCATGTTTAGATCTCCACCAATAAACATTTGGAAAATGGAAAAATAGAAAAAAGCCACGATTGCTAAGATCATTAAGTTATTTAACTTTATTCGATAAGGAGACTTTAATCTGCTAATAATATAAAAATAAGATCCAAAAAGAGCCACAAAATATATAGGGCTTGGATTTGTAATAATAGGAATATTCCATGGGATAGATGAAAGGTAAAAACCCGAAAAAATGACAAAAATTGTTCCAAGCATAGGCCTTAAATTGGTTTTTCTATTAAGAACAGCCATCAATTACTAACCTTTCGTATAAATCAAAATATAATTTTCCCATTATCTCAGAAGTAAAATGTTCTTTAAAATGATTTTTTGCATTATTTGCCATTGTGATAAGCAATTCTCTATCTCTCCAAAGTTTGTACAAGTTATCACCAAAACACCCATAATCTTCAGGATCACATAAAAAACCATTGTATCCATCAATTACAATGCCTCTGAATGAAGGGATATCACTACAAAGTAAAGATTTCCCAAACATTAAAGCTTCTAAAGCCGCCAAGGATAGACCTTCCGAAAAAGAGGGCATTATTACTAAATCAACCTTGTCCTCAAGATAACTCAAAAGAGCTTTTCTTGAAATAAGACCTTTAAAATGAATTGAATCTTCTAGATGTAAATTTCTAACTTGTTTGCGAAGACTTTCTTCTTGTTTTCCAGTTCCAAAAATATCATAAACTATATCTGCTCCAAGTTTATTAGCATAGTAAACAGCATTTATTGCAGTTTTAATATTTTTCCGTTTTATTAAATTAGCTAAAGAAGAAATTCTAATTTTTGATACTTTACAAGAACTAATTTCGTCACAAAAACTCTTAGATAAATCTTCTATCCCATTTGAAATCGTTACTAAATTAGAAGAAGAATTTTCTTCTCCTTTTGCTACATCTTTTACGAAAGCCTTTTTTACTGAATTTGAGCATGCCACAATCTTTTTATATCTCTTGAGTGCTTCGCGCTGAGCCATACACATAAGCTTAGCTACAATAATGCCATAAGTATAACTTAGACTATTTATTGGTTCCTCATGAATAGTTGCTACTTTACATATTGATGGTGATTTTACTTTAGAAAGCATTACTATTGGCCAGAAACCATGTGCATGAACTATATCAGGAGTAGTTTCATTAATTATTTTTTCCAGATTTTTTTGGTCTTTTGAGAAAGGCAATTTTTTCATGCCAACTTCACAAAGCTCAAAATCCTTTTTAATAAGCCAATCCTTCGTAGATTCATCATTCATTCTTAATGAGATGAAAATAACATCAACACTTCTTTTCTTTATTTCTTGAGTTATAAGAGAGGCTACAATCGCTGGTCCCGATTCCTTAAAACTAGGTAATAACATGGCTACCTTATTAAGTTTGCGGTAAATTTCAAGAGGGGTGTCGCTTCTAATCCTCAATTTTTTCAATATTTGTTGTCCTTTTAAATGGTATTTACTTCCCTAAAATTTTTTTGATATTTTTAAATATTTTTTAAAGATTGGAGTATAGCCGATTATATTGTTTATTTAATTTTAAAATTAACTGATTTTCATTAATTTCCATAAGAAAAATAAATACTTTTTATTTTTTGTTTTAATTATAAAAAGAAATTTTACGAATTCCCCAAACAATGTATATTGAGCTCCTAAGTAAAGGAGAACCTGTATTAGATTTAACCTTTGCTTTTGATTACGAATATTCTTGAGAAATTCCTTTGCTAATTTTTTATCTTTTAAAAAAAATAAGTGCATAAACATTTTATTATTGTATCTATTTGAAACTAGTTGCTTTGTTTTTGTAGAACAGCCATATTTTTTCATATAATAAGCCTTAATATCAAATTCTGATTGGAAAAATTCAAATTGCTTTTGTGGATTTGATGAATGACTCATGGAATTTACCATAACTCTATAGGTTGAGAGAGATTCATTAATATAACCAATTTTTGTGTGTTTGGAAATTTCTAACCATAGAGGGTAATCGCCCATTTTAAAATTTTTTTCCATACATAAATCGAAGATATTATATCTTAAAATAAGTTCTCTTCTAACACAGACAGTACAAGTAGCAATGAAATTAAAAATTAGTAACTCTTCAAAAACATTACCAACAGGTACTTTTCTATCATAATATTTTTTTGCGGATTTTATATAAACATTTTCATTTTCAGATAATCTACCAAAATCGCTATGTACTAATCCATAATCCGGATGACTCTCTAAAAAATCCACTTGCTTCTGTAGTTTATAAGGATCGGTCCAATAGTCATCGCCTTCGCATAGGGCGATATATTTGCCTTTAGAATTTTTTATTAAATTTATCATATTCCAACGTCCGGTTGGTCTCCCGTTTATATAAATCACATTTTTTCTGTCGTTTAAAAAAAGGCGTATTTTTTCTGGATGATTTTTTGCATATTCTATACAAATTTCGCGAGTTCCATCACTGGAATCATCTTCTCCAATAAGAATCTCAAATGGGAAATTTGTTTTTTGTTTTAAAGCACCCTCTATTGCCTGAGATATATATTTTGCGTGGTTATATGTTACAATATTAACGCTGACGGTAGGTTTAGACATTTAAATATTTTTCTAGAGGAGTTCTTTTTAAATCAGAGTAAATTTCTTTAATAATTTTAGGGCTGAGTTGTCGCTTCCATTTATATTTTACATCCTTATTTTTGAAAACTGCATATTCACCTGCATGGTGTTTAGAATTAGAAGAAATTAAAAAATTCATTGTTTGTTGGTGCAAATTCAAATTAACAAAATCAAAAATTTTTCTTGTAATTTTAAAAGGTTCATCTACAAGATCTTCATAACAAATTACCAAAACTTTATTTGGAAATTTTTTCTGCAAATCTAGATACATACTTGTTAAAAGTTTCCAATCGTTAAAGCCCCAAAATTCTTCTTTTCCGGTCTTCCTACAAACACCCGTCTTCCATTCCTTTGATGGATCAGCGTCTTTAGGAAATTCTCTAGGCGCTTTTAGCCATGAATTAATGGCACCACATGGATTTCTAATTATGTGTATGAATTTTATTCCTCGTAGCAGATCTAACATTCTTTTTGTTAAATTGTGATATCGAGTTTCTTTGATTGCTAAATAATTTGGGGTCGAATTTTTTAGTTTAAAAATAGGATACTCTCCAGTTTTCCTTCTATTAGTTTGATTCAGAAAATCATTGTTCAAGAAATATACCTCTTTAAAAAAATTCTTCCATTCTTTTTTTGTAGAATTAGAATCCAATGCATTTTTAAAAGCATAAGAAAAGAGAGGAGAAAGCTTGAATCTTACATCAGGATGACTATCGAAAATCTGACTTAGCCAACTTGTTCCTGAACGAGGCATTCCATTTAACCATATAATTTTTAATTTCATTTTAATTTTCTATTAATACATTCATTCTATAATGTGCTGTATAAAGTGAATCATTTTGATCAAAAAATATACAATTTAAGTTGTTATTTTTACATATTTTAAAAATATCTTCTTTAGACCACCATTTTCCTAATCCTTTCGTTTTCCCCATTAATTTTATTTTTATAAAATAATTCGATTTTCGTGGTAAAGTATTGAAAAAATTCCACTTTTTATTTTCATCTAATACACTGCCTAATAAAAATTTAAATTTATTTTCAGTTATTTTTAATACATTTTGTAATAAAACATGAAATTCCTTTTTAGTGAAATAAGCTAAAGCGTCATAAGTAAGTATCTTATTGATTTTTCTTTTATTTAATAAATTATTTATTCCATCTAATTTATTAATATCATATAAAAAATATTCAACGTTTTTTTCAATTTTATATTTATTAGCAATTTGAATATAATGTTCAGAAAAATCAATTCCAATAACATAATTTACTTTCTTTGACAATTCATACGTTAAAATTCCATTTCCACAACACAAATCTAATAGATTATCTTTTTTGGTTAAGCTTAATAAATTTTCAATTTCATTTATCAAAATATTGAACTGATTTTTATCTATGACTTCACTCCTGACAGTCTTTCCAACTTGAAAAAGTAAATTTTTATCACTTTGCACTTCAATTAGCCTATACTTTTGCCAGAAGCATTTCCAATCCATTTTATTCAAATAAATAATTGTCTAACATATTTTTTATTTCTTCTTGGGAATTAAACATCATTACATCAACGATAGATAGTCCTGGTTCAAAGGTACTTCTTCTTTGGTTATATTCGGTTAAATTTACTTTAAGAAATTTTAGCTTTATATTGACCTCTTCAAATTTTCTTCTGTCAAAAATTTTTTCACCACCCGGTGGATTAATATATTCTTCAGCTCCTACTGCTTCAGAAATTCTTAATGCCCACTCTCCTGGATCATTTACATTACCAATTGCTAAATTCATTTCAGAGAAAATTTCATAATTAAAATGAATTCCTATATACTCGCAGGTTTTTTTTAGTAAGTGTGTATTTAAATAAGTTAAACTATTTGTTTTCAAGGTAAAACAACTCTTTAAAACTTCAACAACCTGCCTATAATTAGGAGCCTTTTTTTTATAATGTTCTAATTGCTTTGTGATTCTAGCCTTCCAATCTGTATTTTCTTTTATTACAATATCTTTTATCAAAGTATTACGGGAATGTTTTTGCAAAGGTACAATAATATATTGCCATCCTTCAGTTGGTTTCAATACCCGGTTACGATTTCCCCATCCATGTCTTATATATTGTATTTTATCAAAAACCACCCATTTATCTGTGTATTTAATTAAACTAAAATAACCTAAGTAAGGGAAAAAATAGGGTTGCATGATTCCTATTTTCATCAAAGTTTTACGCTTTAATTGGTTTAAGTATTTCTATAATTTTTTTAAGCTTATCTAAACCTAAATCTGGATATATAGGCAAACAAAGAACTTCTCTAGTCACTTTTTCAGCAATAGGAAGATTTTCAGCATTTGCAGAAGGCAAGCCCCGATAGGTAGGAAATTGACTTATCAAAGGATAAAAATAGCGTCGTGAAAATATATTGTTCTTTTTTAATTCTTCGTAGATTTCATCTCGACTTCGTCCATATTTTTTTGAACCTATCAGGATAGGAAAGTATTGATAATTATGTTTGACTCCTTTTTTATCAGTCAGATATCTTATGCCTTCTATGCCTTTTAACTCTTTTCGGTAAATTTCAGCAATTCTCTTTCGTTTTTCAATCATTTCATCAGTATATTTCAATTGCAGTAGTCCTAGAGCAGCTTGAAATTCATTCATTTTTGCATTTATCCCTGGGGCTACTACAGTAACTTGATCGGCGAATCCAAAATTCTTTAGATGATCAATCCTAATTTTTGTTTTTTTATCATGACAAATGATTGCCCCTCCTTCAAATGTTGTGAAAACCTTAGTTGCATGAAAGCTTAAAACAGACAAATCACCGAAATTGCAGATATATTTTCCATCTACTTTCACTCCAAATGCATGACAGGCATCGTAGATAACATGCAATCCATATGTATCCGCAATATGTTGAATCCGCTCGATATCACACGGATTTCCATAAACATGTACAGGCAAAATGGATGTAGTTTTAGGAGTAATTGCTGCTTCAATTTTTTCTGGGTCTAAATTGAAATAATTCGGCTCTATATCCACAAAAACAGGCTTTATACCGTTCCAGTGAAGAGCATGGGTTGTTGCTACGAAACTAAAAGGAGTCGTTATTACTTCTCCAGAGATACATAACACCTGGAGGGCGGTTATTAAAGCCAATGTCCCGTTAGCAAAAAGGGAAACGTAATTGACGCCGAGGTAATCAGCGAGTTCTTTCTCAAAGATTTGATGGTATTTCCCTTGATTCGTAAGCCACCTACTTTCCCAAATATCTTCAAGGTACTTAATGAATTCTTCTAATGGGGGAAGTGAAGGTCTTGTTACATATATTTTTTCTTCTTTCATTCTCTTCATTTACTTTCTGATTAATGTTAAATCTTCTTTAAAATTAACACCATATTTTGCAGTTTCTTGCGACGAAATATAATCAGAATGTTTTTTTATATCCAATTTAAAGCCTCTTTGCTGAAGGATATCGAATAAGTCTTGTCCAAATATTCGGTAATGATCCCTTTCACCATAATATTTTGAGCGTAATTCTTCCGTATTGATATTTGGATCTTCAAGCGAATTATACAGCAATGCTGAATAAGGGGTTTGGATTATAGCAAATCCTCTTTGAGCCAAGCATCTATAAATCTCATCAAGTGCCATAAGAAAATTGGGAATGTGCTCTAATACATGATTTGCAATAATGAAATCAAAATAATCATCTGGGAAATCTAATGTAGTCAAATCTATTTTTTTTACATCTCTAATATTGCTATATTTGCATAGATTGATATCGCCTACAATATATTCAGCAAGAGTTATCTTTTTTAATTTATTATATAATTGTAGTTCTGGTGCTATATGTAATACTCGCTTTTGTTCAAATAATTGCCAAAAATGCGTTTTATCAAAGAATAAAAAGATGTGTCTTGTTCTATCATGTGCAGAACAAAATGGACAAGCAAAATTATCTAGATCACTTCCTATTATATTCAACTCTCGAATAAAATTAGAATAATTTTTTAATCCTCCTCGGTAAGGTATAAATCTAAAAAAATAATTTTTGCAGATATTGCATTGCTTGCGTACTCCAATTTTATTAAATTTCAGCCACATGCAAGATTTTATTCTTACATATATTCTATAAATTATCTTAATATTGTGCAAAATGCTTTGATGCAATTTTTTATTATGTAATGACATCTTAACTCTTCATTATTGTATAATAATTATTTTGTATAATTATTTAAACCTATTCTCCGATTAATACAGACCCACGTTTTAACCAAAACTTTTTGAAAATTCCGATGGATTCTTTATAAACTTCAAAATCTATTAGCCTTGATATCAGATAATACAAGATTACGCCGGATGAAATTTGTATAATTAGCTTCGGAAAATACTGAAGATTGATTATCTCCCCGATAACCCATACAGTTAATCCCATTAAAATAGAAATAAAAAGATAAGGCATAATGTCTATAATTTGTTTTTTTGTTCCATAGCCAATAAATCGCTCAGAATAATAAGTGTTTATAAAATAAGCGATAAAAGTTACAATTACCTGGCCTATAATAAGAGCCAGAATCCCAAAGGGGAGGCACACAGCTATGGCTATAATGATAATCCCTTTTTTTATTATTTCCAGCTTCAACAATAAATCTGACCTTCCCTTGACCTTTAAAATGTTAAGATTTAAGGACTGAATCGGATAAAAAACACCTATTACGCATAAAAGTTGGAAATAAGGAACAGCAGGCAACCACTTTTCAGTAAGCAAAAATCCAAATAAAGGCTTTGCTATGGCGATTAAGCCAATCATAAGGGGAAAATTAAAATAAGCAAGTGTTTTGAGTGCTTTTCTAAATCCCCGTTTCAATCTATTATTATCATCTTGAATTTGAACAAAAACAGGAAAAGTTACATTTTCTACAATTGAAGTCATATTTTGAGAAGGATACTGCTGAAATCTATTTGCTTGATTGTAATATCCCAGCGTTCTCGCATCAAAAGCTTTACCGACGATGAGATAATAGATATTTTCAAAGAACTGGCTTAATAATCCTGAAACCAACAGTTTTGATCCAAAAGAAAAAAGAGATTTGATAGATTTCATGTTGAACATGAAAGCAGGTCTCCACTTGCTCAAAATCCATAACATCAAAGAACGAAAAAATACCATGCTCACATTCTGAACAGCTAAACTCCATATTCCGAAGCCTTTATAAGCTAAAATTATGCCAATTATTCCTGATATGGTAACAGTGACTATACCGACTTTCGTTTGTGTCTTGAAATCAATGTTCTTTATTAAGAATGTGGTCTGAATCAAGCTAAGTGAATGGAATATGAAGATTAATCCCATAAATCTGGAAATGTTTATTAATTGAGGCTCATTAAAAAAGTGTGCAATTAAAGGTGCTGCGGCATATATCAATAAAAACATTATAAAACCAAGAACTAAGTTAAGATAGAATACGGAAGAAAAATCAACCTGATTGGCATCTTTTTTTTGAATCAATGCTTGCCCAAAACCGCTGTCAATCAAGGATTGAGCCATAGCCATGAATATGGCCAACATTCCTATTAATCCAAACTCTTCGGGCAATAATAGACGTGCTAATATGATTAAAATAACAAAGCGGATACTTTGCTGACTTAATCGATCAGAGGCATTCCATAAAATCCCGTTGATCGCTTTCTGTTTGAGGGTACTCATATTTGTATTATTAAATTGAGCTTTGAGACTTTATTATTTTCTTAAATTTGATAAAATAAAATGCTTTCATTTAATTTTAGCTTTTTGCTTTTTAAGGGCTTCAAAAAAGAAGGCGAGCATTGTGAAGGCCATCAATCCCAATATGCCGGCTATCAATACATTGAGTTTCTTTTTGGGAGAGACGGGGTAAAGCGAAGAAGTTGGTTCTTTAATGAACTGAGTATAATCTATCCTCCCTTTTTTCTCATTTAAATTGTCAATTTTGTTTTCTAACTGATTTATTATTTTTTCTTTATTATCTATTTCTAAATTTATGTTCTCTTCTTCTATTTTTTTACTACTTAGCAACTCATTTAATGTATTAAAATATCTTAAGCTTTGTTGGATCTCATTAGAATAAAGGAGCATTGCTAAACTTTCAGATTCGCTCCTATTTTCTCTCTTTAAACTCAACCGTTGTTCTCTTTCTAGTGCTTCAATTCTTTTTCTTGTATCATTCATTTCTCTTTCGATATCTTTTTTTCTTTGTTTGACAATATTAAGCTTATTCTTATTTCCCTTGATTTCTCCCTCTATTCTCAATTTTTCTATTTCCTGTGATTTTATATCCGAATCAATCCCTTTTATTTCAATATCCACTTTCTCATCAAGTTGTCTTTTTAAATGGTTGAAAAGCGAAAGTAGAATTAACTTAGCTTTTTCAGTATCTTTTTCTTTTGTGGAAACCCGCACCAGATTTGTATTTTTAAGATTATCGGCTTTTAATTTCGGGAATTCTCTTATATCCAAGTTCAATTCAGTGGCAATTAGATGATTATAAGACTCTTGATTAATTTGACCTGCTATTTGCCTGGGATCAACAACCACAATTTCATTAAATTGACCCCCCTCTGTCTGGACAAGAAATTTGCTCGGCATAATTATGGCATCGATTTCCCATTGCTTGGGCAAAAGAAAACTAATTATTCC
>SDBU01004548.1_pt1 | contig 17003 bp, 12 predicted proteins | sample 2277071 | NCBI WGS metagenome assembly SDBU01 (sample SAMN10397929, study PRJNA504765) | marine sediment metagenome | isolation source: marine sediment core GS08_GC12, 126 cmbsf | place: Arctic Ocean: Gakkel Ridge, Loki's castle | collected 2008 | reverse complement strand
CACCATGGACCGGCCGGAGTGGGAACTGCCCCGCACGGCCGACATCCGCTCGCTGGAAACACTCGACGGTAGCTGGGACCTGGCGCTGGACACCAGGGACGAGCCAGGGCCGATTACATTGACCCATCGGTTGGAAGGCGAGCCACCCGCTGCCGTGGCCCTGGTGGACCTGCCGGCCCGGAAAGTCTACCGGCTTTTGGCCGGCGAAAGGCCCGCCCCTATCAGCGCCTACAACGAACATCTCTCATACAGTCTGAAGGTGGTGGCGGGATCGGAGAGTTACGTCAGCAGCACGACGAACGAGATCCTGGCGGCCCTGCCCAAGGAATTCGCCCTGGCGCAGAACTATCCCAATCCCTTCAATCCGAATACTACCATCGAATATGCCTTACCCCGGGCGGCACGGGTTTCACTGCGAGTCTATGATCTACTGGGCCGAGAAATGGTGATCCTTAACCAGGGCTGGCAGGACATGGGCTACCACCAGGTGGTCTGGAATGGCCGGGACCGGCGAGGAGTAACACTCGCCTCTGGCATCTACTTCGCCGTATTCCAGGCCGAAAACGTGATCCACACCCGGAAGATGCTGCTGCTGAAATAGTCTCTAATGATACCAAAGGCGGGCGGCTGTGCGCTCAGTAGAAACCCACCCCGGCGGTCCTGGAGTCTGACGGCTTTGGCATCTCCGCCCAGGAAGTTGGCGTCCTGACCAACCGGCTGCGGACCAACCTCACCCTACTGGGCACGTACCGCATCATCGAGCGCGGCTTGATGCAGCAGATCCTGCTGGAACAGGACTTCCAACTGACGGGGTACACCTCCGATGAGTGCGTGGTGGAGATCGGGCAGCTGCTTGGCGCCCATTTCATGCTGGCAGGCTCTATCGGGAAGGTAGGCAGCACCTGGCGAAATGCGGATTGTTAACGTGTAAAGCGGTGACGTGGTCCGTACCGCCGCCTATGATACCCGTGGCGAGGTGGATATTGTGCTCACTAAAGGAATGGGAGCTGCCGCTGGAAAGATCACCGGTGTGGAGCTGGTAGCCGCGCCGGCAACTGCAGCTAGCGCCACATTACGACCCGCCATGCCGGATGTGACCAGTGATCCACCTGGCCCCGTGCTCTTCGTGGATGATATTGACCAGGGCTCGACACCCGCCAGGAACGTTAGTCTATCACCGGGCCAGGTCCACAAGATCACCCTGCGCCTGGAGCGCTATCACCCCATGGATACCAGCCGGGCCTCTCAGGTACAGTGGCCCAGGTAGTGGGCGGGCAGGTTCGTGACGTAGGAGATCACGGTGTATGAAACCACCGCGACCAGGATAACGATGCCGCCGCGTGGCGCATGGTTGCCGGGAAAATATCACCAAAAGAGAGACGGGAGCTCCAGCAATTCCTTCACGTGAGCCGGGACAAGTGGTAAGGACCCGCAATCGCAGCTAATTTCTGTTGCAATCTGACCAGATGGCGTGTATACTTTGTTAGATTAAAATTTCCTGAGAGGTACCTGATGTTGGGACGAATCACTCTGCTATCAATGATCCTTGTGTCCCTATCCCCAGCCTGGGCCGTCGAAGGTGATCGCAAGCCCTTACCGTCCCTCGCCAAGGCCCTGGTGGACACCCATGCCGTCTTCGACGGTAACCGCATCCGCGATGATCTGGAGAACAACGGCATGTTCGTAAGCCACCGCCTCACCGGGCGTTCAGGCATGGAGTGGCCCCAAGGGTCGGGCCTGTACATCAATTTCGCCTCCGGCATCTGGCTGGCGGGGAAGGTGAACGGTGAGTTACACCTTTCTGCGACCGAGTATGGGTCGGAGTTCTTGCCAGGTCCTTATGGGACCGATCCTGGAGACCCCGACCATCGCATCTACAAGATCAACCACACAGATCTGTCAGTCGTCACCCGAAATCCCGATGTCGAGCGTTGGCCAGTTGATCAGGGGGCCCCCTGGGTGGACACCAATGGTGATGGCATATACAACGTAAATGACGGGGACCGACCCCGAATGCACGGCGACCAGATGCTGTGGTACGTGATGCACGACGAGGCAGACCGCGGCGATTCACTATATGGTGCACCGCCCTTGCATGTGGAGGCGCAGATGACCATCTGGGGTTATGACCACCAGGGGATACTGGGTGATATGATGTTCGTCAAGAGCCTTGTCATCAACAAAGGATTCGACACGCTCGATTCAGCATATTTCGGCATTTGGGACGATCCGGACCTGGGCTTCGCCGGCGATGACTTCGTGGGCAGCGATACCACCTTAAGCCTGGGCTTCGTCTATAATGATGGAACCGACCCGGATTATGGCGCTCCGACCCCCGCTCTTGGTAATCTGTTGCTGCAAGGACCAATCATTTCTTCAACAGGAGACACTGCCTACGCCTTTGGGCGAGAGTTCCCGGGCTTTAGAAACCTGCCCATGACTTCCTTTGATAAATTCACCTGAGGACCAGCTGAATGGGCGTGCCCCAATAACGCAACTCAGGCTTACCTATTCATGTCCGGATTCCGAGTTGATGGTTCCCCCATTACAAATCCGGAAACCGGCGAAGTAACCACATTCTTCAACCCGGGAGACCCTAACGATGACACGGGGCCCGGTGATGGCGTCTGGGTCGATGCGGATGACTATCGCTCGGGAGACCGCAGCTTCCTCATGAGTTCCGGCCCCTTCAGCATGGCTCCCGGCGATTCCCAGGAAATTGTGTTTGCCATCATCATCGCCCAGGGCGAGGACGCCCTGGATTCCGTCACCCGGCTGAAAGAGGCCGCCAGGCTCCTTCATGACGTATATACCACAACCTTTCCCGACCTGTACCCCCCCTGGCCGACACCCCTGGTGGCCGCGACCCCTCTGAAAGAGGCCATCATCCTCAACTGGGACGACGGGGTGAACGTATCGGAGACATTCCAGGTCACCGACGTTACTGACCGGCTACCCATACCGGCGGCCTTCGACACCACCTGGACCACGATGGTCATCCCGGTCATCGACACGCTCAGCACCGATCCCCTGGTGCTGGATACCACCTATACCTGGGAGCAGGCTATCGTCGCCATCGACACTACCTTCCGGGGCGAACCCACCACCTTCACCTTCCAGGGCTATAACGTGTACCAGCTGGAAACCGCCAGCGGACAGGGAGCCATCGAACGAATCGCCACTTTTGACCTGATCGACGGTGTCACCGATATCAAGGACCGGGTCTTGCACCCCGCTGTGGGCGAGTATGTGGATATCCGGGTGCAGTTCGGGTCTGACAGCGGAATCCGCCGCAGTCTCCTCATCGAGGCGGACGAATTGGGCGGGGACATTCCCCTGAAGATTAACCGGGCCTACTACTTTGCCGTCACCGCCTACGGCTACAACCCCTATGGCTTTCCCAGGACCCTGGAGAGCCTCCTGCAGGTCATCACCGTGCGGCCCCAGGCGCACAACACCCTCGAACCGGTGACCGAGGCGGACCGCTCCACCATACAGGCAGTGCACAGCACCGGCAGATCCGATGGCTCGGTAACCGTCAAAGTCGTGGATCCCCTCGCCATCACAGGTGATGAATATGAGGTGACGTTTCACAATAATCCGTATAGCTCGGCCATGGTATGGGACCTGACCAATACTACCACAGGTGCGCTGCTGGTGGACGGCAACCCCATCCAGTCCGGCGTTGACTGGGAGACTGGGTGGGAGCTGGGTGTGGAAGCTGGCCCGATCGTGGACGGCCTACAGGTGCAGGTCACAACTCCGCCAAACGGGTTCAAGGATTTTATTGTAACCGAAAATGCAGGAGGGGTTCTTGCAACACCTGCACGAGCGAGTGCACGATGGCAACAATATCCAGGGATTATCGATCCAGAGGAGGATTATTCCGTTGATCAACAGTTAGATAGATCGAATTGGTTCATCAGTACCAGCAATGGAAGCAATATTGCTTATGAGGATTTCCTTGGTTATGTGACTCGTTATAGCGGTGGATATGGAAATCCGGATGGCGGTATGCAATATCTAATTCCTGACGATTTCGAGTTCCGCTTTACCGAAGACGGGAGTAAGATGCTATCTTGGTGGGCCGATGATCAGCCTATGGTTAATACGACGCTTGAAATCTGGAATATTGGTGATGTCAATGATCCTTCAGACGATTTTCAGCTAATGGCTATATTCAATGACGATGATGAAAATGGCGAATGGAACCTGTACCAGGATGATAGCCCGCTTTCCGGTGGATCCAATGATCCCTACATGGAGACCTTTTATGTGTTGGAGCACGCGGGTAGAGAGCCGGGTAGTACCGGGTATGAAGCTATGGTAGCTGCCCTTACCGCTGATCCCCTCGCGAGTGGGGCTGATATATGGAAAACAGGTCCGGGATTGCCACTTTCAGTTGATGGTCAGATCACCAGAGTTGTTTTGCTGAACATGACATTTGTACAATGGAACGGTGGCGATGTGACAGATACTACCTGGCCGGCGAATGTGACATCAATGGTGCCTGAAGAGGGAACTGTATTCCGGATGGAGACCACCAAGCCCAACGCCTTAAGCGATGTGTTTACCTTCTCTACGGACAGCCTGAAGGCAACGACGTTGGCTCTCGACATCGATGCCGTCAATGTATGGCCCAACCCCTATTTCGCATTCAATCCGGAGGAACGAACACCGACACAACGCATCGTGATGTTCACCAACCTGCCCGAGACAGCCATCATCCGTATCTTCAACCTGGGGGGCCTGCTCGTGAAGATCCTTCGGCACGATGACGGCTCCCAATACGAGACCTGGGACCTGCGTAACCTGGATGGCAGGCTGGTGGCTGCCGGCATGTACATTGTCCATATCCAGACTCCTTACGGCGATAAGGTGCTGAAACTGGCCGTGGTGCAGCCGAAGAATTAGATGGTCAGGTGCAAATTCCCGCAGAATGCTTGTCCCGCCAATGGCGGTGGCGGAGTTGGATGCTTCAATAGTCGATGTCTATCACGCCGTAGGCGGGGCTCGATAATGGATGTTGGATATTAGATATTGGATGAAGAATCCAACGGGCCGCATCCTGATCCTCAGGGACTATTTTGCGTACGCCGGGCCTTGAAGCGCAGCGCACCCGTCAGCCGCCAGATTGCCATCATCAGCACAAAATAAGCCACCAGGAGACCCAGGGTGAGCCAGTAGCCAGTCAGTTCGTTCGCGAAGATGTTTTTGAACACCGTCATTGGCAGGGTGAGTACGAACAGCAGCGGCGCGCCGACCAGCAGGGCCACCCCGCTGCCGTAAACCAGGTCCTCGGCCACCGGGGTCTCGAAATGGGGATCGGTGACCCGCACCAGCACCAGTCCCGAGTTGATGGTCCCGGTGAGATCGCCGAAGATGCCGATGAAGCGCTCGAAGTGGTAGTCATCGAAGGCCCGCCACATCAGCCAGCGGTGGAAGGCATAGGTCGCCAGGCCGGCCAGGAGCGACATCAGCAGCAGAGGCCAGCGGTAGGCCCAGAGAATAGTGAAGCTGATGGCGGCGATGGAGGCGGCCACCAGGTAGTCCATGAACAGACCGGCGCTGCGGGTCATGAGGCCGGGATCGATCAGGTAGCCCCGGCCGGCCTTGTCGATCAGTTTACGGGCCGCCAGGGTGATCAGGGCCGCCCACACGAAATGAAACGACCAGATAATGTGGGGGAAGTCGATACGCTCCAGGACGGTATCCCGCATCAGCCAGGTTACTCCGTAGGTGAAGGCGTAGGTGGCCAGGTACAGGGCGCCGATCAGTCCCATCTGGAAAGCCATCGGTTCCATGGCCTCGGAGGCGATGGTCAGCCGGCCGGCGGAGCGGTAGGGCGGCGGCTCTTTGAGCACCCCCCGGCGCACCGCCTCGTCGATCTCCTCGATACCCTTTACCAGAGTAGTCTCCCGATTGCGGATGCCCCGCTGGATCAATGGTATCCCCACGAAATAGGCGATCAGAAAACCGATGGCCGCCAGGGTAAGCCCCACCACACCACCGCCCTCAAAGCCGAACTTCTCCCAACTGTGGCCGATGCTGTAAGCCAGGCCGGGGCCCATACCGAAGCCCAGCGGCACCAGCAAGCCGATACCGGCGAACAGATCGGGCATAAAGGTATTGATCAACAGCAGGGCGATCAGCAGGCCGACGGCCCCCTGGACCAGGTAGGTGGTAATGAAAGCGAAGCCCATGCTGAGTGGGCCGCTGCCCCAGGATTCCTTTGGTTGGCGCAAACCGAAGGCGATAAAGGTCAGGGCCAGCAGATGATATACGTACATACCCAGCCGCTCAGGAGAGATATTTGCCAACCCCAGCAATTGGGGACCGACAATCAGGCCGACGAAACCGGCGATGACATTATTGGGTACCATGAAGCGCTGGAAGAAGGGTACATAGCGGCGCAGGCCGGCGCCCACGATCAGTAGCAGGCTCAGCCAGGCCATATCGAGGACGACATCCTTAAGGTTGGCTGTTAAGTCCCAGGGGGTGGTCATGGGGTTGAATTCCGCTGCATTGGGGGCGCTCAGTGTACCGGCACCGCTACACAGGGATTGTTCTCTCGCCGGTAGAGCATACTGCCCAGCGCCGGCTGTAGGCAGCGCAGGTAATATTCCCATTGAAGGGCGCTGGTAGGGCCAAAATTGAGCTGGTACAGGCACTGCTCGGTGCGCAGCTGCAGCTTGTACGTCTTCTCAATCGAGATAGTCCGGATATCCTCCAGGGGAATCACCACCGGCGGCCCGCTACCGCAGGGGACCAGCTCCACCCGATCTTCCCGCAGCAGGCAGTGATAGTTTCCCAACCGGGTTTGGTGGAGCGAATCGATCTCCTGGTTGACCGGCAGGTCCAAGGCCCGCAAGTAGGCTGGGCCATGGGCCCCATAATCACGCAGCTCCCGAGGCAAGGCGCAAATCCGGTGAAAATAGGCCGTTGAGGAGCGGCACTCGCCGGAATCCATGTTCGTCAGGAAGGAATCGCCGCCCACCATCCAGCCTGAGCCGCAAGCGTCACACAGCAGGTAGCGGCCCCGTTTTTCTCTCAGGGAGCCATCGTCGCCGCAAGTAGGGCAGCGGAATATCAATTTAGTAATGCCGGCGGCGGGGCGGAATCCCCGTGGGACCTTGGGTGGAAATTGGGTCCGGCCCTGATCCGGCGACCACAGGATAGCCTGATCCACCATCCGGGCCACTTGATCGTCGGTCATCTCCGGCGTGAAGAAGAGCGGCGCTTTGAACTCGATGGTGACTCGGATGCGCCGGGGCCAGTAGGCCCAGCGGGGCCATGAAAGATAATTGTTGTGCAGGATCACCGGGTGCACCGGGATCCCCAGCCGCCGGAACAGCTTGCCGGTGGAGGCGATTGTCGGGAGGGTCACACCGTCCCAGTTGCACCCTCCCTCCGGCATGACGACCACCATGCGGTTGTCCTTTATCAGGCGCATGATTTCCCGTACCGGAGTGGTCTGGGGCTGGAATTTGCGGGTGGCCACACCCCCGATGCGCCGGAGCAGCCAGGTGACAAACCCGCCCCGGAAATATTCCTCGGTCAGCAGTCCGGCGGTGGGTTCGTCGTAAAACTCCAGGTTGACCATGAAGGCGTCGTAGGCCTGGGAATGGTTGGTGATGATAAAGCAGGGCCCCCCGACCGGCATGTTTTCGCGGCCCACGAACCGGGGCCGGAACATGAAGCGCAGCAAGGGCGCCAGTACCAGCCGCATCAGGCGGAATGCGAAGGGACTGAAAGTGCGCCGAGGCTTACGACTACCGATAATTGTTCCGCTTCGAATACAGGGTCAATACAGTGACTTATTGCTCGCTTAAAGGCCGGCCCTGTTCATCGAGGCTACCAGCGGCCACAGCCAGGAGATTAGCGGTCCGAATATACTTACTGATCGCCTGGTTAACCGCGGCTAATGTCAGTCCCATTATCTCCTGGGGATACTCATCGAGGTAGTCCAGTTCCCGGCCCCGTTCAATGACGTCGATTATGGCCGCCGCCATCCCCCGGGTGGTTGCCAGACCCACCTTGAAAGTACCGGTGAGGGTAGTCTTTTTGGCTGCCAATTCCTTGGCCGTGACGCCAGACTCCGCCCACTTGGTAATCTGTTCCGTGGTGGCAGCGCGGCCCGCTTCCACAAGTGCCGGCGCGAAAGTACCGTGGGTGATCCAGAAAGCGTCCTTACCCTCGCCGGCCCCGCCCAGGGCAGAGCCGATGCCGTAGGTTAGACCGGCCTCATCGCGTACGGCGGTCATCAGCCGGGCGGCGAAATTGCCTCCCAGAATATAGCTTCCCAGGTACAGTGGCAGGAAGTCAGGATGTTCGCGGTGGATAGGGATCACCAGCCCCAGGATCAGGTCGACACTGGTCTTATCAGGTAAGCTCACCACCTCCTGCACCGCCGACCGGTCCCGATGACCCCGCAGCCGGTCCTCCGGGGGCAGATCGAGCCGCACCTGGCGCCAATCGCCGAAGCCGGCGAGCAAGGCCTCCGCCAGCCGGCGATGATCCACATCGCCGGTGGCTACCACCAGCAGGCTGCCCCGGCCATAGCAGCGGCCATGGAATTCGGCCAGCTGCGGCCCGGTCAGACGCTTTACATCCGCCTTCTGCCGGTCGAAGGGCGGTGTATAGTTGGGATGTCCCTCAGGGTAGGCCAGCTGACTGAAACGCAGCCGGGCCTGCTCATCGGTGCTTTCCTGCTCCCGCAGTAGATTACCGAGCATACGTTTCTTAAGAGATTCCAGGTCAGCCTCCTCGAACGCCGGCTCTTTTAACTGTTCGGCCAGCAGTTCCAGCACCAGGGGCATATGCTCGCGCAGGCAGCGGGCGGAGAAGTTCACCCGGTAGTCGTCGGAGCTAAAGGAAATTTTTGCGCCCACCGACTCCAGCAATCCGCTGATGGCAAACTTGTCCCGCTGCCGGGTCCCTTTGTCCAACATGGCGGCGGTTACATCCGACAAAGCACAGTTATTGCTGGAATTGAAAACCTCACCGCCGTACAGGCTGCCATAGATGGTCACCACCTCCGGGACACCCATGGGCATGGTCACCAGTCGCAGGCCCGGTGCTAGTTCCCCGCTGGTCATCCTGTCGGCCAAACCGGTTGGAGCACTCACTTTTGCGATTCTTTCACTGCCGCGCCCCCGTTGCTATGGCCCAATTGAGGCACAAACCAACCGGTGGTACTCTGGTCTTCCTCCAGGTAGAGGCGGGCCACCCGCTGTACCTCGGTCGATGTCACTTCGGTCAACCGGTCTAAATAGGTGGTGTAGTAGGTCCAGTCGCCCAGGGAAATGGCTTCGTTCAAGGCCGTGGCAATGGAATAAGAACCGTCCCGCGAAAAGGCCACTCCCGCTTTAGCCATAGCTTGAGCCCGGGCCACTTCCTGGTCCTGTACCCCTTCATGCTTCACCAGCCCCAGGGTCTCCAGAACCAGGTTCTCCACTTGCTCATGGCCGCTGTCCGGCGTCAGGAAAGCATAGATCATGAACAACCCATTGTCCCTGAAGGGGTGGTTCCCCACGTGGACATTGGTTGCCAGGCCGCTATCGATCAGTGCCCGGTAGAACCGGCTGTTTTTACCGCTGCTCAGGATGTTGTTGAGCACTGCCAAGGCGTAGTTGTCCGGGTGCGACCCCGGCGGGGTTTTAAAGGCCACCCCCACGATGCCGGCCTCACCGGTCCGTTTGATGATGAACCGCCGGGGCCCCTGCTGCCTCGGTTCGGTGGTATACATGTCCGGAATCGGCTGCGGGGAGGAAGGCAGGGAGCCGAAATGGAGCTTGATCATGGACAGGACTTGTTTCGTCCGGAAGTCACCGATTACGGTTACCGTGGCGTTGTTGGGCCAGTAATAGGTGTCATAGAACTGCCGCAGACGTTCGGTGGATACACCTTCGATATCCGACTTCCAGCCGATGGTGGAGTGGTGGTAAGGATGAGCCTGGTAGGCGGTGGCCCACATGCTTTTTTCCAGCGACTCCCAGGGGTCGTTCTCCCCCCGCTCGAACTCGTTGCGTACCACGGTCATTTCCGGCTGGCGGTCGCTATCCCGGAGCAGGGCGTGACGCATGCGGTCCGCTTCCACGGCCATGGCGGACTCCAGGTGCTCTTTAGGCAGTAGTTCGAAGTAGTTGGTGCGGTCCAACCAGGTGGTGGCGTTCAGGCGGGCACCCACGTTCTGTAACAGCGTCCAGATGGTATCCCCGCTACCCTTGTTATAGGCCCGCGATCCCTTGAACATCAGGTGCTCCAAAAGATGGGTGGCCCCGGTATGTCCGAGGGCCTCGTTGCGGGAACCCACCAGATAGGTAACCATGAAGGTCACCACTGGAGCGGAATGCTCCTCAAGCAGCAGCACCGTTAAACCGTTGGTTTTCAGCCGGTACTCTGAAATTCCACTGGAGAATTTAATTTTGGAGTAGTTGGTCATGTCTTCTTTTCAATATGAATAAATGGTTGCAGAACCGGCCAGGCCGGCGGGGACCGAAGAGCAGCTCGGGCACATAAATAACACATTTATTGGAACTTATGCGAATTTCCGGTATAGAATCGATAGAAACCGCCGATAGGGGAAAAAGGAGAAAGTATTCCATGGCAGGTGGCCCAAATCACAATATGGAATTTGGGGCAAGTTTAATCTCGACTAAAGAATATTTTTTGCTTAAGCTTCGGCCAGGTAGAAACCATTAAGGATAATATTCCATGAACGCAAAGCGGTTATACATTGTAACGATTGCCGGTCTACTGGTTTTTAGCGGTTGCGCCAAGGAAGCTGCTGAAGAAACGCCGACCCCAGAAGTGGTGGTTTTGGAACCGGAGGTAGAGGAGGTATCGGAGATCGAAGAAGAGCTCCCGGTGCTGGAACCGGTGGAAGCCCCCGAGGAGGAGTTCATCACGGAAATACCGCCGGCGACCATAGAGATACCGGAAACGCCGGTCCGGGACGTGGAGCGCGGATTGCATCCTGACAGCGTCTTGTTCCGCTACATGATCCGCCCGGACGACTGGTTATCCAAAATTGCCTTGAAGGAATATGGCAATCCTCGGGTCTGGCGTCGGATCTACGATTGGAACCGGGAGAGGATCGGGGAAAATCCTAACTTGATATACCCATATCACGAGTTGGACCTGTTTAAGCCTGAGTACGAGGTCACGGAGCAGATCGTCGACTTCGTTATCCACGAAGTACAACCGGGCGAAAACCTGTGGTCCATAGCGGTGAAAGAGTACGCCGACGGCAAGGCCTGGAGCATTCTGTTCTGGGACAATGAGGAGCTGCTCAACTCCAACGCCGGCATGCTGAAACCGGGAATGCGGTTGCAGGTACGCACGCAAATCTGGTCGGACCGGTAAGTCAGCGCCCATATTTATTTAAAATTAAAAGGCCCCGCATTTTCGGGGCCTTTTTTCATAACGTACAACGGGTGGCCTGCTAGCCCTTTTTCTTCTGGAGTTTTTGCACCCGTTTCTGCACCGCCTTATAACCACGGTACTTGGGGTAATTATCCAGCACGATGTGCAGGGTATGGATGGTGAGTTCCAGGTTTTTCAGGTCTGATTGATAGATATCCGCAGCTTTGAGGATGCCGGCCACAGCCCTCTCATTGGCCTCAGGATACCGTTGGAAAATATCCAGGTAATAGGCCACGGCGGCATCATACTGGCGAGTCTTTTTCGAGATAGCAGCCAGCCCCTCAAGTGCGGGAATACCGATGGACCGATCTTCACCGTAGGTTGACAGGATTTCTTCATAGACCGCCAAGGCGCCGGCCGGCGAGGCCAGTTTGTCGCGCAGCAGCTGGGCAAAGCTGAACAAAGCTACCGGGGCCAAAGGGTCGTCCCCGTAGGTATCGGCCAGGTGGCGGTACAGATCGCCGGCCAGTTTGAGGCGTTTAAGCCGGGTCTCGTACAGCTGGGCCTGAGCCATCAATGCGGCGGGCGCTTGCTTGTGGTCAGGGAATTCCTCCAGGAATTCAGCGTACCGCTGGGCACCAAGGCCATGCAGCTCCAGATCGGAGGTGGTGACTTCGGCCAAGGCAAAAGTGACCTGGGGAAGGTACTCACTCTCCGGGTATAATGTCCGAATCTTCATATAAGTTAGAATTTCCGTGTGGAATTCTCCCAAAGCATGATAGTTTTGGGCTACCCACACGTGCAGCTGGTCGGCCTGGAAAACAGCCGGATACAGGGCCAGGAAATGCTGCGTCTCAGCTACAAAATAGCGGCGTGCATCTCTGTGCTGCAGGGTGCGGATGTAGTCCAGGAAGTGCAAGTAACGGTAAAAGTATTCATCCCCCACGTTCATGGAGTCGGAGTTAAGCGCCACCTCGTAATACAGCCTGCCGATCTCATCATCCTTGCCCAGCCGCTCCTCGAGCTGTCCCCGGGCGTGTAGGCCGGCCTCGGACTCGGAATATAGGAAGACGGTTTTTAGATAAGTCAGCGCTCCCCGCACCTTGTCATCCTGGGCATAGTAGTTATCGGCCAGCAGGTTCAGCGCCTCGGGTGTGTGGCCCTGTAGTTCGGACCAGCGCAGATATTGCCGGAATTCGTCCAGCTTGTAACGGGTCAGCTCCTCTCCGCCGCCGCCTCTGAACAAGCGGGTGAGTCCCCGGCTCTTGACCGTATAATCCGTCATTCCCTGCAGGTGAACCAGGTACCGGGCATCGGCAGTGGAGTCGATGGCTTCCTCTTCGACTGCCATCAGGGCGTTTTTCAGCTCCTCGTACATGCCCGACAGGCCCTCCTGGTTGGCGGATAATTTTCCCTCCAAAACCTGCAGCATGACTTTCAGGGTAGCCACCGTATCGGTGAAAGCGCGTTCCAGGCTGTCGGCCACCAGCAAGTCGGAGTGGGCCTGTCCCAGCAATACCAGGATGGAATCACTGAGCGCCGTCAGCGAGTCGTGACGCGACTGGAGTTCCTGCTCACGGTGAAAACTGTCGGCCAGGGAATCACTTAGAACACTGAGCTGCACAATGTGCAGGCGGTTGTCGGCCGTAGCGCGGTCGAACAGGATTCCTAAACGGGAAAGACTGTCGGCCGCCTGATGCAACTCAGCCTGGACTTGGTCGAGAGTGTCGGTCAACCCGGCCACACTCTGTTCCAGCCGGCGCAGGGTGAAGTTGGCTGCCTCCAACTGCTCCTGTCGCAGGAATAACGTGTCCTGCAATAACGAAATGCGATCTTCGTAAACCTCCTCCAGGAGTGATTCTCCCTCGATAGCGGCGGTCGTATCCCCGGGCTCCTGGGCCATCAAGCCGGCGGCGGCCACCAAACCCACGATCCAGACCAACCGCCGGGCGATCATTCCCCACCGGTGGGGCCATCCATCACATGATTGGTTTCCGGCCAGCGCGGGTCTGCTGTGATTTATGTGGCTCATGAACAGTTAGTATTCGGCTTCTATTAGGGGTCTATCCGAGGCCTTGAAGGTACAAACTTCTGTGCGGCTTGTCTAGTACCGGCTCGAGGAAATTGGATCAGGGCGGTTAGTCGCCGGTCGCAGCGTTTTTCAGGCATATATCGCAATCACAGAGGCTGCGCAGGTAATCGTAAGTATAGATGCCGGTGGAATGGGCATCAGCCCAGAACAGCTGTAAGGCGTAGTTCCCTACCGTTTTCAGCCTAGACAAACGGTAGCTTTGGGTGGTGAAGGCCGGCTTATCAGCCGGCAGAAAGCGTCTTCCCAACAGGTCCGGTTCGCCGCGACAGTTCGCGCAGGGGCAGGCCCGCCTCAAACTCTCTTGTGACAGCAACGATTCATGTCCGTCCTGCCATGTAACTGCCAGGTAGTCGCCGAAAGTCTGATACAACAGCGGTTGATCCATGCGCAGGGGGTAAATTAGCCCGGGGGATCGATCTCCCACAACCACCCGATTCACCGCTTGCCCGTCCAGCTCCGCGGCAGTACCTTGATCCTCCCATGAGACTAAGCGGTTGAAAGGAAACAGTGCCGGCTCAGATTCCTATGCTTCTGGCAACCTTGGGACTGTGTGGTCCGGTGGTGATCTCCGAAGTGATGATCGACCCCCAGGGGAGCGACAGCCCTAACGAATTTGTGGAGCTGGTCAACATCGGCGATTACCCCGTAGATCTCACCGGCTGGCGGTTGGCGGACCTGAACTCCACAGATGACCTGTCCGGTGACGACCTTACCCTGTGGCCGGGGGAATATGCCGTGATCTTCGAGGGCGATTACTCATCCGACAGCGGCGCCTACGCCGGGTTGGTGCTGCCGGGGACTCACATACTGTTTGTGGGCGATAATTTCATCGGCAGCGGCCTGAACAACGACGCCGACAGCCTGTTTCTGCTGGACAGTGCCGGGGTGAAAGTTGATTCCATGGGCTGGTCGGGGGGAGTGATTCCCGGCCATTCCCTGGAGAAGGTCCTGCTGGGGGACTGCGACACGTCCGGTAACTGGCTCTCAAGTCTCCAGCTGCTGGGCACCCCCGGCAGACCCAATTCCGTGGCGGGCCAGGTGATTACCGCGGTGGTGCGGATCAGTGAGATCATGTACCGGCCCCTGTCGATGGACCCGGAATGGGTGGAGGTATTCAATCCCTCCGGGAGTGCCGTCAACCTGGAGCGGTGGGAGCTCTGGGACCAGTCCGCCGGCGTCCCCCTGCCGCAATACCACCTGATTCCCGGTGAATACCTGGTCCTGGCGTCGGACTCCAGCGCCGCCAGCGGTTGGCCGGCCGGAATCTCCCTGGTGACCCTCGCGGGCTTTCCGGCCCTCAACAACAGCGGGGACCAAGTGATCCTAACCGATCCCTTCTCCGTTGTTATCGACCAAATAGACTATACACCGTTCCCGCAAACACCGGCCGGTATCTCTCTGGAGAAAGTCGTTCTTGCCGGGGACAACCAGGAGGGGAATTGGCGCCCCAGCCGGCAGTTGCACGGCACTCCGGGGGCTCCCAACTCGGTGGCCGGGGAGGTGATCGATCTGGCACTGGATAGCCTTACAGGGACTTTCGATCCGGCGGCCGGGCGCTTCGAAGTAACTGCTTTCGTGTCCAATGCCGGATTGGAAGCCTCCGGCGGCCGGCTGTCAACCGCTGGGAACCAGGTAGCCGATATCAATCAACTGAGCCCCGGCGCCAACGCGGCCGTCAGCTTCTCCTGGATACCACCTCCGCTTTATGGTTGGCTGGAACTGGCGGTGTGGATCGAAGCCGCCCAGGATTATGATGCCACCAATGATAGTGGCCTGGTGCAATTACTGGTACCGGCCCGGCCGGGAGTGGTGCTGGTCAATGAGATCATGTTCGCGCCGCCGGCCGAGGGCCCTGAGTGGGTGGAGCTGCTGGTGAACACCACCTGGCTGGTCAATCCGGCGGACTGGCTGTTCGCCGATCCCAGCCGGGGCGCCCGGTTGCCATCCGGGGAGTGGGAATCGGGCTGGTTGGTGGTGATCACCGGCGATTCGTCCCTGGCGGCGGGGCTGCCGCCGGAGGCCCGGCTGGTGGTCGTGTCCGGGTTCCCGGCGCTGAACAACGCCGGTGACATCATCACACTCAGCGATCCCAGCGGTGTAATCGTCGACCGGGTGGACTATAGCCTAATGGACCTGTCCGTCAGCGGCCGCTCCTTAGAGCGGGTCTCCCCCCAGGCTCCCTCGAATGAGCCCTCAAACTGGCGCCCCTCCCCGGAAATCCAGGGGCATACCGCCGGCCGGCCCAACGCCGCCGCGGCCGACCCGGGAGCAGAGGGCCTGACCCTGGAGCCTAACCCGTTGCGCATCAACCGGGCGGATGCCTGGCTGGTGCTGGCCTACGCCACCCCGTTTGCCTCTATCAACCTGCATGTTACCGTATATGATCTGGCCGGGCGACGCATCGGCACGATCTATAACGGCGGGCCGTTGCCGGGTAGCGGTGAGGTGGCCTGGGACGCCCGTTCCCTGGACCCGGTGCGCTACAAAACCGGCCAGTATCTACTGGTATTCAAAGCGGTGGATGCCGGCTCGAACCGCCGCTGGGAGCGGCTGGAGCGGCTGATAATAGTTAGATAACCCCGAAAATGTGGGCCAGGTCACAGGTAGCTAAAGGATAGGACTTGTTTTTGATGTGTTTAGCTCATACAATTACCAGCCTGAAACAGCGTGGTTTCGCCTAGTAATAGTGGGGGTGGAAAGTTGCCTCCGATATAATTCAAGGATAAGCATTCAGCAGCAGTGCAATCTTTTAATTGAGAAGGAGTCAGGGAAGATGAAGAAACTGAGCACCAAGATTGTAGTTATTACCGTCATTGCCGCCTTATCAATGCCTGCGACAGGACAGGACATCGGTGGGATCCTGCAAGATTTAGCGCAGGATAATGCCCAAGGCTTCCTGGGTCCGCTGGGTACGGCCTTTGGTACCGGATTGAATTCGGGCACCTTTCGAACAGCCAAGCCGCACAAAATACTTGGGCTAGATGTAACCGCAAACGTCACTCTAATCGCAATTCCGGATGAAGCATTAGAATTTGAGTTTATAATGCCTGACCGGCCGTTATCATTATTGATCTCTGTCCCCACCGTGGGGAACGTTTCGATTGATGTACCACTGAGTAGTATATATGAATCAGGCCATATGGCGCCGACTTTCTTCGGTGCCAGCGAGTATTCCGAAATCCCAGTCAATAACAGCGGGGCGTACACTGCAATAGTAGACGCCGTTGCGAGTTCCACCGATTTAACTACTGATCAAGTGGAAACCGCATCCGGGGCGGCCATTACTTCCCTTGTTGGTACCCTGCCGGCGTTTACCGCTCCTGTAAAGGGAATTGATATTCCTTTATGGTTGACCGTAATGCCCCAGTTTTCGCTCGGTTTGCCATTTGACACTGAGCTGACTCTTCGCGGAGGTAGCGTAAGCACCGATGAAGGTGATGAGATTAAGTTCGGTGGTTTTGGGGCCAAAGTCGGTGTGAATCAGTTTATTCCCACCATACCACTGGTATTCCCGGCCATTTCTGTTGGCTACTATGCCACCAGT
>SDBU01004547.1_pt1 | contig 17004 bp, 15 predicted proteins | sample 2277071 | NCBI WGS metagenome assembly SDBU01 (sample SAMN10397929, study PRJNA504765) | marine sediment metagenome | isolation source: marine sediment core GS08_GC12, 126 cmbsf | place: Arctic Ocean: Gakkel Ridge, Loki's castle | collected 2008 | reverse complement strand
CAAAATGCAGGCCTACTGGTTGGTAGTCCGAGTTTTGCTGACACCGCCGGCCGAAGCCGCAGCCAGCCAAAAATGGAAGATAATTTATTTACAAGTCCTTAGTATGGGCCGGAGCGGAAAAGACTCACTTAAACGATATTTCCAGAAGAATATTTAGGCTGTTAGAAAAAGTATTGTGCGCCAAATGGCCACAGTATCAGTAATGTGTAGGGCCGCTTCAAAGATGGTGCCAAATCGTCTTTTATTTGGCGACAGCTTTGACCGGCCCGGCAGCAGCAGCGAAGCCTTTTAGTTTTAGCTCAAGCGATCTCCCTCCCTCGAAGAGGGTGGGCAGGGAGATTGCGGTCGTGCGAATAAGATGGATGCTTATGAGCAAAAGGTGGTCTCGTTGAGGCGTCAGCCTTTTATCCAACCCTCTTTGGTTCCGGCTACGCCGGGTTAGGGGCTATACAATGCGAGCTCTTAATAAAGACGAAAAACTATTTGAAAAAAGTGTACCGGTAGCTCCTCTTTTTTGCTTTTTTTGTTAGACAAAAAGGGGTGTTATTCTATGCCGGCTCTCTTTTAACCCACTATTGTTGAATAACCAGTAACGTGCATCCAATTTTTTTGACAGTACCGGGTTGTTAGTACCGACGACCGCCGCCGCCGCCGCCGTAACCACCGCCGCCACCGCCACCGCCACGGCCGCCGCCGCCGCCGCCGTAACCACCGCCACGACCACCACCGCCACGACCACCACCGCCACGACCACCACCGCCACCGCCACCGCGGTCAGTTTTGGGGCGAGCTTCATTGACATTCACAGCGCGGCCCCCCAAATCCTTGCCATTCATTTCTTCGATAGCCTTTTGCGCTTCCTGCTTAGAGGGTATTTCCACGAATCCGAACCCCCTGGATTCACCGCTAAATCTATCCTTTATAATGTTGACAGATTCGACTTGGCCAAAAGCTTCAAAAGCCTGACGCAAGTCATCTTCGGTTGTCTGGTTTGACAAATTTCCCACATAAATATTCACTTCGAGTCCCTCTTTTTAAACCTTAACCTTAATTTTCTCTACCAACTAACCCCGATACATCGGGGGACTTTCCAAAGTATAAAACTTAACTTATGCCGAGTATAAGACAAAACAGCGCTCTTGGGAAGCTAAAAAAATATAAAAAAGACGGAATATTGAAATATATTAGCCGATTATGACGCATTTTCTATTGATTCGGAGATTGATAGTCTTACCGGCGTCAGCTATTATTATTTCCGGCGGATTTTGCTAAAAAAAATTACCTCTGTCTGAATGTTACTCAAGCCTTTAGATATATAAAAAAAATCCTTGGGAAAATACGTATTTGGTATTACATTATGGGCAAAATTAGGTCATTACTTAATAAAGAAGCAGAATTCGACCCGGCAACGCTGGGTTCTGATCCATACCCGCCGGTGGCGGGTCGGAATTTTCTGTAGAGGTGTCTTTGGATAATCCGACAAAAAATCATATCCCGCTGACCAGAATCCAGAAGCTTATCGGCGAAAGGATGTTAAAATCCAAGCTGAGCAAGCCCTGTTTTTACGTTGGTTCGAAAGCGGATATTACCGAGCTTATGGCCATGCGGCCCAAACTTAGAAAGTCGCTGGGTGTCAAAATAACGACGAATGCCTTCTATATTCGCGCTCTGGGCTTGGCGGTGCAAAAATATCCTCTCACCGTAGGCAGATTTGACGGCGACAAGATAAGGATTGCCGAACGCATTAATGTTGGCTTTGCGGTTAATGCTCCGCAGGGCCTTGTTGTGCCGGTGGTGAAGGATGCCGGGGGAAAAACATTGCCGGAAATTGCCCGTGAGGAACAATCGCTGACCGATAAAGCACGTGATAATCAATTGACACTTGAGAATATAGAAGGCGAAACTGTAGCGTTGAGCAATCTTGGCGTGTATGGAATCGATTCTTTTCTGGGGATAGTGCCGCCGCCGACCAGCACTATATTGGCTGTTGGTAATGTCGTCCGCACAGTCATCTATGAAAATGATAAAATAACGGTGCGAAAAATTGTCAGTCTGTCTCTGGCGGCTGACCAGAGAGTTATCAATGAGACCTATGCCGCTGAGTTTCTAAGTTTCATTACGGAAGAGCTGCAAAACCCGCAACGGTTGATTTGACGGAAATTCTATTCTACTATCACTGTTTCGTCGGGTTTTATACCAAGCCGTTCGAATCTTTTACCTCGGCTTTTTTCATCACCGGTGTTAATTTCCCGGGCGAGTTTTCCCACTTTGAGCGCATGTTCTCTGGGTACGACCAGCACGCCATCACCATCGGCTACTATTAGATCGCCGGGGTAAACAAGAACGCCGGCACAATTAATCGGAAAGTTGTAGGATTCGGCAATAAGTCTTCCGGGTCGAACTCCGCGGGAGCTGTGTCCGTTTTTACAATAGACCGAAATCTTCTTTACCTTAACAATCTCATCGGTGTCCCTGGCACCGCCATTTGTTACAACTCCTACGACACCTTTTTCCGCCCAGCCGAGGCTATTATTGGAGCCGATAAAACCGCATTCGGGGATTCCACCGGCATCGATAACGACGATGTCTCCCGGTTTTGCCGTTTGGAGCCAGGCATCGGGGGCCCTTTTATATTGCTGAGATTTGAATTTTTTGAATCCTTCAAGGTCAGGAAACGAGTTTTGTCCGACTCTAACGTCGGTAGGCACATGGCGAACGGTAATGGCAAATCCTATTACTCTGTGAGAAAAATTTTCTACATCCCGCCACAGGGGCCGGATATTCTTGTCCATTAAACCGGTATCCTGCAGGCCAATCAAATCCATACCATCAAGCACATCCGTGAGTCGCAAATCCTTGTACAATTCAAGGATTTCTTTTCGTGCCTGTTTGCTGTCATCAAAACTTTTATTCTTCAGCAGCCTGACGCCTTTAGGTGTTGTAAGTTTCAGTGCGTTTGATTTTTGCGCTTCCGTGACAGGAATACCTGATAGCAAAATAAGTAATATTAGTGTGATAAGACTGACACATTTTGATTTACATTTAGTTGAGCAATACATAGCGACCTCCTGATAATGGTTTATAAAATTTTTGCTACCTAATTCGAGAGACACAGGTTACACTAAAACCTGTCCAAAAACAATGCAAATATTTTTTTGTTTAAGAACCCGCCGCCGGAGAACAGTATCTATTTTTACCTTTCTCTGCGGAAGGCCAAGGTCCCGGCTGAGATGCACATCTACGAAAAGGGCGGCCACGGTTTTGGCCTCGGCAAACAGAATACAGCCGAATCAAGCTGGCCGGTCCGATGTGAAGATTGGATGCGAGGACAGGAACTTTTGGATAAGAAAAAATAAAATTAAGCAAAGATGGTTCTGCGTCTAATTGGTATCTGGCTTCTCCGTCTTTGTTTGTGTCAATTCTGAGGATTGTGTTTCTGAATCAGATTGTGGGATTGATTTGATTTCGATTGGAGGCTGAGTCTGATTTTCATCTACGCCGGCAGGTTGCGCGCTTGGCTGTGGTAGCACCTGCGAATCAGGTTGCGGTGAAGGAATAGAGGGGGCCGGGGGCTGGGCTTGAATTTCACTGATAGTAACAGGCTGTGATGTATCTGGGGGTATCGGTGGCTGGAATTGGGCGTGGATGAGCTCGGCTACTTTTCTATAGTCTTCAGAGCCGTGGCAGTTTTGCTCGTACTCAAAAATTGTTTTGCCATAGCTGGGTGCCTCAGCGAGCTTGATATTTCTTCGGATATAAACCGGTAAGATTTGGGCCTGCGCCCAGGGGCATTTGGTCCCATGTGCCTTGTCGAGAAATTGCTCGATGTCGGCCCTGACTTCACTTGGGAGCGAGGCCCTGCTGTCGAACATACAGAGCAAAATCCATTTGACTTTCAGATTGGGGTTGATTCTTTTGTTTACAAGCTCGACGGTCTGCAGCAGTTTTCCAAACCCCCGCAGCGCCAGGAAATGCGGCTGAAGCGGGATGAGGACATCATCGGCGGCAGCAAGGGCGTTGAGGGTAAGCAATCCGAGTGAAGGAGCACAGTCGATAAGGCAATAATCGAATTTATCCTGGCTTAATTGAAGGGCCTCTCTCAGGATGGTTTCTCTGCCGACTACGCTTACCAGCTCGCTTTCGGCGCCAACGAGGTTGATATTTGCGGGCAGCAGCCAAAGATTCGGCCTCATGAGCAGAATTTGCTTTTCAAATTCAACTGACTGAGTGAGGACCTTATAAGAGCCGAACTGGACGATTTGCGGCTCAAGGCCGAGGTGGATGGTCAGATGCGCCTGAGGGTCAAAGTCAATAACGACCACCCTCGAGCCGGCGGCGGCAAGAGCTGCTGCGATGTTGACCACTGATGTGGTTTTCCCTACCCCCCCTTTCTGGTTTAATACTGCTATTGTTCTCATGGTAAAGAACTAAAGTGCCTAAAGTGTAAAGTGCCTAAAGTTGTAGAGTGTTTTTTAACTTTAGCTCACTTTAGTTCACTTTAGCTCACTTTAGGCACTCCAAATTTTAGGCACTCCAAATTTTAGTCACTTTAGTTTCTTCAAAATGGCATCGAGCACGCCATTAACAAAGGCCGGTGATTTATCAGTACTGAACTTTTTGGCAAGCTCAATGGCCTCATTTATCACAACTTTGGGCGGGATATCAGGACAGAATTTCAACTGATAAACCGACAATCTCAAGATGCTTTTGTCAACAGGTGAGAGTCTTGTGAATTGCCACTTTATTGTCGAGGTAATTATCGGTTCATCGCACTGTTCTAAATTTTCCCACGTTCCTTTCGTCCAATCCGAGGCGAGTTTTCGTACAAAATCGTCTTCATCAGCCTCTGTGAAGAACCGGTCTAAAAGCTTGAATAGGTCGGGGCCCTGCACATTGAGCTGATACAACGCCTGCATTGTCAACTCTCTGGCCCTTGTTCTTCTGTCCATATTCATCGTAGGGGCAACCCCGCGTGGTTGCCCTAATCTCTACTAATAGGGCAGACACATAGGTCTGCCCCTACAGATCAACTTAATTGTTCCATCACGTTGGCCATTTCCATAGCTGTTTGTGCTCCATCTGCACCGGCGTTGCCCATTTTTGTCCCGGCCCTTTCAACTGCCTGTTCGAGCGTATCGCAGGTCAGGACGCCAAATACAGTCGGTGTGGGTGAATCGTAGTTGATTTGTCCGATACCCCGGACTACCTGCTGACAGACATAATCGTAATGGGCGGTCTGGCCTCGAATGACCGCGCCGAGACAGAGGACCGCGACGTATTTGCCGCTGTTGGCGAGCTTCTTGGAAGCCTGAGTAATTTCACAGGCACCCGGCACCCAGACTACGGATATCTGTTCGTCAGCGGCACCATGACGCTGGAGGCAGTCTATCGCGCCGGCAAGCAGTTTTGAGGTTATGAATTCGTTGAACCTGCTGACTACAATAGCATAATTGCCCTTGCCGGCCGTTACCTGGCCTTTTATTTCTTTAATCATAGCTTCACTTCTCCAAATTATATCTATGTGGCACCTGAGTCAATTCACGTGTAGTTACGACCCGCCTGGGGAACCCGCAAAGCGGGAACCCTGGCAGCCATACATTATAAGACTCTTGGCAGCAGGTTTCCAGAAAAACAGCCCAGCACCAGAAGAACTACAGCTTATGCTGTTTTGGTATCAGAAGCTAAGCTGGGCAATTATAAGGGCTTATACGCCGAATTACCAGCAAAATTTTAGTGCCGGTAAAAAGGTCTTAACCCGACAAAAAACCGCTAACCTTTGTGTATTTTGTGGGCGATAACCACGCTGGATGAATCCTTAACCGTCGTGGGATAAACTAAGGTAAGGTGCGATTATGCTTTTTGAAGGTATGGAATTTGGCCCCTATGACAAAGCCGAGCGGAAGGCGCGGAGGGCTTTCGAGCTTTACGAAGACGGCAAAATGCCCCAGGCCCTCGATGAGCTGGAGACGGCGCTTGAGATAAACCCTTCCAACAGCTCGTGGCATTTCAACAAGGCGCTGACGCTGGATTCTATAAATCGGTTCGAGGATGCGATAGGCGAATATGAAGTTGCCCTGCAGTTGAACCCTAACGATTTAGAGATATTAAATTCGCTGTCGGTCGATTATACCCGCACGTGCCAATATGACCTGGCTATCGATACTTTTGAGTGTATCCAGGAGCTTGACGCGGGTTTTGAGCCTTGCTACTGCAATCGGATAATAACCTATACCGAAATGGGTCTGCACGACTTGGCTGAGCAGATGTTTTACTTGGCTCAGCAGATAAAACCGTACTGTGGTTTGTGCTACTATAATATCGGGAACAGTCTTTTTGCCCGGGGCCAGTATAAAAAAGCTATTCGCTGCTGGCTGCGAACGGCTGAGCTTGAGCCGAGTCATCCCCAAATCAACTACCGAATCGCCCAGGCTTATTGGTCGGACGGCCAGACTAAGCTCTGCCGGGAGTATTTCCTGACGGAGCTTCGCATCAACCCGGGTGATATTGATGTTATCTTCGATTTCGGAATGTTTCTGCTCGAAACCGAAGATATCGAATCGGCAAAGGAAAAGTTTAACAGAATACTTGAGCTTGAGCCGGATTTTGCAGCCGCCTTGTTTTATCTTGGAGAGATTGCTTTTAACAACCGCGATTATGAGCGGGCGGCCGAACTATTCAATCAGGCACTTCAAAAAGACAATACTCTTGCAGGGCCGTACTGCAGGCTGGCCCAATATGCGTTGATGAGAGAGCAAGAAACAAAAGCAAGAGCTTATCTGGTTTCGGAGCTGGAAACTTGTCCAGAGGATGCGGAAATCCTGGTTTCTATGGGCTCGATGTTTTTGAGAATTGGCGAGCTCGATTATGCAATGCACTGTCTGCTGCGGGCTGTTGATGTCGATTGTGCTAATGCGGATGCCTATTACTATCTTGGAGCTGCCAGGGCTATGAAAGGGGCGTTTGGGGATGCTGCGGAATTTTTTGCCCACACGCTTGATATCAACAGTGAGCACATTCCTGCGCTAAGAGATTCGGCTATTGTTTACTTGGCAATGGGCAGATTGGCCGACGCTGCGAAGAGCATTGAGAAGGCACGTTCATTGGCAGGTGACGATACACAGCTAAAAGCACTTGGCCGACGAATTCATCTGGCCCAGGTACGGCAGCGAATAACAGATTTCCTTTGTCGATTCAAAGTTCGACCCATCTTTAAAAAACTTTCTCACTAATTTTTTCAAAAGCTCATCTTTTAACCATCCTTCGTCAAAGCCACTTAGAGTTGTGCCAGACCTGATTTTACCGAAGTTTCGTCAAATCAAACAGAGACAAAAAGTTAAAACGAGGCCTGTGGTTTTGTCGGATATCTTTTGGGTGGGAGTTTTTCAGGAAACAATTTGCAAAATTTTGACAGATAAGTTAGCTTATTGCGTCCGGCCGAGTGGCGGAATGGCAGACGCTGGGGACTTAAAATCCCCTGCCCGTAATGGGCGTGTGGGTTCGAATCCCACCTCGGCTATTATGGTATCTCGTGTTAAGGTACGAAAGAAATAAAAGTGAGCTAAAGTGGCATTTACGTGTCACTTTAGGTACTTCGAATTTATGCTGGAGATAAATAATGGTAAACAAGAACCGTAAACTTGTAAATGTAGAAAAACCCAATCTGTATCGCCAGACGTTTCCATATACGGAATTTCCGAAGGTAATCTTCGATGACGAAAAAATTGAGTATGATATACCTCAGAAGATATGGATAACGGATACGACGTTCCGTGACGGTCAGCAGGCCCGGCCGCCCTATAAGCCGGAGCAAATCCTTAAGATTTACGACTTATTGCACGAGATAGACGGTGGGGCCGGGCTTATTCGCCAATGTGAGTTCTTTTTGTATTCAAATCGCGATAGAGAAGCGGTAGAGCTGTGCAAAGAGCGAGATTATAAGTTTCCTGAGATAACAGGCTGGATAAGGGCGGTAGCAGCCGACTTTAAATTAGTTTCACAAATGGGACTTAGCGAGACGGGCATTCTGACCTCGGCAAGCGACTATCATATATTCATGAAGCTGCGAAAGACGCGGGCCCAGGCGATGAACGCATATCTTGATATTGTCAAAGCGGCGTTAGACAGCGGCGTTACTCCGCGCTGTCACTTTGAGGACATAACCCGAGCAGATTATAAAGGTTTTGTTCTGCCTTTTGCCGCTGCATTGATGAAGCTTTCCAAAGAATATAAAAAGCCGGTGAAGATACGTCTTTGTGATACGCTTGGTTTTGGTCTGCCTTGGACGGGTGTTTCTCTTCCGAGAAGCATTCCCAAGCTCGTCCACGGGCTTCGGCAAATCGGGGTTCCATCCGAACGTCTCGAATGGCACGGCCATAACGATTTACACAAGGTTCAGGTGAACGCTGCAACGGCGTGGCTTTACGGGTGCTGCGCCGCAAACGTTGCGATATTCGGCTGCGGTGAGCGAACGGGAAATCCGCCCCTCGAAGCATTGGTTGTTGAACACGCACAATTGAAGGGAATGACCCAGGGCGTCAATTATGCGGCAATTACTGAATTAGCTGAGTACGCCAGGAAGGAGTTAGGTCATGAGATTCCGCCGAATTATCCATTAGTTGGAAAAGACTTCAATATTACACGGGCGGGTATTCACGCAGACGGCTTGTTAAAAAACGAGGAAATATACAACTGCTTCGATACCCAAAAGTTACTCAACCGCCCTGTGGGTGTGGCGATTACCGATAAGGCCGGGGCGGCGGGTATCAAACACTGGGTAGAGGCCAAGTACGAGATTCAAATCCCCAAGCATGACCCTCGCATAACCAAAATCAAAGACAAAATCGATGCCGAATATGCGGCTTACAGGGTATCGGTGATTTCAGACGAGGAAATGTTCGAGTGGATGCGGGAAGCTTTTGCTGGTGATTTGCCGCCGTTGAGAGAATAAGAAAATATCTCAAAAATGTCACCCTGAGCGAAGCGAAGGGTCTGGCTAACAAAAATAAGAGATTCTTCGCGGAGTTTATCCTTGAACGAAGTGAAGGGCTCAGAATGACAAATTGTGTTTTGAGATAGTTTCTAAGTAAATGAGTAGATGAGGGGAGGGGTGGATGAGTAAATTCATTTTGAGCATAAACGTATCGAGGCATTTACACCAATTATGCCGGATAAAAAAATCAAGGCAGTACTGTTCGACCTCGGCGAGACCCTGCTGGACTTCGGTAAGTTTAAGGCTGGCCGGCTCTTTCGGCAGGGGGCGAGATTATCGTACGATTTTCTCAAAAGCTGCGGCCAGCCGGTCGGCAATTTCCAATATTACTGCTGGCGAAACCTGATAGCCCTGCGCATACGGCACCTGCTTTCCAATATAATGAAAAACGATTTTAATTCCCTGGCGTTGCTAAGGGGGAAAGGTACAAAAAAAGGTGTCCATCTCGATAAGCAACAATGGCGACATTTTGCATGGCTTTGGTATGAGCCTCTAAGTAAAGTGGCCGCCGCCGAGCCGAAAATAAAAGAGACTTTGACTGCACTCAAAAATTCCGGACTTAAGCTCGGCATAGTTTCCAATACTTTTGTGAACGGCTGCTCCTTAGAGAAACACCTCGAGCAGGAAGGCATATTAGATTTCTTTACAGTCAGGGTATATTCGTACGAATTTGATTTTCGTAAACCGGACGTCCGAATTTTCAAGATTGCCGCCGAGAGGATTGGCGAGATGGTGGAGAACATATTGTACGTAGGTGACCGCATTGATAAGGACATCAGACCTGCGATAAGAAGCGGTATGCAGGCAGTGCTGAAAACCGCTTATACCAACGCCCGAAAGAAAACGCCGAGAGGTGCCTGGCGAATAAACCAGCTTGCCGAACTGCCAAGCTTAATAAAGAAAATCAACGCAGGGAACGGCGCAATAGCAGGTAGCGTTTAGCGTATAGTATTTAGCCGTGGGTATCACCCACCGTTTGCCGTTTTCGCGAAAGCGAAAATTTATAAAAAAGGCCGAGCCTGGGGTGAGCTCGGCCATGTTTGTCCGCTGGTTATAGGCTGGGACAGATTAGTCACTCCTAAGGCGGCTACGTTTCTGCGGGTCCTTGATATGGAATGGGACCAGCCTGCGTCTTCTTTGGTCGGGTCCCTGGAAGGATGGTAATCGTCGGCCATATCTATACTCCTCGGGAAATGAGTTAAGCCCGGGCAGGTAGATGTTGCCATAGTATCCCTGGCCGGAGGCGAAATCGCTTTCCATATACTTCAACGTGTCCAGATATACAATCCATCCGGCCTTATTTGCCTGCGAAATCAGCCAGACAGTGGTTTCCAGAGCGGATTCGTAGTCCTTTGCACTACTAAATAGAATGGCCAGGTCGTGAACCTGCAGAAAGTCTTTCCACGTAGGCATGCGCCCTTGTGCGACCTCTGTTCTGATCCGGCCAAATTGCTTTGAGCGCAGCTCAGTCAAGATACCAGGATAGCAGGGATTCTTGATTCTCTCGGCCCCGTTCTCTTGATATTGCCACACAAGTTCACACGAGCAGATCGATTCCACGAGTTCGTCAATAATGGCCATATTGTCGGGAGCTTGCTCATGAGCTCGCTCAAGGACGATTCGGCTGGCATAACCGTAGGGGTAAGAGACCTGTGAGAGGCATCCTCCCAAGGCCCAGAACTTCTTACGCAAGGCAATGCCGGTCGCGACAAGCTCTTCAACCGAAAGTTGCTCAATTTCGAGTTTCTCCAGCAGCTCCTGGTACAACTTGCCTTGAACGTCTTTATAAATCGGCCACTTTCGGATGAATTCGTCCTGAGTTTTCCATATTTCTATATGCCCAACAAGGCGCACATTGGATTTGCGCGCGTCATTGACAACACCTAATAGGGTCAGTTGTTCGAGGTCCGGCAGTTGTGCATCCTCAAAGTCAGACAGGTATGGTTCGTTAACTGTGTTCTCTGCAAAGAATGACTCACTTTGCTCGACACCGGCAGAAGACGTAAGGGGGACAGGAACATCATGTGTTAATAGTTTGTAGTCGGATGGAATATTGGGCTCAAAATCATCCGCAACAAGTTCCACATCCCACTGAAACTGATCGATGACAATTGTGGACTGCAAAGAGGAACCTTCTTCAACAAAGCTTATCTCCACCCATACAGGCAGCTCAGTCTGGGTATCTATCCACAGGCGTACTACGAAGTCTTCTACAGGAGGCGGTGATTCATAAAATACCGCCGGATTATAAATCTCAACACCTTGGACGTCTTTGCCGTCTATCTTGTCTCGACCCAGTTCTACATAGTCGCCTTGCAGGATCTGCATGACAATTCTTTTGGGGTGACCATTGTGGAGTCTTCGAATCCGTGCTTCGGTCAACGGTTCACGTTCGTATTTCTTGGCCGGGGGTATAATCCCGACAAATTCGTTCTTTTCAAGATGTGTATAAGATTGTGTGCTTAGCTCACCGTTGGTGTAGGTTTCCGTGCGTTCTCCATATCGCCCGGATTGGTACACCATTGTCTCTTTTTCAGTAACGAGCTCAAAGCCTTCTTCTCTGGGGCCGGTCGTTTTTATTGTTCTCATTCGAAATACGTATGTTTCAATATTCTCGACTTTCTCAGCTACATTACCCCAGGCGACGCTCGCGCCGTCAATTGAGCCGCTGAACTGATTTATGCTTATAAGCACTGCAATAATTATCACCGCAGCAGCGGATAGTTTGGTAATTCTGCTTTTCATAATTGTTCTCCAAATGGTCGGTCTTGAAGAGACCGAGCCAATTACTTTTTTATGTGCTGCAAGCGCATCGTCAAGATTCCTTTTGGACATCTCGGCTCGAGGCTCAACTCGCAGCCTGTTTATTAATTTTTCTATATTCTCTGCAGGTCTCATCATGTCACCTCACCATTTAATATTGACCTCAGTTTATCGATTCCATATCGGTATCGGCTCTGCACGGTGTTGACGCTGACCTTCTGCAAACCGGCGATTTGCTTGAACATCAGGCCGGCTTTGAGATGCAGCACGACAACCTCTCGCTGTTCATAAGGCAACAACGCAATTGCCCGAGCAATCCTTTCGAGCCGCTCGTTGCAAACGGCCGCCGGCTCGGGACCTTTTTCGTCGCAGGTAAACAAAGCGGCCTGGTTAAGAGATTCGAGATTTCTGCTTCGCTTTCGAATCAGGTCGCGGCAGCGGTTGGCCACACAGGTTGCAAGAAAACTGCGCAGGTTGCCTTCGAGCCTGATCTTATCTGCGGATTCCGCGAAGGCCACGAACGAATCGTGCAATACATCCTCAGCAGAGCCCATATCATTTAAAAGAGCCGTCGCGACCGTCAGGAGATAGACCTCGTACTTTTCGTATATTCGGCGTAAGGCATCAGGCTCACCGCGTTTGAATCTATACAGTAACAGTCTATCCTCTATCATTTTACCGTATCTAAGCTCCGGAACTTTCGGTTCTCAGTATTATCACGTTTTGCATACAGACCATAGTCTAAAAAACTTTTTAATTTTTCCATTTATTTTTTCCGCGGGCGCATAAAAAAGCCGAGCAAAATCCAGCCCGGCTTTTTTTCATATACCTGTATTGTATGTTTGACTACGGCCTTTCAAATTCGACCAGTTCTTCCGATTATTCTTTAGCCCCGTGCTTGCGCAGCAGTTCGACGACCTGCTCGCGACCCCTCTCCTTTGCCAGAGACAGGGGTGTACCCTTGTCGGTCTTAGCGTTTATATCCGCCCCCTTAGCAAGGAGCATTTCGACGATGGCCTTGTCCCCTACCATGCACGCCTGGTGCAAAGGCGTGAGCCCTTTCGAGTCCCACAAGGACACCTTCGCATTGACGTCAGCTCCGTGGGAGATAAGCAGCTCCGTCTGTTGGGTATTGCCTCGTCCTATCGCGCTGAGGAGAGGACTCCACCCAGATTTGGTGTTTATGTTTACATCAGCGCCTTTGGCAATGAGCAGGGCCGTCATATCCGTAGTTTTTGCTGTCAGCAGTGGTGTATGGTCATGCAAAGTCCTTGCATTGACATCCGCACCTTTGCTGATGAGCAATTCGGCCACTTTCTTATGACCTCGGTGAAGGGCATAGTATAGTGGAACAAAGCCGGCGCTGTCTCTCGAATTGACGTCGGCTCCATCAGCAAGGAGGCCCTGCACCTTCTGAAGCTCTCCAAAGTAGGCCGCCAAGTGGATAGGCGGGACCTTGATGCCTTTGCCGAGCAGGTATCGAACCATTTCCTCCCCACTCCACCGCATAGCTCTTTGCATAACTGTCCAGTGCAGGTAGTCCGTGGCATGCAGGTCGGCACCATGGGCTAACAGCAGCTCAAACATATCCTTGTTACCTGCTGAGGCCGCACGGTGCAGCCCCGTGTGGCCGCGTATGTTTCGTGCGTCCACCTCGGCACCATTGGCCAGCAGAAACTCTGCGCATTCCTCACGGCCCATTGCAATTGCAAAGTGAAGGGGTGTACCGCCCCTCCTATCCTTCGCGTTAATTTCCGCCCCTTTGGCGATAAGCAGTTCTGCTATATCCTTGTTTGTTGCCCTGTGTAACGGTGTCTGACTTTCCGCATCTTTCGCGTTAACATCTGCCCCCCTGTCAATAAGCAGTTCTGCTATATCTTTCTGGCCATACTCGGCCGCGTGGCGCAACGGTGTCCGACCAATCGCATCCTTCGCGTTAACATCGGCACCGTTGTTAATAAGAAGTGCAGCTACATCTGGCTGATGTCCGTAAACCGCCCAGAGTAAGGGCGTCCCCGTACCCTCATCTTTTGCATTAATATCCGTGCCCTCTGCGATAGCTGTTTCTATTTTTGGCAAGTCTCCTGTGTAAGCCGCTCGATGGAGGCTGGAAACATGAGAACCTTTGTCAAAAAAGAGTTCCACGAGATTCTTGTGGCCCCGACGGGCCGCGGTGTGTACCGGCGTCGCGCCCCCAATCAAAATCGCGTTGACATCAGCTCCTTTGACCAGGAGCAGCTCTACCACATGCTTGGCGCCGTAGTACGCCGCGGAATGCAGGGGTGTCCAATCGTAATGGCTTTTAGCATTAACATCGGCACCGTTGGCAATAAGAAGCTCGGCCAGATCCCTGTGGTCGCCCATATTCGTCCAATACAAGGGTGTGGTGCCCCAACTGTGTTCCCTCGCATTGACATCGGCGCCCTTTACGATAAGTAATTCCGCCACCTTCTTACGACCGTACTCGGCCGCGTAGAAGAGGGGCGCCCGGCCCTCTTGGTCTCTCGCGTTGACATCGGCACCCCTTGAAATAAGCCATTTGACCCCACCAATATCACCCTTTGTTGCAGCCTCATGAAGTGATCTGGCCTTCTTTGCCTCTTGAATGCGCTCCATCATGAGCTTTGTTGACGGGGCAATCGTGCTGGCCGGATAATTATCGAGAAGTTTCTGAAAAACAGCTAATGCTACATCAAACTGTCCCGCTCCGAAATAAGATTGCCCGACCCAGTATTGGGCATCCTGAGCGATTTTGCTGTTCGATGACAGGCTTATTACTTTCTTGTATTCGGTAATGGCGGCATCGTAATCGGCGAGTTTGCGCAGCTCGTTTGCCTTTTCGAAGTGTTGTTCAGCCTCTGTATTTGTCCCTGATTCAGTATCTGCAAATGATAAAACACATAGGCAGGGAACGACGAATAAAATCCAGCATATCATCAATAAGATTAAACTTTTGTTATTCATTTTTATTTCCTCTTATTTTCCGGCGCTGATTGATTGCGCCATACTCATTAATTGTGACATTTCGGTATTACCAATTAAGACATAAGAAAGAGCATCATCCCTCCATGCAAGAATGGTCCCTCCGGCTTGCCCCTTGTCGCGATATACGGCATATTCCCTGAAATCCTGCCGCGATAGCCCGCGCTGCCCATCCAAAGATTGCTCAAACAACGATACCGAATTGATACCATCAGTATACAGCAGTTGCAGGGCGTCACGGCCCTCGATCCTTCTGATCTGATCGAGTGAATACCCGGGATGAAGCCTCGGGGGTGCTTGCAGCTCGAAATCGGCGGTTTCTCGCGCTTCAAAGAGGCTCATTGTGTGACCATTAGAAATCACGGGAGCTTCGGGCGAGCTGATTTGGCGTCGAAATGAAGGTCCTCTGACAATTATGCCGGGACGCATATATTCTGGTCCATCGTCAAATAATTCGTAATAAAGAATGTCATGCTGGCTCACACGCATCTGTGCCGGCTGTGGCCTGGCCGGTCTCAGGGAAACATGTCGAGCGACAACGTCCCGGTGCTCTTTTAAGTACAAGTTGATGGTAGCTGAATCATCAGTCCGAGCAAGGGCGATATCCCCCCGCGCCTGCTCCAGTTCATCTTTCAGGTCGGTAACTTTTCTGGATAGAACAAAGCAGGCCACCCAGGAAGAAATGATAAGAAATGCCGCAGCTATGCAACCAGCTTTGTTCCACAACATAATCCTCCATATATTCGGCTCAAATGTGGCCGAAGTTGTTCTTTTTGATTCTTCCTGTGATTCGAAAATATCAATCTCTTTTTCGTGATTTTGTTTCCATTTATTGAAATCGAACTGTGGTTTATCCCGGCCGATGGTCTTTGAGATTAGTTCGTCTAACTTTTTATCGTTTCTATCTGCATTCATAATTGGTTCTCCGGAAAACCATTTCTCTTTAAATAGTCTGCCATTTTTCTTTTTGCCCTTGAGAGTCTGCCGTTGATCGCCGCCTGCGATATTCCCAATACCGAGGCAATTTGCTCATAAGACAAGCCGTTGTAGTAGCGCAAGACCACCAGCTCTTTTGCAGAGATGGGCAGCTGCTCAATGGCCCGTCGAATCACCGGGGCGTTTTCGTCGGTGTTGTTCCGGGCTGCTTGTGAGAAGTCTTTGGTACTGATTTGCCTGACTTTGCTTGCAACCATATCTTTAGCAACGTTCCTGCAAATCGCGGCCAGCCACGGGGCAAATCTCGTTTGATTCTTCAGCTTGCTCAGGCTTACAAGGGCCCGGGCGAAACTCTCCTGGGCGGCATCCTCAGCTAATTGATGATCGCTCACCACCGAATATGCAATTGCCACCATAGGGCCGTAATACCGCCGGCACAATTTACCAAAGCTCTCGATGTCACCGCCGACAGCAGCTTCAACTAATTTTGTCTCTGATTTGTCCGGCACGTTCTGAAGGTTAACCTCCAAATCTTATATTGCTGATTCAGCATTCATTATATTGTCTGATTATACGCTTAAAATAAGCGCAAAAAACATGCTTTTTCTATATTATATATCTCAGACGGTTACTGAATGAAAATTCGTATACCGTAGAATGGGCAAGACATTCGGTTGAACTCAGTCGAAGCCCTCGCTTGCCCCGCCGTAAGGCGTCCCCAAGGGAATGCGGGGAATATTAAAGCTGTCCGCATATTCGAGCGTCCAGCATCCAAAATCCAGCATCAAGAATCCAGCAACCCTGTCCCGGCTCGCCGGGATCCAGCTTTGTAGCATGAAAAAGCCCGTAGTCATTTGACTATGGTCCGTTTCCCAACCTTTCATCGGCCGGAGCATGAAAAAGCCCGTAGTCATTTGACTATGGTTCGTTCCAACCTTTCACTGGCCGGAGCGTAAAAAAGCCCGTAGTCATTTGACTATGATCCGTTCCCCAACCTGTCACCGGCCGGAGCGTGAAAAAGCCTGTAGTCATTTGACTATGGTTCGTTTCCCATCCTTTCACCGGCCGGAGCATGAAAAAGCCCGTAGTCATATGACTATCCGCCTGACACTTTGTCGCTGCTTAATATCTGTCGGTTAAACTGTTGGATTAAGAAGAGGATTCTGTAGATCAAAACACCCCAAAGCCCGTAGTCATTTGACTATCCGCCATTAACAACTTTTTACCGGCTAAGACATTTTGCTTCTGTTATAGGTCTGCACGATTGTGAATAATTGTATGACCAACTGGACTTTATTTTGAACGCCAACACGTTTGTATATATTGCCGAAATG
>SDBU01004546.1_pt1 | contig 17010 bp, 19 predicted proteins | sample 2277071 | NCBI WGS metagenome assembly SDBU01 (sample SAMN10397929, study PRJNA504765) | marine sediment metagenome | isolation source: marine sediment core GS08_GC12, 126 cmbsf | place: Arctic Ocean: Gakkel Ridge, Loki's castle | collected 2008 | reverse complement strand
TTTTGTAAAATAAGCAATATTATTAAGAAAATATGCTATTGGAATTATTAAAAACCGCACAAACCAAATGATATTGATAATATTTTTGCATATATGCTTTTGAGTAAATTAAAGATGAGACAGTAAATTATCTTTTTTTAATGCTGTCTTATTTGTCTCATTTTTCCGAGACCACACTGCTCAGAGAAAAGACAAAGTTAAAACCAGATTTCTCCTTCACTTAAATACTATCATAGAGATATAATAATAATTAACTGCTGGGCCAAAGAATTGATAACTCTCATAACAATTGGAGGATATCATGAGCAATAAAAAGTTATATATGATTATAATCATTTCAATTCTTGCTCTCTTTTTAACTACCTCATCTGAATGTTATATAGATTCGACAGGAGATGAGAATGAAGGAATGTTAACAGATCAACAATATCAGGCATTATCTCCAGGCGAAAAGGAAAAATATGATGTATGGCTAGACAAGTATCTTGATGAGTATAGAGCAGAACAGGAAAGAAAAGAAAAAGAAAAAGAGCAAGCTATAGAGGCTGCTGTGGAAGTAGAGCTTGAAGAAGCTTTTGAAGAGGAAGAAAAGCTTATTCCCAAAGAACCTATAACCTTAAAGCTTCTAAAGGTCCCTATGCCGGGTATAGTCTTAGAAGCTCAATGTCGCGGTCCTTTACTGCTCTTTTATCTATCTGGATTTGTTGTCCTTTATTTTTTTACTTCACCTCATGTTTTTATTTCCATTGCTGAATATCAAATAATGTTTGCCTTATAAATACCCCCGTGGGGGATTATATATAATTTTACTACCTTGCCAAGGCGACTCTTCACCTAAAAATCAATCCAGTTTAAAAGTCAGGATCCAGGCCAGTTAAGGGAGCCTATCAGAACACTTACTGGTTTTTAGTATAGATAAATTTCACTCCTACCAATTTTAAACTATAGTTATATAATAGAAATCAATATTGTTTAACATGAACCAATACCTTATTGAAATCTATTCAATGGAGGAAATCATGGCAAAAAATAAGCTTTACCTACTCATTTCTATAATAACCCTGGTATGTTTTTTTGGAACTGCATCCATATGTAGCCTGTGCTCTGCAGATACAGCAGGAGAGACAGAAAATGCTGAAGAGGAAGAAGAAGTTGCAGCAGAAGCGGCAGTAGAGGAGGAAGAAGGTGAAACCCTGGAATCAGAGGAAGAAGATGAGCCTGCTGACGAGGAAGAGCCTGCCGGGGAGGAAGAAGGGATGGAGGATATTGAAAAAGAAGCCCCGACCATTACTCTTGAAGTATATGATGGACCCACTTATTCATCTGGCGATAATGTTTGCTACTATAGAGTAAAAGCCACAGTAACAGGAGATCCAACACCTTCAGTAGTGTTTAGCAGAGATGATAGTGGTGGAGCCTGGGGTTCTAAAAAAACCCAGGTCAATCTAGGTGATCCCTCTGAAACTTATACTCTTACTGCTACTGCCACTAACTTAGAAGGTACAGCTACAGATTCTATTATATTAAGCTGGGGATGCAATAGATCCCCGGGGATAGCTGAAATCATACTGATGGGAAATCACTACACTGGTATAGAATATACGGTTTCAGGAGTAGCTTCAGATCCAGATGGAGATAGTCTCACCTATCAATGGAGCACTACTGGAGGTTCAATACTAGACAACACATCCAATCCCATAAAATGGACCACTCCTGCTAATGCTGGAGATTATAATCTAACAGTTACAGTAGATGATGGGAAAGGCGGTACAGCTATAGAAACTGTGACAGTAGAAGTACTTCCATCTCTAGGTCCTCCAATTGCCAATATGGATGTGCCTATAGCTCCATCAGAAGGAGGATATATTAGCGAGGATATGACATTTCTTGTCAGCGATTTGGCCTTTGATGTAGGTGATACTTCAGGCAATAAAGTGCGTAAGGCTTATATTAGTTTTAATATTCTTGGTCTTGCTGGTTTAACAGTCACTGATGCAACCCTTACTTTCAATTTTCATCAACAATTTGGTGACCCTTCATCTTTTGTACCACTATGGATATCGTCAGTAAATTGGGGATCAGGAGTAATAGTTCCAGGAGATTATAATTTGACCGGAGATCCCATACAAAGTTTTACTAACCATAGTTTTACCTGTAATTCTCCCAAGTTAAAGCTATATTTGCAGAATGCTATTGATAGTTCGAGAGCAAGATTTCAAATAATGATTTTCTTCACCGGAATGGCTACAGATAATAACAATGACCATGATTTATGGAGATATGATCGTCACCATATAAATTTGAATATGAGTTACACACATTAACTAATTTTAGCATACAATATGTCTAACTAGTAAGAGACAATTTCTAAAATTTATATATTATGAAGCTAATTCCAGGTTTTTTAAGCTTATCCTCTACCTTCTTTTAACATTACATATATAATTTCGGCCATTCTTCTGTCTACAGCAATTGTAGCAGAATTGGCATTCTTTCCGGATCTTACCCTGCTATAGTGTGACCTTACTCTAAACTTTGGTGGTAACAGAGAAAAACAATAACTTAGTTATCAAATATTTAATAATGAGAGACTATCCTGTAATATTTTATATAAAGTAATGCAATCGCCTATTGGTATTTTTTTAGAAAACTAATTCTGGTATAAAAATATACTCTTCTAACCTAATAATCCTGGTTCTAGCCTTGCACAATATGCCCAGCCAGCATTACTCTTATTCAATTAATTTTCAAATTAATCTGGAAACTTTAAAAAAATTTCCAACACAATTATATATGTTAAAATGGTTAAAATCTTATTTACATAAAGGAGGTTCTGATGAGTGTCTGGCTAAAGAATTTAATCGGCATATCTTTCATTTTCCATGGATCAAACTATGGTCTTATGGTGTTAATACCTTTCCCGGATTCAGATGGCCATGGAATGGGCCAGGGGTAAATATTGGAGTGGGGCAGGTTCAAAAATTTTGAGTTCTATCATAAATAGCTATTGACAATTCTAATCAGGGAATCTAATATCTATACACGATATCGTAAAGCAATATAATGGATAAAAAGAAGTCAAAAAAGAATATAATCCTGCTGGGAATGGTATCATTATTTACCGATCTTTCGTCCCAGATGATCTATCCATTGATCCCCGAATTTCTGGTCAGCCTCGGGGTTAAAAAGGCAGTAATAGGTATAATTGAAGGAATTGCAGAAAGCACGGCTTCTCTCTTTAAGCCTGTTTTTGGCAGGCTGTCGGATAAACTGAAAAAAAGAAAGCTCTTTATTTATTTAGGGTACGGCCTTTCTACTGTCTCAAAGCCATTTTTATTCTTTGCTAATTCCTGGCTTGCTGTGCTTACCATAAAGTTTTTTGAAAGGATAGGCAAGGCTTCAAGGACCCCGGCAAGGGATGCCCTGATCTCTACTTCAGTCAGCGACTCAAACAAAGGCAAAGCTTTTGGCTTCCACAGGGCCATGGACAGGATCGGGGCTATTGGAGGCCCCCTGATAGCCATGCTTATCTTATTCTTTTTTGAGGGTAATGTGCGCTTAGTCTTTTTGCTATCGGTGATCCCGGCAGTTGTAGCTCTTTTTTTCATAAGATTTGTAAGAGAGACTTCACCCGATAAAAATGATGCTCCGCATATCAGGCAAAAAAGCAGTTTAAGGAGCCCGCCTTTTATTATTTTTTTAGTTGCGACAATAGTTTTCAGCCTGGGAAATTCATCAAATGTCTTCCTGATCCTGAAGGCCAGGGAGGAGGGTCTTGCAGTTTTCTTAATCCCGGTTATATGGGTCGTCTACAATATATTTTGTTCCCTGTCCGCACCTATTTTTGGTTCACTCTCAGACAGGATAGGCAGAAAACCGGTAATAATCACCTCTTTTATCTATTATTCAGCAATTTATTTTCTATTTGCCATGTCTGATTCCCTGTGGTCGATGTGGGTCCTGTTTGGAGCTTATGGCCTGTATTATGGATTATCAGAAGGTGTTTTCAGGGCATATATAGCAGATCTTGTAAGTCCCGGGAAGAGAGCCACAGCTTATGGATTGTTTAATACCGGAATCGGATTGGCCCTATTCCCGGCTTCGATCATAATGGGTACCATATGGGATATTTATGGAAGCAGGTGGGCATTTATTACTTCAGCATTGTTTAGCTTGCTGGGTTTTTTGATCTTCCTGGCAAGCCTGATCATCGGCAGGATAAAAATGAATCTAAATTCCAGGGGGTAATCAAATGAAAGATACGATCATCCGTGATTTTTTTCTTGGATTTATAAAGCTGCATATACTCTATCATTCAAAAAAAGAAGAAATATACGGGCAGGAATTTAGAAATGAACTGGCAAGGCATGGATATGATATTTCCTTCGGCACGCTTTACCCTATATTTCACAAATTGGAAAATAATGGATACTTAAGTTCAAGAAAAGTAAATGTTGGGGGTAAAATAAGAAAATATTATTCTATAACTGATAAAGGGAATAGCATCCTCAAGGATTCAAAACATAAAGCTAAAGAATTATTAGATGAATTATTTACCTGATCCAAGATCTTTCCATTATTTTATTGCAAACTTTATTTTGTAAATTAGACTTAAAACATCAGGGTCAAAATAATCCTGGAGGAAGACTTATGAAAGCGATCATATGGACAAAATACGGGCCGCCGGATGTTCTTAAGCTGAGGGAAGTAAAAAAACCCATACCCGGCAACAATGAAGTACTGATTAAAATACATGCGGCAACAGTATCATCGGGGGACTGTGAACAACGGGATCTCAGATTGCCGTTCGGGTACCGGCTCCTGATGCGGGCATATATAGGCCCCAAAAAACCAGAGAGGATAACCATACTGGGGATGGAGTTAGCCGGGGAAATCGAATCAACAGGCAAAGCTGTAAAAAGATTCAGGAGAGGCGACCAGGTTTTTGCAGCTACCAGTTTTACTGATATGGGTGCTTGTGCAGAGTATATATGCCTGCCTGAAGAAACTGAAAATGGAGCGCTGGCAGTAATGCCTGCCAATATGACCTATGGGGAAGCCGCTGCTGTTCCTGTCGGGAGCCTTGAGGCACTTCATTTTCTCAGGCAAGCAAATATCGGCGGCGGGCAGAAAGTCCTGGTCAATGGCGCAGGAGGGACAATAGGCCCTTTTGTAATCCAGCTTGCCAGGTACTTTGGGGCTGAAGTGACCGGCGTGGACAGCACAAAGAAATTGGACATGCTGCGCTCAATAGGCGCAGGACATGTCATTGATTATACCAAAGAAGATTTTACCAAAAGCGGCAAGGCCTATGATCTTATTCTTGATGTGATAGGTAAAAGCCCGTTTTCAGGGAGCATGAGATCGCTAAAGCAAAACGGGCGCTATCTTATAGCTAATCCCAGGCCGTCACAGATAGTCCGCAGGCTGTTTGCCTCGAAGTCAGGCGGCAGGAAAGTGATATTCGGGAAAGCACGCTCAAATACTAAAGACCTGGTTTTTTTAAAGGAGCTTATTGAGGCTGGAAAGATAAAAGCAGTCATAGATAGGGTCTATCCATTGGAACAGGTGGCAGAGGCCCACAGATATGTCGAAGAGGGGAACAAAAAAGGGCAGGTAGTCATAACTGTGGGGCATAATAAAGCCTGGCAGGGCACTGGTCCCGGTATAAAAATATCCCCTTCAAATCCAAATATTTAGCAGTAATTATAATCCTGCAAGTATTTTGCCGTACTTTTCCACTTCTTCGACTATTGGAGGACAATCCTCCCATTTCTTGAATATATCAGGTGTAAATTTAAAATCTTTTAGTTTTTTTTCATCCTTTTTAACTATATATTCCCACAATCCGCCAACATGGCAGTGGCTTCCTTCTCCACACTTATAGCAGGGGACGATCCGTGAACTGAAATAAATGTGGCCCAGTATATTAAATTGATCATTATGTGTTGCAGTGTTCTCAAAAATAGCCATTCCATCCTGCTCTTCTTTTGATTTAACCCCGGTAGATATAAGTAATGCAGGCTTTTCGACTAAAAGCCGGTTTACATGATGGAAGCAAAACAAGCGCGTTAAAAAATCAAACATAAATCCTGTTATATTGCCGAGCTGGTAATTTGTTCCCAGTACTAAAGCCTCTGATTCCAGTATCAGCTTAAGATATGGATGCAGCTCATCTTTTCTGCCACACATATTTGTTTTAGCGCAAAGATGGCAGCAGCCGCGGCACGGCTTAAAGATCAGCTCGGAAAGGTTAACAAAAACAGTTTCCTTTCCGCTTTTTTCAAGAACTGCTTTTACCATCCTGTCTGTATTACCCCCTACAAATGGACTACCGCTTATTCCCAGTATTGCCAAAAGATTACCTCCTTGAAATCAAGTTAATGTAAATCGACTGATCGAATTCTATCACCCCTGCATCTAATATCCAACAATCATCAATCTTTATATTGATCGCCTGCAGGATAATATAGGCCGATGGCAATTTACGGCAGGTTATAGAATAGTGATTTTGACCATAATGATTATCTTTAATGCATATTTATAGCATTATTCAAATAATAGATATTAGTATTGATTATTAAATAAATAATGTTATAATGTTTGTAAGAATATATTTAATAAATTAAATATAATTAATAAAATGTTTTAAATTTAAACTATAACAATAATACATATATTATAAAACTATTAATTAAATAAAGATTATGGGCACTCCAAAACAAAAAGTAAAAATAAAGATAAAAGTCGATTCAACAGTAGTAATAGGGTATATACATCTTGAAATCGGGGGAAGAGTAAGTGACTATATAACTTCAAAGGTGGACAATTTCATACCAGTGACAGAAGCAAAGGCTCACTCATTAGGAAACGGCACTAAAAAGAATGTTGATATCGATGGAAAATATGATGTTGTTTTCATTAATGTAAAAAATATAGAAATGATGACTGTTGAAGGCATCGAACAGACAGCAGGCGATTATGATAGGCCTTAATTATAAAAGAGGTTATGACGATACAAGGATAATGTCCAGGGAATATCAGCCGTTCAATGATAGATCGCTGAAAAATTTTGGGTATAAAGTCATTAAATTAAAATATTTTATAATGATAGTCACAGCATTATTACTGGAGGTCCTGACCCTTACAATATATCTACTTAATAATGAGACGATAATACACTTTGATCTTTTCAGTGCCGGCGTGCTGTATGGGACAACAAGCGTGATCATAGTGGCAGTCTCAGTAGGATGCCTGGTCGTCATGAGAATCGATAAAAAAAAGGATAAAAAGAAAATATACCATTTGCTTGGTTTTAAAAATAATTACCAAGAACTGGTGGATAAATACTCTAAAGAGATCGACAGGTTTGAGAAAGGTTTTGACGGTAGGAGCAATAATATAGATCTAAAAATAAATTGGTTTATAAATGGTTTTGGCAATAAAAAAAGCAGTGCATACTTAAAAACAAATTATGCTATAGCCCTTGAAGAAATATTTAACAGCTTATTAAAAGAATTTTCAAAAATAAAAATATCTAAATTTCTAAATAATGCATTTAAATATGCTGCTGACCACATTTCAAAAGAAAAACTTTTTTACAGCAGTTTTTCTTCATCTTCCGGAACCGATGAATTACAAAAGATCAGCAAGGAATCAAATTCAGCCTACAGGAACTTTACAAGAGAAATAGATCAGCTTGAAAAAAGCTTGAAATTAACGGTCTAAATAAGATCAAGTTGGTTTATTCAATGTAAAATGGGTAAAATGGTTGAAGTCTTTACTCTATAAGTAATAGTAATACAGGAGATACATTCATCTAAGAGAGTTCTACCGTATCAGCCCATATAGAGAGGTTAAAAAATGACCAGGCACAGGATATTAAAAAAGATGGTCCTGGTCTCACTTGCCCTATTATTTGCCCTGGCTTTTACCAGCTGCTCAGGAATAGGCGATACCCTGACAGAGAAAAATAATGGCGGCAGCATTGATATGGAAGTAAATGACCTGGTAAACATAGAACTGGAGTCCAATCCGACCACTGGATATGGATGGTTCTTAAGTGAAGAGACAGACGGCTCCATAATCTCTCTTATTGAGTCTGGATTGAGACAGCCCAAAAAAGATAAATAATTAATGGGAGCTGGGGGCTATGAAGTATTTTCATTTAAAGCTGTCTCCAATGGAAAGACAAGCATCATCCTAAATTATGAAAGGCCCTGGGAAGAGGAAGTAGAGCCCCTGGAAGTATTTGAGATAACTGTTTCAGTAGGCCCCCTTTAACCACAGGGTATGATCACTGGGTATATGTAATATTTAAGGATATCTCTTTCCCGCATTCACCACTGACAATAGGCATATAATAATATTCTTTCCTTTTTACAATATAGGAATATAATATTATTTAATCACTAATTTAAAAAAGGGAGTCATAAATGAATCAGGTATCAAAGGATGAGGGTCCAAGCGGTCTCTCTATTGCAGCACTGGTAACGGGTCTGCTGAGTATGGGTGTCATCGCAATCATACTGGGCTCAATTGATCTTGTCAGGATAGGCGGCGGGCAATCAAGTGCAAAGGGCAAGGGGCTTGACATTGCAGGTATTGTGCTGGGTTCCCTGTCAGTGCTTTTTGGAATAGCTATTGCTATCACAATATTAGTTTTCTCAATAAACTTTGGGTTGGATGGAACTTTTTTTGGTGTTCCCATAGCATCTTTTTGTTCATAGCGTGATTTTTTACCTGGATCTATCAGCTTTTTAATTTTTCAACCAGGTTTTTATGGGGCCGGGGATAATGGCCCGTCCCCTTAAATTTTTTAGTATAGATCGCAAGCTACATATTTATCACCCATCTCCTGCTTTGCCCGGGTCCTGGAAAATGCCGGTAGAATATAGCTTGTAAGACTATTTTTTATTACCGGTTTTTTTATTTCTTTTCCTTCTTTTATCAGGCCGGCAAGACGGTCAAGCCCGGAGATAAAATCATCAAAACCCTTTTTTTCTTTTTCTTTTTTATTGGGGGCTTGCTCATTGCCATTGCCTCCTGCAATCATAGGTACATAGCTCTCAGGGGAGTTGAAAGCTGCTGAAACAGGTTGAGATGTATAAGAGGTGTAGGGAGATGGTCAGGGAAAGTGAATTTTAGGTTGTAAAATTTGGAAGAGGGTATCTTTAGTTGGTACATAACTCGGCTTATAACCTACTTTCTATATGGAGCCTAAAGGCAATACTTATCTACCCTAAAACCGCTTACCATAGTAATTAGGTTTTAGTATAAAAATACCACTGTAAAAGGCATTTTTATTATATCTATTATATATAATTTTAGTAAATATTTAAACTAAAATTTTCTCAAAGAAAGGACAAAATAGGATATATCCCATGTATATCCTATTTTTTTTTATGGTGTAGAAAAACTGTAAATATAAGACTAATCGAAAGGGGAAAAATTAAATGTTTGAATACTTAAAATCAAGAGGATTTGGTATAGATATCATAAAAAAGTTTGGACTTAAAGAGAAAGAAAAATATGTAATGATACCTTACATTGACCAATATGGAATAATAATGTTTTACAAGTGTAGGAGCAAATACTCTAAAAAATTCTGGTACCATCCTAAGGGTAACAGTCTTGCTATCTATAATTACTGGAATCTTAAAAACTATAAAGACTATGTAGTGATATGTGAAGGGGAGATTGACTGCTTAACACTTCTTCAGTCTGGTATAAATGCAGTGGGTTCCCCGGGGGCAGGGCTGTTTAAGGAAAGTTGGGTTAAGCTATTTTCACATATAGGTAAGATCTATATTGCCTTTGACAATGATATAGCTGGAATAGAAGGGGCAAGAAAGCTAGCAGGAGAGTTTTTTGGCTACAGGGATACTTACAATATCTTGATCCCTAGAGAAAACCAGGCAAAAGATATAAATGACCTGGCTGTAAAATGTGGTTACAGTAGGGATAATTTCTTAAAGCTCATAGGTAAGGCTATAAAGTATGAGACTAAAGAGAAGAAGAAGAGTAAAAAAGATAGGGATTGCAATAAAGAAAAGATAAAAGTTACCCGGTTTGTACTAGGTAATAAAATCGGGGAAATGTTTTACTCTAAGATAGATAGAAGTGGAGGTTTCCTGGTTTATGACGTCAGTACCGGAAAAATAGAAGAGGCCGATAGCTTTGAACATGAGGGTAAAATCTATACACCGGATATAAACTCCGAGCTTATCATAAATAGTATAGTTAAAATTCCGAAGGGAGTTTCAGAGTACGGTACAACTAAAGATCTTCTATCTGATCTGCATCAGTATCTTAACAAGTATGTGGATATAGAGGACGAGATTGACCGGGATATCGTTATAACCTATGTGCTACTTACCTGGGTTTACCAGAGATTTAGCTCTATACCTTATCTTAGGGTAATAGGGGACTACGGGACTGGAAAATCTAGACTTCTAAAGGTACTGAATATCTGCTACAAGTCTATCTATACATCAGGTAATGCCTCCGAAGCCCCTATCTTTAGGTTGGTGCATAAATACGGAGGAACCTTGATCATCGATGAAGCAGAACTATCCAGGAGAAATGACAGATGTGAGGGTATAAAAGAAATACTTCGTTTTGGAAAAGACAGCGACGGGGTGGTGGCAAGATGTGATGGAACAAATTTCGAGGTTAAAACATATAAAGTATTCGGTCCCAAAATCTTAGGATCAAGGAGATCATACAATGATGATGCACTGGAGTCCAGGATGATAAATATAAGGATGAGAGAGACTAAGTATGACCAGATACCACTAAACTTGGATATTGATGAGTTTGAAGTTGATTCTGAAAGGATAAGGTCCAAACTACTTCTGTGGAGCTTTAGAAATTACTTTAGGATTGATACTAGTATATACAAGGAATATGTTGACAGCACTGTCTCTAAAAGAATAAATGAAATGAATAGTCCTCTAATCTGTGTAAGGTGCTGGGACAAAGATTTCATAGAGGGTCTTCTTGCCAAAGCCAGAGAGAAGTATCAGTCACTTATGGAAGATAAATCTTTAAGTCTGGAAGCAGAAATTTTAAAGGAGATTTTAAGATTATCGGCAGGGAATAGTAAAAATCCCCTTATAAAAGATATTTCTGAAAATTTGAGTGAGTCTAGATCAAAAAAATTATCATCCAGGTTCATTGCAAGCATTATACGGGATAATTTGGGTCTTATAACCAATCATAGTAGAGAAGGGACTATAGTAGTGGTCAATAAAAGTAAATTGGATAAGTTAACCAGAGAATATAACCTAAAAAACTAAATAAAGTGTGAAGATGTGACGAATGTGAAGATAATATAAAGGCCAGTAGGGATAAATTAATTGTTTGCTCTCAATATATTATAGGGATCTTTTATTATCTTCACAAAGTTCACAAGTTCACAAAATTGGTAAATGGCGAAATTACGTAAATAGGGGATATGGGGATAAAATCTCTACAGACATCAATAACTGCAATTCGCGCCTGTATTGATATATATATCGCTAAATTAATTAAAAATGGTAAACGTTTCGCATATAGTACACATTTTTTATAAATTTATATTAAATTTTTCTTATTTATACACAAAAAAAGCATTATTCTGGAAGAAAAAATAGAATTTATAGCTAGTTTACTACCAATTCAGTTAGAAAGAATTTTTTAAAGTAGAAGTAAAGATAGGATTACAAGAGAGGTTCTTGTCTTTTTATATTTGACTTATGGGGTTGGGACAGCGGACGAAGTTCAACCCAGGATTATTGAGTTGAGTATCTATTAGGGTTATAGCGTTTTCTTGGCATAATCCTTTCCTTCTTTTTCTTTTTTACTGTGACCTTCTCCCCAAAAACTGATCCACGCGTAATGTTAGTTTTTTCAGTATAATAAAGCTAACAAAGAAAGGATTAAAAACATGAGAAGCAGTAAATTCACAGAAGAGCAGATCTCCTTTGCCCTAAAGCAGGCAGAGACCGGTACCCCTGTAAAAGAGGTCATCCGCAAGATGGGAATAACCGAGCAGACCTTCTACCGCTGGAAGAAAAAATATGCAGGCATGTTGCCGAACGACCTAAGGAAGTTAAAGCAGCTTGAGGAGGAAAATAGACAGTTAAAAAAGCTTGTAGCAGACCTAAGTCTCGATAAGCAGATGCTGAGTGACGTACTGTCAAAAAAGTTCTAAGGCCTTCTGCCAAACGTAAAATAGTAGATTGGCTTAAGGCCCAATATGATATAAGCGAGCGTTGGGGCTGCATGGTGATAAAGTTCTGCAGGTCAACCCAGCGATATATAGCCAAAAGAAATGATAATATCCTGCTAAGGATGCGTATAAAGGATATTGCCCAGGCAAGGGTCCGGTATGGCTACAAGAGGATACATGTGCTTCTTCTCCGTGAGGGATGGCGGATAAACCATAAGGCCGTATACCGGATATACTGCCAGGAAGGGCTTAATCTGCGGTATAGGCAGAAGAGGAAGCGGGCAAGCAGGGCCAGGCTGCCTAAAGTAGACGTAACCGGGATAAACCAGTGCTGGGCCATGGACTTTATGTCAGATGCTCTCTTTGATGGAAGGCGTTTTAGGACCTTTACCATGATGGATATATACTCAAGGGAATGCTTAAATATTTATGCAGGCAGCAGTATTACAGGAGATACAGTGGTGGACATACTTGATAGCATTAGCTACCATAGAGGGCGACCTCTAAGGATCAGGGTGGACAATGGACCGGAATTTGTATCCAAAGCACTTGATAACTACAGCTATCAAAATAATATTAAGCTGGAGTTTTCCCGTCCTGGAAAACCGGTAGATAATGCTTTTATAGAATCCTTTAATGGTAGTCTTAGAGATGAGTGCCTAAATACCAATTGGTTCCTCTCTATTGAGGATGCACAGGATAAACTGGAAGCATGGAGAGTAGACTATAATGAGTATAGGCCACATAGTTCACTGGATAATATGACCCCAGAGGCTTATGCCAGGAGCATGGCTGTGAAAGCAAAAAAGCCGGATTACTGACATTATGAATGGACTAGTTTTAAGGGGACCCTCAACTGGCCCAAATACTAACTTTCAGCTTGGACCAGTTTTTGGGGGAAAGGTCAAAATAGTTGACATTTATCGGAATAAGATATATCCTAAATATCATATGTTAATATTATAATATGATATTAATTGAAGATTGTTTTTACAAAATAATATTATTTGAATAAATTCTTATTTGTATTATTTTAATATGTAATATCATTCAATTAATGGGCGGATTAATTGATGTTTTGGATTCTAATCCATTTGCTATTGTTCAAAATATGTGTAAAAAATTGAAAGCAAGAGGTAGTTTTCTTACATCACTAGCGGCAGTTGAGAATAAAAAAATAAGAGATGAAATTATTTCTTCAAATTTTGAGAAAAATAGTAAATAGTTATTACTGAAACATTAGCTAGGAAAATTATTTTTTAATTAGGGGATGCATAATGTTTCTAGATGTTCTAAAAAGAAGAAACCCTGAATTTATAAAAGCAGTCGTAGAGTTACACCAAAAAGGTGAATTAAAATCAAATTCCTATGTGATTGATTTAGATGTAACTACTGATAATGCAAAGATCATTAAGGAAGAAGCAGATAAGTATGAATTAGATATCTATTGGATGACAAAACAGATAAACCGTAATCCAGTAATACTAAAAATGTTTTCTGAAATTGGAAATCCAAAAACAGTAGCAGTTGATATTGATGGAGCACGTATGATCGTTGATGCTGGAGGCGTGGTTGGTCATATAGGACATTTAGTTAATATTCCAAAAAATGATATTTCCTGGGTTTTGGATATAAATCCGGATATAGTAACAGTTTACTCGACACAAAAAGCAAAAGATATATCAGAGATTGCTTTGAAAAAAGGAAAAACCCAGGATATTATGTTGCGCGTAGTTGATAATGGCAACTTCTTTTACCCGGGTCAAACAGGAGGTATTTATCTAAAAGAATTATTAGACGTAACAAAGGAAATACAAAAAATGGAAGGTGTCCGACTAGCTGGTATAACAAATTTTCCTGCCATACTTTATGATAATGAAAAAAAACAGGTACTTCCATGTAAAAATATGCAAACAATTTTTGATGCAGTTGATCTAATTAAATCAAAAACTAATATCAAGTTAAAACAAATTAATACACCGGGGACAACGTCTACTGAAATTATAAAATTATTTGCAAAATTAGGCGCTACACATATCGAACCTGGTCATGGTATTACCGGGACCACTCCTATTTCTGCTGTTAAGGATCTACCAGAACGGCCAAGTATCCTTTATCTTACAGAAGTTTCACACATAATGGATGATAAGGCTTACATTTTTGGTGGAGGAACATGGGTGGATCCAGTGTTTCCTCCTTATCAGATTATGGCATTCGTACATAGAGAACCTGATTCAATTTTTACACAAAAAGTAAAATCAGAGTTCCCGTCACGTAAATTAATTGATTACTATGCAGAAATAATGCCGGACCCAGAGCAGGATGTACGTATTAATGACTCAGTTATTTTTGGATACAGACCACAGGTTTTTGTGAATAGGAGCTTAGTATCGGTATTATCTGGGGTACAATCCGGTCACCCAAAGATAGTGGGAACTTATGATGTAGGAGCAAGAAAAATAAGCAGATAGTGATAATATTGATAAATGTAAAGGAACAGTAAAAAATGGATCTTAATAAAATATTGTCAGTATCAGTAAAAGATTTGAAAAAATACAGCAAAGTCGGAGTCGAAGTTTTGCCTGATCAACAAAGTATTTTTGAACGTTTTGCGAGAGATTTAGCAGATGAGATAAAAGATAATAATAAACAAGGGAAACCAACGAGAGTCATCCTTCCGGTCGGCCCTGTTGAACAGTATCCGATTCTAGTAGATATAACAAATAAAGAAAAGATAAGCTGGAAAAATGTGCACACTTTTAATATGGATGAATATCTTGATTGGCAGGCAAGGCCTGTCCCTCTTGACAGTTCTTTTAGTTTTGAAGGTTATATGTATAAGAATGTTTTTGATAAAATTGATCCAGCTCTGAGGTTACCTAAAGAGAATATAAATTTTCCATCACCCTATAAAATTGATGAATTAAGTGAATCAATACAGAATGTTGGCGGTATTGATACTTGTTATGGAAGTATAGGTTATCATGGTCATATTGCCTTCAATGAACCTCATTATAGTCGTTGGTTTGAAATAACTAATGAAGAGTATAAAAATTCATTGACAAGGATATTAATCACTGCACCCGACACAACAGTAATTAATAGTATAAGGGGAAGCGGAGGAAATCCAACAATTATCCCACCGATGGCTGTGACAATTGGAATGAAAGATATACTGTCATCTAAAAGGATCAGATTATATTGTTTTGATGCTGTTTTTCAACAGACTATTTTCCGCATAGCTATAATGGGTGATATCAGTGTAAAATTCCCTGTTACCTTTGTTCAGGAACACTCTGACTGCATAATATATTCGGATAAAGATACCGCAGAATTGGCCAACTTAACTCCATAAGTTTTAAATATTGTATTTTGCAAATGATATGGAAGGAGGTTTAAATAAGTCAATAATTCACTATTATTAAAAAGAAAAGCTAATATTAAGAAGGGAGATGATTATATGAGAAAAGTGAGATTTGTTCAAAATTTTTTACTTCGCAAGGTTATCTCAAACAAATCTCAGAATCATATTATTTATTAATCTTAATAAAATAAACATTTAAGGAGATTGAGATGAAAAAATTTTATCAATTATTTTGTGTAATTTTAATTTGTGTTTCTCTAATTATGACTTTTTCACTTTTTGGCTGCAAGGAAACTGTAGCTGAAAAAGAAATGACAGAAGAAGAAGCACCAGCTGTAGAGGAAGAAATTACTGAAGAAGCAGAAGAAGTAGTTGAAGAAGCAGAAGAAGTAGTTGAAGAACCAGCAATTAATCTTGAAGACTACTATACAAGCGGTCCGCAGGGTGAAGAAGCTGTAATGTTTGATGAACTAACCCTGTCTGATGCAGAAAAAGAGGAAGTAAAAGCAGGAAATTATAAGGCTGCTTATTTGATGCACACTTCAGCAGATTTTACAAATGCTCTTCTATCGGGAGCCAAAGACCTGTTTGAAGAATTAAACATTGAAATGGTTATAACAACTGATGCAGGAATGGATCCCGCACAACAGAAGAATGATGTAGAGACAGCAATGGCACTGGATCCGGATATAATTCTTACTCTTGTTATAGACCCTGTCAGCGGTGCTGAGGCTTTCAGGCCAGCAGTAGAAGCTGGTGTGAAGCTGGTATTTATGAGTAATCTTCCACAGGGTTATGTGCACAATCAGGATTATGTAAGTATTGTAACTGATGATCTATTCGGAATGGGAAAAGCTGCTGCTGAGATGCTTGCTGATTCAATGGGAGGAGAAGGTAAAGTTGGATGGATATATCATGATGCAGAATTTTATGTAACAAACCAGAGAGATAATGCATTTAAAGCAGTTATTCAAGCCAATTATCCTAATATTGAAATAATTGCCGAACAGGGTTTGGCAAATCCGGCAGACGGTGAAGCTATTGCTTCTGCTATGATTACACAAAATCCTGATATTGGTGGATTCTATGTACCCTGGGATACTCCTGCTGAAGGTGTAGTTAGTGCTTGCAGAGCTGCAAAGAGGCCCGATATTAAAGTAGTCACACTGGATTTAGGAGCGAATAATGGCCTTGATATGGTGCTAGATGGGAATATTGTTGGAATTGCTGCAGACCTGGCTTATTGGCTTGGTTACACAAAAGCTATGGCTGGAGTTTATGGAATTCTTGGAAAAGAAGCACCTTCATTTATTATTGTTCCGGCAATTAAAGTGACAAAAGATAATATAGTTGAAGGCTGGAATAAATCCCTGAATGTAGATCCTCCTGAAGAAATATTGAATGCAATACAATAAATTGAATGCAATACAAT
>SDBU01004545.1_pt1 | contig 17010 bp, 16 predicted proteins | sample 2277071 | NCBI WGS metagenome assembly SDBU01 (sample SAMN10397929, study PRJNA504765) | marine sediment metagenome | isolation source: marine sediment core GS08_GC12, 126 cmbsf | place: Arctic Ocean: Gakkel Ridge, Loki's castle | collected 2008 | reverse complement strand
GTCTGTATCCTCCGATGTCTCGCTGTCGATGTCACACCAATCCGGAATCCCGTTTACGTTGCAGTCGCCACAGTCCGGGTCGCCCGTGCACTCGGCGATGTCGCACTCGTCGGGAATCCCGTGCCCCGGTTCGCCTTCGGGCTGGCAATCCGCGCTTTGGCCGCAGCCGGGCAGATTACAGGCCCCGCCCAGCGCGTCGCAGTCAAGATCGCATGCGTCCGGCAGGCCGTTGTCGTTGCAGTCCAGGAACCACTCGTAGGCCCCCATGTCCACGACCTCGACATAGTCCGGCGGGTCCGGCACACCGGTGTCCGGGGTGTCCGGATCATCATAAAACCGAGGATTGCTCCCCAGATCGAGCGGTGTCCGCTCATCCGTGTCGCCGTCGTTGTCGAGATCGGCCACGTCCACCGGTACGGCCGTGTTGTCCGCCGCGTCGATCGCGGGCGAGCTGGGCGACAGGCGCAGATCATCGTCTTCGGTCCCGGGGATATCGTCCGCCCCATCGGCGTCAACGAACATGGGATTGATATCGATGTTGCCCTCGCCCGGCCAGCCACCGTAGACGTCGCTGTACGTAATCGCAATGGTCGACTCGTCGTTGTTCCATACTTCGTCCCCGCCATCCCAGAGAAGACAGTTGCTGATTTCAACGTCGCTCGGGTACTCCTGATCCTCAGAGTCGCAAGCCAAAGCGCGCCCGCTGGAGGCTAAGTTTGCAGCAAACGCGCAACTGGCTAGGCTCAGACTGCCACTGGCAAGCAAGCGCTTGTTGTACATGTATACTGCCCCACCAGCATCGGTCGCTGAATTGCCGGTAAAGACGCAGTTGGTTAGCGTCGGGCTGCTGCCCCAGTTGCTCATCCCCCCGCCGGTCGCAGCCCCGTTACCGGTGAAGGTGCAATTGGTCAGCGTTGGGCTGCTGTAGTACGTGCTGAACATCCCGCCACCCTCGGAGTTCGCCGAGTTTCCGCTGAATGTGCAATTGGTCAGCATTGGGGTGCTGAGGGTGTTGAGGATAGCGCCGCCGTTTTGGTTGGCTGAGTTTCCGCTGAAGACGCAGTTGATCAGGATCGGGTTGGTATTCTGGTAGTTGTACATCCCGGCGCCGTAGTCGGCGACGTTGTCCGTGAATGTGCAGCGAGGCAAGGTTGGATGGCTGTTACCGTCGTTGTACATCCCGCCGCCCTGCGCATCTGCCGAGTTCTCCCTGAACGTGCAGTTGGTCACCGTCGGGCTGCTGTCCGAGTTGTACATCCCGCCGCCCCGGTAATCTGCCGAGTTCCCCCTGAACGTGCAGTTGCTCACCGTCGGGCTGCTGTTGTTGATGTTGTACATTCCGCCGCCGCGCCGATAATCGAAAGCCCCGTCGGCGTTTCCTCCCGTGATGGTGAGACCGTCGATCGCCGCCGTTGCATCCGTCCCCGCACCGGTGACAACGTTGTAGCTGTTCTCGCCGTTGTTCTGTTTGATGATGCAGGAGCCGTCTACACAGAGCCCGCCGTTGTTGTCGCAGTCGGGGGAGTCCTGGGTACACGAAACCGGGGCGTCGTCGCCCGCCAGGTCGCCGCTGAGGATCGTTTCGTTGACTTGTGGATTCCGCTCGCTGAGGGTGGTTTCACCACCGGCGAAGCCCCCGTAGATGCTCACCCCGTCGATCAGTTGGAACGTGGATGTTCGGACGCCGGTCCCGGGAACGTGCCCTCCGCCGGCGGGCGCGTAGCCGCCGGCGGGCATGTACGTCCCATCGGCGACCCAAATGTCACGGGGTTCGACCGCCGCGTCGGCTAGCGCGTCCTGTAGATTCCGGTAGGCGTCATCCCAGCTCGTTCCGTCGTTGCCGCCCGTCGCACTCGCATCGACGAAAGTAACAGTGGTGAATCCGAGCGTCCCGCCCGTCAATTCCCCCGTATACGCGCGCCAGACGATCCAGGGATCGCCTTTGTCGCAGTACCCCATTTCGATTCGCGCTCCAAGGTCCGGATCGGACTCGTCGGCGTTAATGACATCGAGCGTGCCGTTGTCGTTGACCGTCACATCGAGGTCACCGACCAGCATCTCTCCCCCGGCTGGCAGCGTCATCTGGAACGTCGGGTTCTCTGAGGTCGCCAGTCAAATCAACGACGGCCTGGGCAGGTCGGGAAAGAGCGAATTGAACTGGAACTCGTCGATCTCCAAGTTCATCTCGTCGGGCAGCCCGAGCGTGTTATCTGTGAGCGTGAAGTCAAGCTGATATCCACGGAACAGGATGTCCTCGTGAGTTATCGGGTGGCCATCATCCTTATCCACGAACCACGCCTGCACGTTTACAACCTCGCCCACCTCATAAGGTCCCTCGGTAGCCGGCCGCAGGTCGATCTCAATATCTGCAACCGCCACACCAGCGAACGCGAGCACCGCACAAAGTGCCATTCCCCGTTTCATCATCGTCTCTACCTCGTCGACGCCATGGTTCGGGATTCGCACGCCTCGCTCTTGCTTCGATCACCCCGCAACACGGCCGCGTAACCAGCAGCCTCCGTGCAATCTCCAATACTGACCCATTTGTTGTGGCATTTCACCTATTAGGGAAGAGTCATTCCATTCCACGAATTCCACGAACCACATCCGTTGAGCAGATTGATTTCCGTTATCATGTCACGCGGGGTACTCAAACCCGACCGATTGATGTCGGTCCCCCACTCCGGGAGCGAGATGTACCCGTTGAGAAAGTCGAGCAAGTCCAGGATGTCCACCGTGCTGCTGATCCCGTCACCGTTGACGTCCGCGGGGAGATATCCGATCCGCGTGTTCCCGCCGGTGGGGTTGTACGTAAGCACCGTCCAGTGGCCGGTGGGGATGATCCCATCAAGGTACAGCGTAACGGTGTTGCTGCTCGGATGCCCCACAAAGGTGATACTTGGTGGCGTAACATCGGCTGGATTCACCGTGACCGTGAAGTCCGAAACGCTTACGTCGGAGGCGTCCCCGTCAAAGGTGATCGAGATTTCTGACCAGCCGGAGGAGTCGGTGCCATCGACGTCCGACGGCTGACGCGCATCGATCGCACTGTCCGGTGGAACGCTGGAAACGATCGACAGGGTCCCGGCGACTGACATGCTTAACTGCCCGCCGGTGAGTTCACCGGTGAATGCCCGCCAGGTAATGACGGGGTCGTCCCCATCCTGGCCGAACCCGAACTTGACCCAGGCACCGAGGCCCTCATCCTCCTCGGGTTTCATGACGTCCAGCATTCCGTCGTCGTCGACCGTCACATCAAGGTTGCCGACCAGCATCTCCCCTCCGGCGGGCAGGCTCTCCATGTTCATCTGGTCGGGCAGCTTGAGCGTGTCATCTGTGAGCGTGAAATCAAGCTGATAGCCACGGAACAGGATGTCCTCGCCGGTTATCGGGTGCCCCGAATCCATATCCACGAACCATGCCTCGACATTCACAACCCCGCCCGGGGTATAAGGCCCCGGAGTTGCCGGCCGCAGGTCGATCTCGATATCCGCAACCGCCACAGCCGCGAACGCGAGCACCGCACAGAGCGCCATTCTGCGTTTAATCATCGCGTCGACCTCCCTTTTAGGAACTGCACCCTACTCGCTTACCTTGCCCGCGCTTTTCCGATTACGGGGTGAACAGACATCGCGAACGCTCCTCTGTGAACGGGCGGCTTCGACATTCCGATCCTGCCAGGAGGATGGCGCAGCCGCGTCCTCCGGTCGGGCAACGGTCAGTCGGGATGCCGGGCGGTCTATCAGGCATAGGCTCTGACCCTCCTGGATCTGTCAGCTACGAGTTAGCATAATCCCAACCAGCATACAAGTGTTTCTTCATTTTCTTAGGGTGGAGGCGCGGAGGGCCGGCGGGCTTATGGTGGGGACGGGAGGGAAGGGATCAATGCTTCGGCTTCGTGCTGCAGGGTCGTCAGCTCGGCTGCGGTCTCGAACCAGAGGGCACCTGCGTCAGCCGTGGGGCGGAAAGCACCATCGCCCCTCAGGTCATCAGGCCAGGTAGTCAGGGCCTGGTCGAACTCTTCTCGCGCGGAGGGCAGGTCATCCAGCCCGGCGAACGCAATCGCGCGGATCAGGTGATTGATCGAAAGCATATCGCCTCGCTTTGTAGCTCTGTCGGCGTGTGCGATTGCTGTGTCGAACCGGCGTGTGCGCAAGTGGGCCAGGGCGAGGATGCGATGAACTTTCGGCTCGCGTCCCTCGGCCTGGAATCTGGCGGCGATGGCTGATTCCACGGCCGCCTCCGGATCGGCGCTGAGTTGCAGGCGCGCCTGAATCAGCAGGCTCGCCATGTCGTCACGCTTGCACTCGAGGGCTGCCTGGATGTTACCCCGGGCCTCCTCGATCTTGCCCAGATGGAGTTGGAGCGAGGCAAGATTGCGCCAGGTGTCCACGGCGTAGCGGTCTTCGCGCGTAGCGAATCCGGTCGACGAACGAAGATGCTGCTCGGCTGCCTGCAGATCGCCGTCCAGCGCATGGATCGTTCCCATGTTGCACGATGCAGGGTAGTATTCGGGCTGCAGCTCGGTCACCCGGTCGTAAGCGGCGAGTGCCTCAGGGAATCGCCCGAGCTTCTTTAGAATCACACCGTGGGTATTCAGGGCGGTGAAGTCCTCCGGGGCGAGCCGAAGTGCTTTCTGACACAGGGCGTCGGCGTCTTCCAAGATGGTCGTATCGCGGGAGCCCGTCAAAGTGTTGAAGAGATTCACCTTCATCTGAGCGTAGCTCACCAGCGCACCGACGTCATCCGGATTGGTTTCCATCGCCTTTTGCAGGGCGGCCTCGGCGAGATCCCATTCGCTGTTTGCGGCATGAAGCCTTGCCTCGCTGATCAGCCCCTGAACCTGGGCTGTCTTTCCCCTGGCCGTCGCCAACCGCTTCTCACGCGTGCTCCTCACGAGCAGCCCGGCGGTGGCAACCAGCAAGACGCCGGTGCACGCTGCGACCACCGGCGCTTTGTGCCTCTTGACGAACTTAATGAGACGGCGAGGAGCACCGGGCCGTTTGGCGACGATTGGCAGGTCGTCAATATATCGCCGGAGGTCGTCGGCGAGCTCCTTCGCAGTGGCGTAGCGTGCGTCGGGTGCCTTCTCGAGCGTCTTGAGGCAGATCGTTTCCAGCTCGCGCGGGACGCCGGGGATGATTCTGCGCGGCCGTAGCGGTTCCTTTGTGATAATCTGTGTGATGATCTCCTTCTCGTCGCGGCCCTGGACTGCCGGCTGGAAAACCAGCAGCTCGTACATCGTCGCCCCGAGTGAGTAGATGTCGGTGCGGTGATCGATCGGCATTCTCTTGGCCAAGGCTTGCTCGGGACTCATATAACGCCAGGTGCCGATCAGTGAGCCCGTGATGGTAAAAGATTCGGTGTCGGCCACCTTGGCCAAGCCGAAATCGCCGAGCATAATCCGGCCGTCAAGCGCGAGGATGAGGTTTCCCGGTTTGATGTCTCGGTGGATAACCCCCTGGCGGTGGGCGTAGTGCAAAGCTGCCGCCACTTCGGCCATCCAGCGGGCAACCTGTTGATAGTACACGCGTCCCCGTCCCGTAGATGCCGACCCGGAAACGTTGGCCGGGTCATCGGCTGACGTATCGTCTGAGCCATTGATTGGTGGAGGTTTGACAGCCCCATGCGTTGCGGTTGATAGCATCGCCGCCAGACCCGTCGGAGACAGCGTTGTGGCATCTTGCTCAGCCAGGCGTTTTATGAGCACATTGAGCGGCTGCCCTGCAACCAACTCCATCGCATAATAATACGCCCCCCGGGCGGCGCCGAAGTCGTAGACGGGGATGATGTTGTGGTGATGCAGCTTGCTCGCAGCCGATGCCTCGCGTTTGAATCGATCGACAGCGTCGGGCCTGATCGTCGCTAAATTGGAAGGGAGCAGCTTGAGTGCGACCTCACGGCCAAGCGGAGTCTGTATCGCTTTGTAAACCACGCCCATCCCGCCGCGGCCGATTTCACCCAGAATCTCGTAGCCGGGGATCACGGGAAACGGAGTACGTGAGGGGGGAGCCGCGATAGTCTCCTCGCCATTCCAGGTCGCATCGGGTTTTCCTCCATCTTCATGAGCCGCCCCGCGCACCTTCGCGACGAATGAATCATCTACCTCGAGCTCAGCCAGCCTCTGCTGGCACCGCGCACATTCCTGGAGATGTCGCTGGATGAGCGGATCCTCCGCTCCACTCGATGCACGGGTGGCATATGTATCGAGTTGGTCGTCGGTCGGACAGCTTTCCGTTGCCATGAGGCTTTATCCTTCGACACCGACCAGTTGAAACATGCGCACCTTAAGCCTCCGTAGCACGCGCGAGCGAGCCAGGTAGACCTGGTTCCTGTTCATCTTGAGCGTTTCGCACACGTGATCAACGGGTTTGTCGTGGAGCACGGTGCTTTCAAAGGCTTGCAAGGTCTTCGGCGCGAACTCACTGCCGATGGCTCTCAAACAGTACTTAAGGTGCTCGCGAAGCCAGATCCGTTTCCAGGCAGCGGTGTCGTCCTCCGGTTGGCGCAAGGTGTTGAGCATGGATGTGCTTGCCCGCCGCGCGCGCCGCCTCGACACCATTTTGTTGATCTGGTTATTGGCGATAGTGCGAAGCCAACCGCTGAATCGGCCTTTCGCTCGACAGTATTCGAAAGTCGGCAGGCGTCTCACGAGAGTCCGCATGCATTCCTGGGCCACATCTTCAGCATCGGCCGGCTTCAATCCCTTCGCACGGGCGTAGCGTTCCAAGACCGGCCGATACAGGGCGTGAAACTCGCCCAACTTCGAGAGTCCCTCGGATCCCTTACCCGACGGAGCAGGCTTTCGCTGGTAGTGTCCAACGGGTGCCTCCGATCCATGTAGGCCCGTACAGCCGGGGCGGCGATGCCAGTGGCCGTTGTCGCCTGGTCCGACTTCCGAAAGATTCTCTCATTTTCGCGCGACAGATTCAACCCCCGCGCGCCCTATCCGGCTATTGGATGCCATTAAGGCGGAATCCAGCGTTCAGTACGATTCTCGCTGGAGCGGGACTCAGCGCCACCTGCGTGACAAGCCCCGTCGCCACTGAGCAGGTTCGGGCGTGAGCAATAGTGCTGCCTGGAAAGGCGACCCGAGCAAGACCCGTAGTTACGGAGATATAGATGATGACCAAACACGCAATACCAGCCATTATCGCGGGAATAACAGGACAGGTCAACAAGTTCCTCGACCAAAGCATCAACAGACCTGGAGTTGGATGGCCGCGCGCCGCTGCTGCGGCTGTTTCGCGGCCACGGACAAGGATTCAAAGTGGCAAACTCGCAGAGGAACGTCTGCACGTAATGATCGCAGGTAATCTCGAGCTTGAACTGCCGATCGTCGTCGAGGCAACACGAGCGACGCTATTGGCATCGCTTCAATCTGAAGACCGCGATCGTACGCTTCAGTGGAAGATGGCTAAGCTTCGGGTCGGTGGGTTCTTAGCTCACGCAGCGCATGCGGCTGCCGCGCTTGGTGCGCGCATCTCGTTGTGCACAACCGTACCGGTTCCGATACCGATCCGGTTCGAGAAGTTTTGTGACCGCTATGCCATCGATACACGGTATGTAAGCGGCGTCCCTAGCCGATGCCCGATCGGGGTTGTCTTCCATTGCCGCGACGGCCAGGTCACATGGCACCGGCCAGGATTGTCGAACATGGTCAACTTCGAACTGCCATCCGCTCATACGGCAGATGTTGACGCGATTCTGGCAGATCCGTGCGCCCTTGCGCAGCATCGTACCTTCGCCGGTGAGCTATCCCGGTACTTGGCCGGTACCGGGGACCACGTCGTTGTGGGGGTGCGCGTGGACCGCAGCTGGAACCGCGATGATCTGGCTCCAACGCGCGACCGGCGAGTTTGGACGTTTGTTCGTCGTCACGAAGCCGAGGGACTTGCTCGGCAGGCCAGCGTGGGGGGTTTCATCAATAACGAAGAGGCGTTTATAAGGCGCATGCGCGACGAATGCGGAATCGCCAGGCTAGTCCTGCAACTCGGGTCTCGTGGAGCCATATTCGTGAATGAGATGCCGGACCCCCACTGGCTCCACACCTGTCCAGTTAGGTCGAGGGATCGGCTTGGCGCAGGGGATACTCTTATGACCGTCACAACGTTGTCCTCGGCGATGGGTGCAGATGATAGAACGAGTCTTGAACGCGGGGTCACGGCGGCAACTGGACTGGTCGTCGGACTCGGTCTTCCGACAAGCTTCGAGGAGCTGGACGCAGCCTGATAGCCGCGTCATCACGCGGGCCGCGGCGAGGACGAATATGCCGTGATCTGTGAGGTGGCTGAGCAAGCGGCGTTCGACTTGGTCGACGGGGAGGGTGGAGCCGGAGTTCAGCCGCCGTCGGTTCGCTGCCTGCGTGACGATCGGTGTGGTGATTCCCCTGGCGATCTTCGCCGTGGCCCATCGTCGCCCGTGGGAGACGGCAACCGCTCGAGCGCACCGGGTGTGTCTTCCCGGCGGGCTCGGAGCTGCGGAGGTTGACCGCCTGATTGACGACGCTGGGCGTGCGGTGCTCAGCCGTGAAGACCTGATCCGGCTGTGGGAGCAAACCTACGCCGACCCTGGCGACCTCCGGCAAGCCCGCGAGTTGTGCGGTGAGTGCATCGAGGCGGTGTTGGATGCTGCAGGGCGGTGAGGCCGTCCCCTGCCGTCCCCTACGCTCTCCGCCGTGAATATCGCATCACGGAGTCCTGGCCACGGGCTAGCGGCGGCGTTGACTGAGGCGAAGCCACCATTCACTAAGCCGACCGATCGGGTTTTCGAGACGGTCCCGATCCTGCGGACACTCAGGGGAGGCCGGGGGCGCAGACGCAAGGATGGCGGGTGGTACTGGCACACAGGCGACCTGGAGCGCGCGGGGATACCGTTCGCGGACGATGAAGGCCGCACGGGACTTGCACGCCTTGCGAACCACGTTCATATCGTGGATGGGGCTGTACGGCGTCGACCCGAGGGCTCAGATCGTTCTGGCCCGGCACGCTCCACAGGGCGTGACGCTGAAGCATTACCAGGACTTCTCCCTCCTGGACCTGTGGGCCGAGATTGGCAAGCTACCCCGATCCGCACGGCGGTGGAGGCGGCCGATGTGGCCCGGGCAACCGGCACGGACGATAGGGGGGCGCGCACGGACGAGGGTGTTGTGCTACCGGTTGTACAACAACCCGGCATAAGGGGGGGAAAACCTGGCCGCTGGTGGCCGGAAGGTGACGGGCGCGCGTCACTCGGCAAGTAACAGAGACCCCTACGAAAACAGGGGTTTAGAGGCTGTTAAGGCACTACCGACGGCTGGACTCGAACCAGCGACATCCTGCTCCACAGGCAGGCGCTCTAACCAACTGAGCTACGTCGGCAAACCGTGCTTCTCGTTCCGTAAACTCCTGTTCTTGCAGAGGGATATGCTCGCCCTCGCTACGACCCGTCTCTGCCTCCACCCGGCCACCAGCGGCCAGTTTCAACCGCCTTCGGACATCGTCAATCGCAACGCGGCGCACAACGCTTTTCGCATAATCCGTCCCGGTTACCCGGGCGACTTGGGTCGCTGCAGCCGCGGTGCGGATCGGTGGTAGTCTACTGATCTTAGCCCAGAGGTCCAGGACGGAGAAACTCTGGTAGTGCCTCAGGGGTACCCTTCGCTGCGCATGCCGTGCCAGAACGATCTGCCCCCTCGGGTCGACCCCGTACGGGCTCGGCCAGGATCTGAACGTGTTCTGCAGGGCGTGCCGGTGGGCGGTGCGGCCCGGATAGTCCGCGAACGGGATGTCCGTCCGTTGCAGACCCCGTTTGGAAGTCCGCAGGGTCGGCGCCGTCTCGAATCCGTGTCTTGAGTTCAGATCAGAGCCCGGACCGGGGAGTTCCATGGACGGTCGAGGATGCAACTCCCCCTAAGCGGTCTCCGGAGGTACGTCCCGTCTCCTCCCGGAAGTATCGCCGCTTAAACCACAAGGACAGATTTACCAGGCTGACCAGCACCGGGACCTCCACCAGCGGGCCGATCACCGCCGCAAAGGCCACGCCGGAAGTGATCCCGAAAACCGCCACCGCCACCGCAATGGCCAGTTCAAAGTTGTTGCTGGCAGCGGTGAAGGCGATCGCGGCGGTCTTGGGGTAATCCGCCCCGACCTTCCTTGCCATCCCAAACGAGACCAGGAACATGACCACGAAGTAAATGCAAAGAGGGATCGCGATGCGGATCACATCCAGCGGGTGACGCACGATGCGCTCCCCCTGGAGCGAGAACATCACCACGATGGTAAACAACAGGGCTACCAGCGTGATCGGTGAGATCTTCGGTATGAACACCGTCTCATACCACACCCGACCTTTGATCTTGAGCATCGCAAACCGCGTAGCCATCCCCGCCAGAAAGGGAATGCCCAGGTAGACGAACACGCTGATCGCTATCTGGCTCATCGCGACCGCGACGGTGGTCCCTTCAAGTCCAATGAGCGGCGGAAGCACGGTGATAAACACCCAGGCGTACGCCGAATAGAAAAGCACCTGAAACACCGAGTTGAAAGCAACCAGGCCGGCGGCGTACTCGCTGTCCCCCCCGGCCAGCTCGTTCCACACGATGACCATCGCGATGCACCGGGCCAGACCGATCATGATCAGACCGATCATGTAGTCCGGCGCATCGTGCAGGAAAACGACCGCCAGAGCGAACATCAACACCGGACCGATGACCCAGTTCTGCACCAGGGAAAGGCCCAGCAACTTGAAGTCGCGAAACACGTCGCCCAGCTCTTCATACTTCACCTTCGCCAGCGGGGGGTACATCATCAGGATCAGACCCACGGCGATCAGGATGTTGGTCGTACCCACTTGGAAACGGTCGACGAACTCTTCGACGCCGGAGATCGAATAGCCGACTCCCACACCGCTCGCCATCGCCAGGAAGATCCATAGCGTCAGGTAGCGATCCAGAAAGGATAGCTCCCCGGTAGTGCGATTACTCATCCATACGACCCTTGAAAGAACCCCGTCGGGGAGTGGGCGTGCCTCCCTTCGCGATTCTCGATGCTTCTTTCTCTGCGGTCTCTGCGCCCTCCGCGGTGAATCAGCCCGGCCGCAGCCACGCGGTGGTCTCGGATGAAGTCACTCGCATTCGCATCGCCCTCCCGACTCAGCAAGCCGGGCCAGGTCCTCTTGGAGAATGTCCATCTCCCGCAAACACGACCGAACGCATTCCAGAAGCGTGCGGTGCAGGCCCTCCGTACTGCGTGGCAACGAGTAGTATTTCCACTTGCCCTCCTGCCTTACCGCCACCAACCGGGCCCGCCGAAGGTAAGCTAGGTGTCGCGAGATCTTCGGTTGCACCATCCCCAGCAGCTCGACCAGCTCGCATACGCAGAGTTCACCCTCCGAAAGCAGGTTCAACAGGCGAAGCCGTGTCGGGTCCGCAAACGCCCGAAACACCGTGTTGGTCGCGTACAGGGTCGTGGTCATATACACCTAGGTGTATATGTTGACTCGTCCCCGTTCGGTCGTCAACCTCGGGCGCAGCCTGATAGCTGAGGGCTGTTCTTTCTCTGGGAGGCCCGCGTCCGGCCCTTGACAGGGTGACGTGTATCGTGTAGTATATAGTACACGAACGATGAGCGAATTCGGGAAGTACATTCGAAAGCGGCGGGAGGAGCTGAGGGCCCGCGACCCGGGGTATTCGGTGCGCAAGGTTGCCGCCCGCATCGGGGTCGAGCCGTCGTACCTGAGCAAGGTCGAGCGGAGCGAGCAGCCTCCACCTTCGGAGGCGAAGATTGCCCGCTTGGCCGGCGAACTTGGTGAGGACCCCGACGTCCTGCTTGCTCTGGCGGGCAAGGTCTCCGGCGATCTGCAGGGCATCATTCGCCAGCGGCCCAGGCTCTTTGCCGAACTCATCCGTGAGCTCGAGGACGTGCCCGAGGAGGGGCTGACGCGCATGGTACGCCAGGTCCGTGACGGTAACTGGTAGGCCATGATTATGGGAGCTACGGCATGATCGAACTCAAACGCGAAAGACTGGTGTTCTCCTTCCCCGAGGTTCACCCGAAGGCCAGGCCGACCATTGATTTTCAGGGCACCCTGCGCATACCCGACGACGACAGAACCTATCCGCTTCCGCCGGGGCCGGGCTCGTTCCCTCTGCGGCATGTTGACGACTTCTTTGACAACGTGCCGCCGCGCCGGGTGGAACACGGCGGGGTCATGATGCCCATGTATCAGTCCGAGGCGACGTGGCTGAACTTCCGTACCGAGTGGGTGGAGGAGCGGATGACTCCATATCCGCTTGCGATCAAGGTCGGGACCGGCAAGATCGACGCGGTGAGCCCAAAACGGGTCGAGGTTCGGAAGTTGGAGCGCAACGGGCCTGAAGTCCGTCTGCTTCAGCCATACGCGAACGCTCTCCGGTGGTTAGCTAATCCCTGACGCCTAGAGTGCTCCGTCCCCAGGCGGCCACAACGTTAGGATCGACACCGGCCGGCGGCGGTTCTGCGGTGGTTACATAGGCGCGCTTCGGCGCATGCGGTCCGATTCGAGGTGAGGGGCGATTCAATACTCTTTTAGCCCAGGCGCGGAGGCGTTCGGTTTGGATGCTGTCGCCCGAGCACGTGGCCAGGATATTCGCGCTGGTCGGCATGTACGAAACGCCCCATGTGACACTCTTGGCGTCTCCGACGCGTGCGTCGATCATGCACGATTCGAGGTCCCACATTTGGAACTGCCGACCCCAGCAGCCGATCGCCAACCTGCGACCGTCCGGGCGAAACTCTACCGTCCAAGGCGTCACCACGGTATCCATCATGCACACTTGGGCACCGTCCTTCGTCCAGAGCGCGACCGACGCACCCCGGTGGGTCGTGGCGATGAGCTCGCCGTCCGGGCTGAAGCAAACCGCTAACGCCTCGGTGCCCGGGGAAGGCAACGTTCTTAACGCTTCGCCGTTTGTGGAATCGAGAATCTGAACCGTTTCGTCTGGGCGCGTCACCGCCATGGTTTGCCCATCCGGACCAAAGGCGAGTGCCTGCTCGGTGGTGACGTGGACCCCGTCGATCGCGTACCGACGCGCGCCTGTCTTCAGATCCCAGAACTGTACGACTCCGTCGGCGCCGCATGTGGCGAGCACTGTTCCCGCCGGATGAAATCGAGCCGAGGACCAGCGCCAGGTGGCGCTTGGCAGCCTCGCGAGCAATCTGCCTGTCGCGGTCTCCCACAGCCGAACGTGGCCCGTGTCGTCGCCACAGGCGATAATCCGCCCGTCGGGACTGATTGACGCGACCCCGACGTTCGATTCGCCCCCCAGGTGAATAACGCCGGCGTTCGCCAGTATGTCCGTGACGCGGACTGCTCCCGCTGCCCAGCCCGTTACGAGCACGTGACCGTCAGGGCTCACGGCGCCGCCCATGACCCCATACCCGATGAGAGGTCGGAGCCGGCCCACCGGCTTGCCGCCAGCCGGCTGGCTTGCCGGCGCCAGATCCCACCGCTCGATCCGATACCAGCCGCCGGAGATGAGCGTCTCCCCGTCAGGCTCGAAGGCGAGAAACCTCACCGTACCGTTTGTGGCCTCGCCGAGGGTCTGCTTGTGCGGTGGGTCAGTGAGCGTCCAGAGGTTGACAAGCCTCGTATCGCTACCTCCCCATGCCAGCCTCCGTCCGTCGGACGAGAACGTCAGCGCAGTCGTCGCCCCCTCATCGCCCGCAAGTGTAGCGAATGATGGACCAAACAGATCGTCCCAGAGCTTGATCGTGCCGTCGAGCGAAAGGGCTGCCAGGACTCGATGCTCTCGGTTGTAGCGCATCGCCCCGATGCGCGTGCTATGCTCCTGATGTACATGGACGCACTCGCCGGTGGCAACATCCCAGACGCGCAGGGCGGCATCGTCTCCACCCGAGGCGACGAGCCGACCGTCCTCGACGAATGTTACCGCCAGGACCTTGCCGACGTGGCCAGGCAGGGATTCCGAGCATAAAGCTCCCACAGCGCCCAATGCGCGTGGTGAGTCTGCGGGTCAATGAGAAACTCGCGCCAGAGAAGGTCCTCCGCGCCCAACACATCTCCCGTGCGGGTGAACAACCGCCCGCGCTCGATGTTGCTGGCGGAGAGCGCGGTCGCCAGCCCGCCCGCCAGCCGCAGGTTCTGCCTGGACTGTGAGAACGAGACCATGCCAAACCCGGTCAAAGGGAGGATCAACAATGCCGTGGCCGTTGCAAGCCCCCGGCACGACGTCCTACACCGGCTGGAGCAGCTATTTCTTCGAAGACGGCGACGGGGCGATCGGAATTCACCATCCCGGCGGCGCGTTCAAACGCATCAGCTTCGGCCAGAAGGAGGATGAGCATAATCAGACGTTCTGTTTTCCCGGCGGTAGCTGCTTCGACGCGGAGATCTGGGAAATCGAGTGGACTTCGGGCTTCACCCAGCCGGGCTCGTCCGGCTCGCCGGTGTTCGATACCACGCACCACGTGCGCGGCACGCTCACGGGCGGTCCCCCGGATGATTGTTTTATCTCGAAGTACGGCCGCTTTGATCTGGCGATGGACTTCCTGCGCTACTACCTCAGCAGCACCTACATCGCCAGTCCCATGTATGTCAACGGAGGCGTGGGCGGCGATCCCGGAAACAACGGGAGCGCCGAACGGGGCACCGACGCCCTGCCGTTCAACACCGTGTACGAAGCGTCCTACGCGGTGATCGCCGGCGATGACATGCACATAGTTCCCGGCAACTACAACGAGAGGTTCACGATTCGTCGTCCCATGACGTTGAAACGCTGGGGACCCTCCGGTGTCGTGCGCATCGGACAATAAGATGTTATCCCGCGGCACTGTTTTCGATCGCCGCGATCGTAGCGGCGGAACGCCCGCGAATCCGAACCCCACGGTGTCGCCGGCGAACAGTCTCGCCGGGGATGGAGCCCGTATCAGAATTAACGCCGGTTCGTATCCGGAGACGCTCACGATCAGCAAACGCGTGAGGCTAACCGCGGCCGGCGGAACGGTGAGCATCGGATGATAAACGCGCAGGTGCACGACCGACTTGCGGAATCACGGAACTGACTTCGGCGATCTGGAGGCCATAATGATGTTTGCGAACAGACGGAAGGCGAGCTTGACGGTGTCGCTATCGCTCATCGCTGCGACGTTCGCGGCCGCTCAGGACTTTGACCTCTCCTGGTTCACCGTCGCCACCGGCGGCGAGATGCTAACCGCCGGCGGAGACTTCGAGTTGCGCGGGACGATCGGCCAGGCTGACGCCGGGATATTGCGCGGCGCCGAGTTCGAGCTGTCGGGCGGCTTCTGGTTCCCCATTCCGCCCGGCGACTGCGAAGACGACGGCGACGTGGATCTGTTCGACTACGATCAGTTCGAGTCTTGCCTGACCGGACCGGACGGCTCCGTGGCGACCGAGTGTAGATGCTTCGATGTTAATCGCAACGGCACGGTCGATCTGCTCGATTTCGCAGTAGCCCAGCGGAACTTCACCGGATCGTAGCCCGCCCCCTCGGCCCTTGGTGACCGTGGCCTGTCCAGAGGAACTTCGCTGGGGGGGGCGCTATGCTGGGTGTTCCCGCCTTGCTACGGTACGTTGGTTTGATCCACGCCCAACAACCAAACCAAAACCCGCAAGGATGCGACGAACGCTGGCTGGCCACGCGTCGATGGAGACCACCCGGATGGACTACCTTGCGATCACCCCGGCGGAAATGGAAGCCGTCCGTAGAGCGACGGAAGCTGCAATCAAGAGGCTGTAGAAAGCTACGCCAAGTGCCGCTTCGGTGCCATCTCGATGCTACCGGTTACGGTAGCACGAGAACGGCCATCCGTGAGATACGTCGCGGACTGCGGTTACCGCAGATTTGCCCGAGACCTGCCCAGATCGCCGGAATCCACTTCAACGCAACGCACCGAAACCACGAAAAAACCGCTCTGGCGCTATCGCCAACGCGGTTTCGTAGATTAGCGGCGCCCGGACTTGAACCGGGGACCTTGGGATTATGAAGCGATTCCGGGCGCCTCGATCTCGGCCGTAACCGCGTTTTTGAGTATACCGCGGGGGTTGGGGATTGCAAGCGTTGCGTGTTTTGCTTGTGATTTCGGCCGGTAGCGTATCAAAGATACGTTGGCCGGTTGACATCCACCCCGCTTCTTCATCACGAACGCCCCCACCCCAAGCAGCAGCACGACGAGCACGGCTAGGCCGATGTCAGATACGGCGGGGACGCTGCCGACGCGCCATGAGGTACATACCGCCGACCGCGAAGACGGCGAGCGTGGCAGGTTCGGGGACCGTCGTGAAGGTCGCATCAACACCATAGTCTGTGTCGAAGATCAGAATGCCCCCCGTGGTGTTGATCTGAGGGTCGTCGATCCACTGTATGAGCCATCCCTCGCCACTGATCGGTCCGATCGGGCTCAGCATGTCCCAGGTGCCAAACTCCGCATCGGTCGGACCGTCGAACAGGTCCAGTCCGATGCCTTGCTCCCGGGAGAATCCGACAATCGATAGGGGGTTGTTTACAAAATGAATCGTGGGCGACAGAAAGTCCAAATCACCCAGGCCGTCGATCCAGATGGACGCCGACTGGTGGTCGATCCACCACCCATTCGCTAACGATTGCCGATCATCCGTGTCCCCAACCGCTGTTATGATGAAGTCCGACGCCGGGAACGGATCACCATCCAGCGTGCCGGCGCCGTTGCCCTCCTGCAGGAAAGTCAGCACGTCCGCCGGCGCCTGTGTAGCCGCGCGAAACAGCAACACGACCGCAGCAACGCTGGCCCAAGTTGAGCAGCTGCGCGGAATCTGAGTTTTTTTGCGGTGTCGATGGGCCGTGGTGGGCTCTTGAACGGGGTTGGGCTTGTCGAAGTTGCCTGAATCTCGATGTAGTCAAAACATTGCCCTCTTGAAGTAGCGGATGCCAGGCACGGCTGGGCGGAGCGGGGGTCGCGACCCAGGTGTTGGCGGCAGACGGAATACAAGTGGGTGTATCTGTTCGGGGCAGCCTGCCCGAGCCGTGGTGAGGCG
>SDBU01004544.1_pt1 | contig 17010 bp, 18 predicted proteins | sample 2277071 | NCBI WGS metagenome assembly SDBU01 (sample SAMN10397929, study PRJNA504765) | marine sediment metagenome | isolation source: marine sediment core GS08_GC12, 126 cmbsf | place: Arctic Ocean: Gakkel Ridge, Loki's castle | collected 2008 | reverse complement strand
CACCAGACCCGCCGGTACCAGTGCTTCATATTCAGCCCGTGGTAGTTCCAGAAGAATAAGCCGGATGATTTCTTCAACCCGGGCCCGGATAATGTCACACAGGTCCTGGAAGGAGACACCGTGTCCATCTTCTGATATGGAACTTAAAGTCTCCGTCTTGCTTTCGTACACGGGCATGACACTGCCATACCTTTTCTTCATCTCCTCGGCGACATCAAAGGGCAGTCCCAGGCCAATAGACACATCTCTGGTGATTTGATAACCGGCTACCGGTAGAATAGAGGTATGCCAGATGCTTCCCTCCCGGAAAACGGCAATATCAGTAGTACCACCACCTATGTCGGCTAGAATAACGCCTACCTGCTTCTCATCCTCGCTCAGTATTGCCTCGCTACTAGCCAGCGGTTCAAGGATGAGGTCATCAATGTCAACGCCGATACTTCTGATACACTTTACTAAGTTCTGGATGGAAGTGGTGGCCGCCGTAATAATATGCGCCTCCACATCCAGCCTGAAGCCATGCATGCCTACCGGGTTCTTAACCCCTACCTGACCGTCGACGGCATAGCCTCGAGGGATAACATGGAGCAACTTCCGGTCAGTGGGAACTTTAACAGTTCGGGCACAGTTCATGACTCGCTTCAGGTCATCTGGGCGTACCAGGCGGTCATTACGGGTAATGGCTACCACTCCACGATTATTCAGCGAGCTGACATGTCTGCCCGTCACACCGATGTAGGCTGAGTCCACTTTATACCCGCTCGCTTGCTCTGCCTTCTTTACTGATTCACGAATTGACTCTCTAGCATCGTTGATGTTGACCACCAGCCCTTTGTGAAGCCCGGCAGATGAGGTGACACCCACTCCGGCCACCCTGACATCACCGGTTTCGTCGGTATCGGCTATTATGGTACATACCTTGGTAGTGCCAACATCAATTGAAGTTATCGTCCGCCTTTTCATTGTCCCCCCCTTTCAATAAGATTCTTTTTCCTTTGATATAGGTTGCTTTTTCACATTTTTAACCTCCACATTTACCATCCTCTTAGAAATATTCAATTTGGAGTGCCAGGAAGGTCCTTTTCAGTCTTTCGACTAAAGCCGGTCTTCTCCATCCCTGGATGTCCATTCCAGTCGGAAGATTCAGTCCCTCCGAGACGTTGAATGGTTCGCCGGCGACAATGATTCGCCGTTCGGCCGCTCTCAATTTAGCGCTGCGACTGCGCGGATTACGTTGGACCTCAGACGGGGAGGGAGTAATGACCTTTTTGTTAATAAGCTTCAGGCTGGGTTTATGTCCGCAAACACAAGTTGGTGTGCTTGGTGGGCAGATACAGCCCTTGGCTTCTTGCCGCATGAACTGCTTTACTATGCGGTCCTCAAGCGAGTGATAGGTAATGACCACCAGCCTGCCTTCAAACCCAAGGAGACTGACCGCTTGTTTCAGTACGGCTTCCAGATTCTCAAGCTCATGGTTAACCGCAATTCGTAGCGCCTGAAAAGTCTTGGTAGCCGGGTGAATTCTACCCCTGGGGCGTCTGATTGCCTTCTCTACTATGCGGGTGAGGTCAAGGGTGGTCTTAATCGGGCGTTCCCGCACGATAGAGCGGGCTATCTGGCGACTGCGTCTTTCCTCACCGTAGGTTTCTATCAGGTGGGCCAGTCTAGCCTCAGAATAGGTGTTTAGAATGTCAGCGGCGGTAACCTTCTGGGTGGGATTAAGGCGCATATCCAGAGGAGCGTCATGCTGGAAACTAAAACCATGGCCATTACCATTTAGCTGGATGGAAGAAAGTCCCAGGTCAAACAGGATGCCGTGCACCGGGAAGAAACCATACCTGGTGCAGATATCCCGTAAATTAACGAAGTTTTCGTTAATCAGCATGGTTGAGTCGCTATGGGTTTCGAGTTTTGTCCTGGCCAGTTCTATCGCGTTTGGGTCAGCATCAATACCCAGCAGTTGTCCGCCGGGATGGCCCCGTTCTAAGATGGCGGCGGCATGACCGCCGCCCCCCACCGTACAATCAATATAGCGGCCCCCAGGCTTAACGGCGAGACCTTCGACGACCTCATTAAGTAATACCGGAATGTGGGTAGGTGTTGACATAGTTTGCCTCGTTACTGTCTTTCCAGACTTTCTATAATTTGCCATGCCTGCTCTTGACTGCTTGCCTTCTCCTGCTCCCATTGTTCTTTGTTCCACAGTTCAAGATAGGTATTGGCTCCGGCAATAACTAATTCTTCCTCAATTCCGGCATACTCTCTTAGTGGTGCGGGCAGAGCCACCCTGCCTTGTCCATCAAGATTGATGTAGAAAGCGGTAGCAAATAACGCCCGGTTTAGTTTTCTCATTTTGCTGCGGTTAACGGCACCGGTGGTAACCTCGGCGGATAGCTTTTTCCATTCGGGCAGGGTATAGACGGTGATGCACGGCTCTATCCCGGGTATCAGCCACATCCCATCTTTAAGTTCTCTTTTGAACCTGGGTGGGATAGGTATCCTGCCCTTGTCATCTATTTTGTATTCGTACTCCCCGAAAAACATAAAGGGCCTCTTTTTACAGGGTTAGTTTACCACAACTTACCACTTCTTACCATAGTCTACCATTTTAAAACACATTTTCTCCGATTTGTCAACCCCTTTTGGGGAATTTTTGAAAATATTTTGGATTTGGCGATAAATCCCGGGTGTGGTAAAATAAAGATTGTCTCAGGGGAGGGCTATGTTTTGTTTAGTGTGGGCATACTTACGGTTAGTGATAAAGGGTCACAGGGGCAGCGCCGGGACAGGAGCGGTGAGGTAATCAGGGATAAGCTGTCCCGGGTGGAGAGTCATCTGGTTAAGTATGAGGTTGTGCCGGACGAGGTGAGTGTTATTGCCGGTAAGCTGGCGGGCTGGGCTGATGACGGCGGCGTGGATGTTATCCTGACTACGGGTGGCACCGGGTTGGGCCCGCGGGATGTCACCCCGGAGGCGACCCTCTCGGTGGTGGAGAAGGTGGCGCCCGGCTTTGTGGAGGCGATGAGGGGGCAGACTCTTAGCGTGACGCCAATGGCGATGTTGAGTCGGGCGGTGGCCGGTATCAGGGGAAGGTGCCTTATCATTAACCTGCCCGGCAGTCCCAAGGCGGTCCAGGAGTGCCTTGAGGTAGTGCTGCCGGCTATTCCCCATGCGGTGGAAATTATTAAAGGGGAAGTTACCGAACACGCGGTGCCAGAGACCGGAGTGGAATAAGTGATGCGAATTGATATTTTGACCCTGTTCCCAGAGATGTTTCAATCCGTGCTCGTCCCGGGTATATTTGAGCGGGCTATCGAGCGGGGGCTGGTCAGCGTTAATACGCATAATATTCGGGACTATACCCATGACAAGCATCATGTCGTTGATGATTATGCCTATGGCGGCGGTGCCGGTATGATACTCAAGCCCAGGCCTATTTTTGAGGCGGTTGAATCAATCAAAGCAGATATATATAAGGAAGAGGATAGATACGGTGAACTGCCCGTCATCCTGCTTACTCCCCAGGGTCGTCCTTTTTCTCAACAAATTGCCGTTGAGCTGTCAAGATATGCAGGTATGATTCTTATTTGTGGTCGCTATGAAGGGGTTGATGAGCGGGTGCGTCAGCATCTGGTTACCGATGAGATTAGCATCGGCGATTATGTGCTTAGTGGGGGTGAGCTGGCGGCTATGGTGGTGATAGATGCCGTAGTCCGGTTATTGCCCGGGGTGCTCGGTTCCGAAGACTCGGCTCAGGACGATTCCCATGCCACGGGTCTGCTGGAATATCCCCAGTATACTCGTCCGGCGGAATATAGAGGCTGGGCGGTGCCGGAGGTTCTGCTTTCCGGGAATCATGCTGGGGTAGCCCGGTGGCGCCGTGAGCAGGCTGTTCGCCGCACACTGGAGCGTCGTCCGGAGCTATTGGATAAGGTTGCGCTATCTTCCGAGGAGAGGGAGTTAGTTGATAGGTTGAAGAATCTTAGTTTAGGGAGTGCTATTAAATGAATGTTTCATCTCTGGTTGATTTCAAACCAAATCCCAATATCCCGACTCTAACCCCCGGTGATACCGTAAAGGTTAGTGCCCGGATTGTGGAGGGGGAGCGGGAGCGTATTCAGGTATTTCAGGGGGTGGTAATTAGTGTTCGGGCTGGTGGGATTGGGGCTAACTTTACCGTGAGGCGTGTTGCCTATGGGGTTGGAGTGGAGCGCACCTTTCCCCTGTATTCACCAATGGTGGAGAAAGTGGAAGTAATGCGCCACGGAAAAGTGCGGCGGGCGAAACTCTATTACCTGCGCGGGCTCAGCGGCAAGGCATCCCGGATTAAAGAAAAGCGGGTAGACAAGGCAAAGAAAGAAAAGTAGCGTTGGAACAAAGCTACCTCGCCGGAGTATATAATGAGGTATGCTGAGGTTAGCGTTAACGCGCCGGCAGCCCAGCGCCGGACATTCAGTTATGCTATACCCTCTGGTTTGAGTGTTGAGGTTGGACAGGCGGTATGGGTTCCCTTCGGTAACAAGCTCCTCCAGGGTATTGTTCTGGAGTTGACCGATTACCCGGCGGTGGAGGAGACCCGGGACATAGAGGGTATTATTGACCCTCCTCTCCAGCTTTCGCCGCATCAGGTAACTCTGGCGCGCTGGATTAGCGAGTATTACCTGTCTCCCCTTTTTGATGCCGTGGCGTTAATGCTGCCACCGGGATTTGAGCGGAAGGTAGTCACTTTTCTCAGCTGTCCTTCTTTTTATCCTCAATATGATGTATTATCTCTTACTCCAGAGCCGGGGCGGGTTCTTGAATTCGTCCGGGGGCAGGGTAAGGTTAGCCTGAAAACGCTGGAGAAGGAGTTTGGTAAGAGACGGGCCCAGGCTATCATCTCTCAGCTGGTGGGGCGACATCTGGTGGTCAGAACTTATGCACTGGAGCCGGTTAGAGTCAGGCCAAAGAAGGTAGCTTATCTGCGGCTCAACGTAGCCGCCAGCGAAGCTCAGCGGGAGGTGGTCAGGCTGCGGGCAAAGGGGGCAGTAAAACAGGCGGCTCTTCTGGAATTCTTATCGGAGCAGCCTCAATCGTTATCCTGGGCGGAAGCCAGGCAGAGAATCGGGAGCAACAAGGCGGTGGCTGATGCCCTGGCGAGCAAGGGCCTGGTGGCACGGGATGAGGTTGAGGTAAAACGCGAGCCGATTTCCTATCGGGACATAACCCCCTCGTATCCGTTATCCCTTATCCCTGCCCAGCGGGCAGCCCTGGAATCGATTAAAGCGGGCTTGCTCCGGGCGGCGGAAGGTGGCGCTCGGCCAGACGTTTTTCTACTCCACGGGGTTACCGGGAGCGGCAAAACTGAAATCTACCTCCAGGCTCTGGCGGAGACAGTGAGGCTGGGTAAGCGGGGAATTGTTCTGGTTCCAGAAATAGCCCTGACTCCCCAGACAATCGAGCGCTTTGCCGCCCGCTTTCCCGGTCGGGTGGGGGTATTACACAGTAAGCTCTCTCTGGGTGAGCAGTTTGACGAGTGGCAGCGGATAAGAAATGGGGAATTTGACGTTGTTATCGGTCCCCGCAGTGCTATTTTTGCCCCTCAACCTGATTTAGGTCTTATTGTCGTTGACGAGGAATATGAATGGACCTATAAACAGCCGGATAAGTCGCCCCGCTACCACGCTCGTAAAGTTGCTTTAAGGCTGGGGGAGTTGACCGGGGCGGTGGTTGTCCTGGGCAGTGCTACGCCGGATGTGGAGACTTATTACCGGGCGCGCCGGGGGGAGTATCATTTACTTGAACTTCCGGAACGGGTTACCCCTGATGTGGGTTCACCCTTACCCCAGGTTACGGTGGTGGATTTAAGAGAGGAGCTGAAATCAGGTAACCGGAGCCTGTTTAGTCGTTCCCTCTCCGAGGCGATGGATAAAGCGCTGGCGAGCGGGGGGCAGGTGATTCTGTTTATTAACCGGCGGGGGGGGGCTAGCTTTATCCAGTGCCGAAACTGCGGCTTTGTCTTCCGTTGTCCCCGTTGTGAAATCGCCCTCACCTATCACTATGACCGGGAAAAGCTGGTTTGCCATCAGTGCCACTACCGGATGTCAGTACCTCAGGTTTGCCCTCGGTGCTTGAGTCCCCGGATAAAATTCCTGGGAATTGGCACCCAGAAGCTGGAGAGGGAAGTAGGTTATGCCTTTCCCCAGGCCCGGCGGCTGCGCTGGGACAGTGACGCTACCCGGGGCAGGTATTCGCACGAAGAAATACTGGACAAGTTCCGGGCTCACGAGGCGGATATTCTTATTGGCACGCAGATGATTGCCAAAGGGCTTGATTTACCGCTGATTACCCTGGTTGGGGTGGTTAGCGCCGATACCAGCTTGAACCTCCCTGACTTCCGGGCGGGAGAGAGGACCTTCCAGCTTCTCAGCCAGGTGGCGGGCAGAGCCGGGCGCGGCACAATGGGCGGACAGGTTATCATCCAGACCTATTCTCCGGAGCATTATGCCATTCAGGCAGCGGCTAAACACGACTATACACTCTTTTATGAGCAGGAGATTGCCTATCGCCGCCAGCTTCGCAATCCACCCTTTGCGCAACTGGCCAGTCTGGTTTACGGCCATACCAACGGCATTATTTGCCAGCGGGAGGCGGAAAGGATGGAGCGTGTTATCAGTACCGAAAGAGACGCCAGGGGGATAGCTGACCTCAGCCTAATTGGGCCGGCACCGGCTTTTATTCATCGGCTGCGGGGGAGGTTTCGCTGGCAGATAATAATACGGGGTTCCGGTCTTGATTCTTTTCTTTCGTCAATACCGATTCCCCAGGGTTGGACGGTGGATATTGACCCGGTGGGTCTGGTTTGATTGTTGCCACTTGGCCTTATGGTGGGCGGGATGTTTCCCTGGCGGTTTAGCTGGGTTTGATTGGTAAAGGTGAGTTATTAAAATGCTCAGCCATGTGGCCGTGACGTGCGGTGACGATTTGCTCCTCGTTGTTGTCCGCCCGCGCCTCAAGGGCGAGGTAGAATAGTTGGTCCAGTCTATATTGAGGGAACGCTCTTATTGCCCCGGTAATGAATTTTTGATTGATGTTGCGCTTGCCGGTCTTCACCCGGTAGACCTGGCTTACGGATATACCCATGGTACGGGCTAAATCAGATAGGTTGTCATACTTGCTATCCGCCAGGTCAAAAAGTCTGGTCTTGATTATCATCGTTAGCCTCCAAAGGTGCCAATTGGCGATATTATAGCACCTAATAGGACTTTTGTCAATATCTTTACATAAGAAACTCAACTGGATGTGGCGATACTTGCCTTTTGGTAACTACTTGATAAATCAGCGCTCAGGTTGTATAGTTTAGCTTTAGGTAGTTAGACGATGACGAGAGATTCAAAGCTCTTTATCAGGTCCAAGCTCTTAACCCCATTGACTGCGGTAAGCCAATTCCTTACTGAGCAGAAGGTGAGGTCCTACGTGGTGGGGGGATTCGTTCGTGATGTACTGCTGGGGAGAGAAACGGCTGACATTGATATTGCTGTTGCCGGTGACGCACTGGAAATTGCTCGCAAGGTAGCTACCATCCTTGGCGGGAAGTATGTCTTGCTGGATGAAATTAACCGGGTGGGCCGGGTAGTGAGGGTCAGCGGCGGTGGCCGGTGGCAGATTGATTTCTCAACCTTTGAGGGAACTATTGAGCAGGACGTTGCCCGGCGTGATTTCACCATAGACGCCATGGCTTTTGACCTTAGCCAGCTCACGGCGGATTTTACCGGTGTCCCGGTGATAGACCTCTTTGGCGGCTTGAGTGACCTTAACCGGGGTGTGATCCGGGTGGTGGACGAGGCAGCCTTTGAACTGGATGCGGTGCGCCTGCTCCGAGCCGTGCGTCTGGCGGCGGAGCTTGATTTTAGTATTGAAAGCCAGACGGAAGAACTGATTCGGCGCTATGCTCACCTGGTGGACGACGTGGCGGGTGAACGGATAAGAGAGGAGCTACTTCGGCTACTGGCTGTTTCTGGAAGGCAGTATTTGCCTTATCTTGATGAGCTGGGTTTGCTGACCGCTTTAATTCCGGAACTGGCTCAGATGAAGGGGGTTGAGCAGCCCAGGGAGCACTTCTGGGACGTCTTTGACCATACCCTGGAGACGGTAGCGGCGGTTGATTTTCTTCTGCGGCAGGGGGGCTTGGAATATGCCGGTGACGAAGTGCTGGCGGTTGTCCCCTGGACCGCTATGCTGGCGGAGCATTTTGAGCGGGGGGTGAGTAGCGGTAGCACCAGGCGGCTAATGCTCAAGATGGCGGCATTGCTTCATGATATGGCTAAACCTCAAACCAGGACTACCGAGACTACGGGTCGGATACGTTTCCTGGGACACGGCAAGGAAGGGGCGGTGATAGCGGCAGGCGTCCTGGAAAGACTGAGGTTCAGTACTAAAGAAGTAAAGCTGGTGGAAACCATGGTGAGGCATCACCTCAGGCCGGGGCAGTTGAGCAATGTTGGACTTCCCACCTCCCGGGCTATCTACCGTTACTTTCGTGATACGGGAGAGGCGGGTATTGATATCCTTTTTCTGAGCCTGGCTGACCATCTGGCTACTCGAGGTCCACAGTTGGACCCGGCGGCGTGGCAGGAGCACGCTCAAATGGTGGAATATGTACTGGCTCAGCGCCTGGAGCGGCAGACTCTGGTTCTCCCGCCCAAGCTGGTTGATGGGCACGACCTGATTGATGTCTTCGGTCTGAGCCCGGGGCCTAAAATTGGAGGAATCCTGGAGGCGGTGCGTGAGGCACAGGCCGCCGGTGAGGTAACTAGCAGAGAAGAAGCGCTGTCTTATATCCGCGAACATTTATTAAGCAAGGGTGTGAACATATATGGCTAGAAAAAATTGGCTGGTTTCTATAGTAATACTAATCATTTTTTCCTTTGCCCTGTGGGTGATTCTGCCCATAGAAGGGGAGAGGTTTGGTCGGCAGGGGATGCGCCTCGGACTTGACCTGGTTGGCGGCAGTCACCTGGTCTATAAAGCTCAGTTTCCGGAAGGGGCGACGGCTGAGGAGAAAGCGCGGAATATGGACCGGGCATTGATTACCATCCAGAACCGTATTGATAAGTATGGGGTCACCGAGCCGGTCATCCAGAAGCAGGAGGGTGAGCGTATTCTGGTGCAGCTTCCCGGGTTTACTGATATTGAAGCGGCCAAGGAACTGGTGGAGCAAACCGGCTTTCTCGAGTTCAGAATGGTGGAGCTGGATGAGGAGGGTAATCCGGTATATCTCAGTGACTATCTGGAAGATGAGCGCTCTGATTTCTTAAATAAAGGGGTGAGCGGGGCCCGGATATTTATGGATGGAGAGGGTAATCCCATCGCCTTTCTGAATAAAGATGAAGCGGGTAGCTTCATCTTCAGGGATGAGGCCGGTAACCCGCTTGATATTGCGGAACTGAAGAAAATAGAGGAGGAGGTAAGGAGAGAGGCGCTGAGTTCGGCGGTACTGCTATCCTGGATGCCGGCCCGAGGAGACAACGGCACTCAGCTCACCGGTAGCTTTCTGAAACAGGCGGCTCCTGACATTCGTCAGAAGGCGGGCGGTGTTGAGGCCCAGGTTGGTATTGAGTGGAGTGAGGAGGGGGGAGAAATCTTCGACCAGATTGCCCGGCGCATTTATGATGCCGGCGCCTACGGGACTCCGCAGCGGGCGATAGGTATTTTCCTGGATAAGGTGCTCATTTCTTATCCCCAGATTTTACAGCCAGCGTATCAGGGTAGCGGGGTGATTACCGGCAGTTTTAGCGTGGATGAGGTGCAACGCCTGGCTAACCTGCTGGAATCCGGTGCGTTGCCTATGCCGCTGCAGAAGCCACCCCTGTATGAGGAAAAGGTCTCAGCGACATTGGGGGCTGATTTTATTGACAGGAGCCTCAAGGCCGGTTTAATCGGGATTACACTGGTTATGCTTTTTATGATTATCTATTACCGGCTGTCCGGGTTTCTGGCCAGCCTGTCGCTGATATTCTATGGCGTACTGGTGCTGGCCGTATTCAAGCTGTGGCCGGTTACTCTTACCCTGGCGGGACTGGGTGGCTTTGTTCTATCTATAGGTATGGCGGTAGATGCCAATGTGCTTATCTTTGAGCGGATGAAGGAGGAGTTTAGAGCCGGACGGAGGCTGGGGGCAGCCATTGAGACCGGCTTTAATCGTGCCTGGCCGGCAATACGGGATAGTAACGTCACGACAATTATTATCTGCATTATTCTCATCTGGCTGGGGAGCAGTATTGTCGCCAGTGCCCCGGTAATGGGTTTTGCCTGGGCGCTGCTTATCGGTGTACTGGCAAGTATGTTCACGGCCATTGTGGTTACCCGGACTCTCCTGCGCCTTTTCGTGGGCACACCTCTGGGACGGAAGACTTCACTATTTAGCGCGTATGTCAGGAAGGGGATAGATGTTTGATATTGTCGGTAAAAGACGCTGGTATTTTATTATCTCAGGGGTAATCATTGGGATTGGTATTATTTTTCTGGCGGTCTTTGGGCTCCGGCTTGGGATTGAGTTCAGCAGTGGCTCAATGATGAGGGTGAGCTTTGAGCAAAAAGTAGAACAGGCTCAGTTGAGAGAGCAGTTAGCCACTCTGGGCTACGATGATGCCATCATTCAGCAGACGGGAGGTGGCGACTTCTATATCCGGACCGGCGAGCTTGGCCGGGAGGAGAAGGCGCAGCTAAAGAGTGCCCTGGAAGCAAGATTTGGTAGTCTGGGGGAGACAGAGTTTTACTCGGTGTCACCGATGGTGGCCGTAGAGACAGCGCGGAATGCCGGTATTGCCGTGGTGGTGGCCGCCCTGGGTATCCTTCTTTATATCACCTGGGCATTTCATCGGATGCCCAACCCCTTCCGCTATGGCACCTGTGCCCTGATTGCCCTGGGGCACGATATACTGGTAGTGCTGGGGACTTTCGCTATATTTGGCAGCATTTTCGGATGGGAAATCAACCTGATGTTTATTACCGGTGTTTTGGCGGTTATTGGCTATAGTGTCAATAACACGGTGGTTGTTTTCGACCGGATACGCGAGAATTTAATCCTGCGGGTAAGTTCGAGCTTTAAGGTGGTGACTAATAACAGCCTGGTGGAGACCCTGAGCCGCTCATTGAATACCAGCCTGACCACGCTGGTTGTCGTCTTAGCCCTGCTCCTCTTTGTTGGCGCCTCAATTCAAAATTTCGCCGTGGTATTGATTATCGGTATCATCGCGGGAACCTATAGTTCAATCTGTATCGCCCCCCAGATACTGGTGGTCTGGGAGAAGGAATAGCGGAGCCAGTTTATTCCGTGGCTACCCGGCGGCACTAAAGGCTAAGGGCGGGTGATAGCTAATGTTTTCCACCCCAAGTGGTACAGCCAAGCTTTCTCTGATAGTGGTTACCGGTCTGGTGTCGCTCAAGGCAGTGGTGGCGGTCATAACCGGGAGCATCAGCATTCTGGCCCAGGCAGTAGATAGCTTTCTTGACCTGTTTGCCGTGGCTGTTACCTTCTTTGCCGTCATTATCGCTAACAAACCGGCTGACGAGGAACACCCCTTCGGTCATGGTAAGGTGGAGAACATTGCGGCCGTAGTGCAGGCGGTGCTGATTTTTACGGCTGGTGGCCTGGTAATCTATTCGGCAGTACACCGGATAGTGGTGGGGGCGATAGTAGAACGGACGGAAGCCGGAATAGGGGTGATGCTGGTTTCCATAATAGCCAGTCTCCTTCTTTCCCGCCATATGCTCAGGGTATCACGGACTACTGATTCCATAGCCCTGGAGGCAAACGCTAGGAATATTGCCGCCGACGTTTACAGCGCGGGTGCGGTGCTGGCGGGGCTGGTGGCGGTACGCGTTACCGGGCTTAATATTCTGGACCCGATTATTGCTCTGGCGGTGGCTTTGCTCATCCTGAAAGCGGCTTACGATGTATTGCACAGGTCGTTTGGTGGACTGATGGATGTCAGACTGCCTGATGTTGAGGAAAGGGTCATCACGGAAGCTGTTACGGACCGTGGCGACAAAATAGTCGGTTTCCATCAACTGCGTACGCGCAAGGTGGGAAACCAGCGTCAGGTTGACCTTCATCTGGTCATGCCCAAGGATGTTAGTGTGGAAGAGGCACACCTGGTATGTGACCGGCTGGAGCGTGATATAGCTGATAGGCTACGTCATACCAACGTGATTATCCATGTTGAACCCTGCAGTGAAGATTGCGACCAGTGCCCCGTTCCCTGTACTTACCGCGAGTAGAAAAGTTAGGGCAGGTTATGTGTTTCCTTTATTTGTTTGATTAGAGGGGCAATGCTGGGGGCAGTGAATTGACGCGGTGACTTTCCCAGAGGGTCTTCAATGTCAGTATTACCGAGAAGCACATCCAGGGTGGCTCTAATCGAGGTAGCCAGAGCGGTGAGATTGTAACCACCTTCCAGGCTGAAGACCAGCCGTCCATCACACAGTTCATCAGCCAGTCCCTTGATAACGCTGGCTATCTGGGCAAAACCAGTAGTGGTTACCTGCATCAGGGCTATCGGGTCAGCCCAGTGAAGGTCATAGCCGGCAGAGACCAGGATAAGCTGAGGCTTAAACTTCCTGGCGACGGGCGCAATAATCTGTTCGAAGACGAGTGAATACTCGGTATCGGCACAGCCCGCCGGCAGGGGGATATTAACCGTGGTTCCCTTACCGGCCCCACTGCCGGTTTCGGCAACACTGCCGGTGCCCGGGTAGAAGGGGTGCTCGTGAGTTGACGTGTAAAGCACCTGGGGGCTCTCATAAAACACAGCCTGGGTTCCATTGCCGTGGTGAACATCAAAATCAACGATGAGGATGCGTTCCAGCTTATGCCTGCCCAGAGCATATCTGGCGGCAATGGCTATATTATTGAACAGGCAAAAGCCCATCGCCTGCTCCGGGGTGGCGTGGTGCCCGGGTGGTCTGACCAGGGCAAAGGCACTGCTTAATTCTCCATTGATAACTGCCTCGGTGGCAGTGATGGCGCCACCCGCCGCATAGAGGGCGACCTGATAGGAATCGGGTGACGTTACTGTGTCGGCATCAAGCCAGCCACCGCCCTTCCGGGATACTTCCTGTATCCGTGAGATATGGGACTTGGGGTGAACCAGGGCTATCTCTTCAATGGAAGCGGGCCGGGGCTTAATCAGGGTTAGTTGCTCCATTACCCCGGACTGTTTCAGGTGGGAAATGACTTCCTCCAGTCGGCCGGCATTCTCCACATGCTGTCCCGTGTCATGTTTGAGGTAGATGGGGTCGTAAATAAGACCTACTGTCATCGATTAGAACCCCCGCAGTCGGCGATAGTTTGAATGGTTTGGACGTAGTAGATTTATTTAGCGCTAATTGTAACAATAAAACATCACCGCTGCAACCGAGGTATGTGGCCGCCGGGTGAGTCTCCCATTTGACTATTCACCAGCTTTTGCCGTATGATTAATAGTTAGGAGGTGAATATGCGCGAGAAAGTAGAAGCTGCGTTGGACAAGATAAGACCGTCCCTGAGGGCAGATGGCGGTGACGTTGAGTTGGTAGATGTTAAGGATGGCGTGGTTACCGTAAGGCTTACCGGTGCCTGTGGTTGTTGCCCGATGTCAACCATGACCCTGAAAATGGGGGTGGAACGGATAATCAGGGAAGAGGTCCCCGATATAAAAGAACTGGTCGCTGTTTAGACAAGAACTAGCCCCGAAGCGGTTACTTTTTTGCCTGGCTATCGGGGCTAGTTTTCGTTATTGGCGGCAACTCTGACTCAAGCCATGCGACCCAACTTTCTATACCTTCCCCGGTCTTGCAGGACACTTGAAATATCCTGGCCTTGGGGTTCAGGCCAGTTACCGCCCGCTGGAAAGCCGCCATATTAAAATCAGAAAGGGAAAGCATATCTATCTTATTGACAATAATCACTTCAGAGAGGGTGAACATCAGCGGATACTTATAGGGCTTATCATCGCCTTCAGGAACACTGAGGAGCATCACCCGTCTATGCGCGCCGGTCTTGAACTCGGCGGGGCAGACCAGGTTACCCACGTTCTCTATCAGTAGCAGGTCTATGTCCCCAAGAGGCAGGCTCTCCAGGGCGTTGTTCACCATATTGGCGTCAATATGACATTGGCCACCGGTGTTTATCTGCACCACCGGTACCCCTTCCTTATTTATACGGTCGGCATCAATGGTGGAGGCAATGTCACCTTCAACCACGGCGGTTCTTACCCGGTCTTTCAGCCGCCTGATGGTCTCCAGAATAAGGCTTGTCTTGCCGGCTCCCGGTGAAGACATGATGTTGAGAGCGAGAACCCGGTTCCTGTCCAGAAGCTGTTGATTCCTGGAGGCTATCTGGTCGTTGGCGGCCATGATATTCTGCAGCACCTTGACTTTCATTCACTCCACCTCAATGCTGTCAATGTAAAGCTCCTGCCCCGCCAGTATGTCCACATTCCACTGATTGCACTCGGGGCAGTTCCAGGGCGGTTTGCCCGGGGTAAAAGAGTGCCCGCACCGGCGACAGCGCAACTGCGCTGGTATTCGCTCAAAGGTGAGGATAGCGCCGCTGGCGATGCTGTCCTGGCTGACAAAATCGAAGTAGAACTGCACGCAGTCATCAACAACGCTGGACATCTCGCCAATGACCAGATTTATGCCGGTAACTCGGGTAGCGTGGGCTTCCTCTGCCTTTTCCAGAGCGATATCAAGCACTCTCTGTGTGACCGCAAGCTCATGCACTCTCACGCACCAAGACCTGGGGAGTAGTAGTATTAACCGGTTACATCTTTTTCATTATAGTACCTCTTTGAGGCTTGTGTCTAATTGGACTTACTCAAGTTGTACTGGCTTCAGGGTGGTGATATGATGGGATGGATGAAAGAAAAACTGCGTGCTGCCCTTGCTCGAAGACAGAAGCAGCACATTGTTGATACTAGCCTGACGCCATCAGCGGTTTTAATACCTATCTACTGTAGAGAGGGAGAGTATTATATCCTGTTCATCAAGCGCTCCGAGAAAGTGAAGAATCATAAAGGACAGGTATCCTTTCCCGGGGGAACTTACGAGGATGGAGATGGCTCCCTGCTCAACACCGCGTTGCGCGAGTCAGATGAGGAGATAGGCTTGATGGCAAGGGACGTTGAGGTACTGGGAGATCTGGACGATATTGTTACCACGATTTCAAGCTATATTGTCTCTCCCTTTGTTGTCGTTATACCATGGCCGTATCGGTTCAAGGTGGACGGGTGGGAGACCGAGAGAATAATTGAGGTGCCTATCTCCGCACTTATGGATAAGAGCTGTCTTCGTGAGGATACCAGCGTGGTAGAGGGTGAAGCTGCCGACTTGTACTATTATCACTATCGTGACGAAGTGATATGGGGAGCCACGGCCCGGATATTAACCCAGTTTCTTGATATTATTCGCCGGGTGGTGGGGGATAGGGGTTTGGCGTGCGGCTCTGACTAGAGCAATGGGGTCTCTTCAGGTCTTCCACTGGTAGCCCATCTTATGTTTATTAACTAGATAACCGCTTCCTTCGTAATTCAAACGGTGTATTACTTTCAGAGACAAGAATAGCTGAGTTGGGGGAAATAGTACTTATGGGAAACTTTACATTAAATTATTAAGAAAATTGAAACTTATTATTGATATACTTTACAGAATAGTTTATAATTAAGATAAATGATGTTCCGGGGTTAATGAAATAGCTATCACAGTGGTAGCGGTTGAGTAGTTGAATGGCAGGCAAGGACTACTATAATATATTAGGGGTCAGCCGGAACGCCGGTGAGCGGGAGGTAAAAAAGGCTTTCCGCAGGCTGGCGCGCAAGCATCACCCTGACGTTAATCCGGGCGATAAGTCAGCGGAGGCAAAGTTTAAGAAGATAAGTGAGGCTTACGAAGTCCTGTCTGACAAAGAGAAACGCCAGAAGTATGACCGATTTGGTGACCAGTGGCAGTATGCTGACCAGTTCGCCAAGGCACAGCAACAACAGGCACCTTTCTGGAGCTACCGCCGTGGTGGTGAGGGCGTCAGGTTTGGCTTCGAGAGTGATGACCTGGGGAGTATTCTAGGAGACCTATTCGGTGGCGGCACCACGTATAGGCGCCGGGCTAGTCCCCGTCGGGGCAGGGATGTGGAATATCCGGTTGAGGTGACACTGGAAGACGCGTTTCAGGGGACTACTCGTACCATTAGCTTTGATAGTAGCGGGCGAATCGAGGTTAAGATTCCCCCCGGGGTAAAGACTGGCTCGCGGGTGCGCGTGGCGGGTAAGGGTGGTCCCGGGGTGGCTGGAGGAGCTAACGGAGACCTCTATCTGGTAATAACGGTTAGGCCACACGCTAAGTTTGAGCGTAAAGGCGATAATCTACATGTCGAGGTGCCGGTACCGTTGACGCAGGTGGTGCTGGGTGCTGAGGTTCCGGTAGAGACACTCAAGGGTAAAGTGATGCTGAGAATTCCACCCGAGACCCAGAATGGAAATACATTCCGCTTGGCCGGACAGGGTATGCCGCACCTGGGTAAACCCGCTAGCGGTGACCTGCTGGTTAAGGTGAAGGCGGTCTTACCGACCAAGCTGTCAGCCAAGGAGCAGGAGCTGTTTAAGCAACTAAAGGAGCTTCGTCCCATCCAGTGAAGGAGTGAAGTTTATGGGTGCAGAAGATAACGAACCGCGCTATGTAATTAGCATTGCCGCCAGCATTCTGGGCATTAAGACCCATAATCTGCGTTACTACGAGAAAATGGGCTTGATCCAGCCCTTGCGGTCCCGGGGTAATATCCGTCTGTATTCCGAAAGCGATATTGCCCGGCTTCGCCAGGTAAAAACCTTGATGGAAGACATGGGAGTCAATCTGGCTGGAATAGAGGTTATTTTACGCATGATTGAGCGCGTGTCGACGCTGCAGGAGCGGGTGGAGGATCTGGAGATAAAACTGGGGAGAACAAGGAAATAGGTCTTTAGTTTAGACACGCTCTATGGTAATATAGCTTTCAGC
>SDBU01004543.1_pt1 | contig 17010 bp, 29 predicted proteins | sample 2277071 | NCBI WGS metagenome assembly SDBU01 (sample SAMN10397929, study PRJNA504765) | marine sediment metagenome | isolation source: marine sediment core GS08_GC12, 126 cmbsf | place: Arctic Ocean: Gakkel Ridge, Loki's castle | collected 2008 | reverse complement strand
AAGATATGCAGAGCGGTTAATCGACCTGACCCATGGTAGAAAAGCCAAGTCGGTTATCTTCACCGACAGCGGCTCTATTATCTTATCCAGCTTGGAGAGTCCCACTATCATAACCAGGTACATTGAAGAAAGCAAGGCAAAATAGCATCCGGGCGAATCGAAGGTAGTTAATGAAGCTGAATAGGCGTAAACAAACTAGGGAGGGCTAATTGTGCCATTGACTATATTAGAAGTCTATTGTGCTTGGTGTGGAGACTTTATGGGCCTGAAAGAAGGCCAGGGCCAGGATGGGCTCTCTCATGGTATGTGCAGCAAGTGCTATAAAAAGCAATTTGGAAAGAGGGGTAAAAAGAGAGACCCGGAGACTAAATAAAGGGGGATACCATGGAAGTCAACAGAGAAGCAGTAACCGAGGAAAAGTGGGCTGAGATGAAGCAGATTTCTAAAAACAATGTCTGCGGTGAGTGTGGCGGCGACCTTCACATACACACCGTCCCTGAGGAGGCCACCATAAGGATTGGCTGCCACAATAGAGAGCACCATGGCTTTATAGAGAGGTTGACTTACACACAAGCTCTGAGGCGGGGCGAGGAAATTCATCCCTCAATCCGGGACAATATCGAGCGGAAGATGATACCTAAAGACGACCTGGCCAGGGCATTCAACCTGCTGGCGCTCAGGTACCCGATGGCGATTAAGGACCCGCCGACCGCTGCCCTCTTCATCATGGACTGCGCCAGGTTGGACATCGACCCGCTTATCTCCCCGGCCGAGGCCGTCCCCATCCCCTTCAGGAGCCGGCATATAATCGACGGCGTGGAGAAAGTGAAGGTAACCATCCAGATGATAATTACCCAGGATGGCTGGCTGTCCATGGCGGCGCGGGGCTGCCAGGATGACTGGGTAGGACCGCCCCGCACCATGCGCCTGGAGGAATACCTGACTACCCTACCGGAGAATAAGAAGCGACCCCGGGAGGAAATCCTACAGATAGCCCAGGAGATTAAAGAGAGCGACTGCCTGGATGGGAAGGCATGGTACTACGTCGCTGTCGGCCGGCGCCGCAATGGTGATGACACAGTGGTACCAGGGTGGTTCACCCACAAGGATATGGAGAAAGCCAAGAGCGGCAGATTACCAGCATCCGAGCAGCCAGGTAACCAGGCCGCCACCAGGGCGATAAAAAAATGGGTGCGCAAGGTCTTCCCCGAGTGCCGGCAGCGGATGATTGCCTTGACCGCCGAGTGGTATGAACGAGCCGAGGGAATCCAGGAAGCGCAGAAATATATCGATGCTGAGTACGCCTTTATTAGCCTGCCAGAAACTGAGAAGAAATTCGGCGGGGTGGCCGAGGAAAAAAAGGGGGAGCGGGGGAAAGCAACCACGACTAATTTATCCTCAGCGAAGCAGGTAAATAAATCGCTCGGAGAGTCCGCCGCCGAGACAGGGGGGGAGATTCCTATTATCGAGCCTATTTGGCTTGAGGAAACACTACTAGCTCTCAAGTGGTCTCATGAAACGGCAGGGAGCTGGCTGGAGACACAATTTAATGTCGATACCCAGGGGGGGCTTTGGGAGATAATCCCGCGGATTTCCCGCGAGCAGGCCAAGAAATTCTGCCAGATGCTCGAAAAAAAACTCGCCGACATGCAGGGGGCATTATCGTGAATCAGTCACGAAATAAGGCGATAAGTTGTAACTTTTCTAGTCACCTTTTTGTCACCTTTAGGTGCACTTTAGTTACAACTCTTACTCTACTTCTATATCTATATCTTCTTCTTTTCTATATCTAAGAGGGGAGAGATTGTTAAGAGAGGGGAGATAAATGGCTAGGCGTTGGATTAAGGTATGGGTTCAAGAGTCGCTCACCGGTACAGTGAGATTCGATTTCACTCCCGCCGAGCGGGGCGTTTGGTATGACCTTCTGATATTAGCTGGCAATTGCCGATTGGATGGAATTATTGCCGCTGGTCCAGGCAAGCCATATCCCCATAGCTGGGTAGCTGGGACACTCAATATCCCGGTAGGGTTACTCGAGACAACCCTGAAAAAGTGCGAAGAATCGGATAGGGTTCATGAGAATAAAGATGGTATCCAAATCCTCAATTGGGCTAAATATCAATCCGAGTACGATAGGCAGAAACCCTATCGGGAGCGGGACAAGCCGGCGCCAGAGAGATTAACGAAAAACTTGGAGACGTAATATGATACCAAGGTTTATCGAGCAGGGCATTCCCTATGAGATTATCCTTTACTGCCCCCAGTGCCACTGGGCGATACCTAAGGACCGTATAACGGAAAAGTGGCAGACATGCCGCCGATGCGGTGACCGGGTGGTTACCAGGAGAGAGGATTATCCCTCTAGTCAGAGTTGAGGAGGCAGAAGCATGAATAGAGGTCTATACACTGTCATGGGGGTACTGACTGCTATAAAGTCCGTTGCTGGGGATATATTCTCTGTCCCCGGGGTAAGACCCGGGAGAACCCCAGGGATACCAAGCCGGCGGAGAGGTCACAGGAACCGCCCTCATGCGCCGAATGATGGTCGAAGGCACATGAAATTTCACCGGAATAGACACAGACATTAAGGAGGTAGAAACGTGACAGCTATTGTGTTCAAGATAGGCGTGGGGAAGAGAGTCAAGGCTGAGAATATAATACCTAAGTTTACCATTACGCGAACGGGATTTATTAAGGGAGTCCTCTGTCTCTGCGGCAGTAGATTAAGGATAAATAGAATTTTTACTTGCCGGCTATGTTTTTACCATGGGCACCGCCGGATTATTGCCAAGTGTATTCGATGCCTTTCTGAACGCGAAATGTGGCACTTGGCTGATGATAGGTTAGTTTGGTAAAGGGAGGTAGGATATGAAGATAGCACTAGAAAGCGCCGACAAAATAGCGGCTGCGATTATCAAAGGACTTTCCCCTTACTGCCAGAGAATCGAAGTTGCCGGCAGTGTTAGGCGAAGGAAGCCCTGGGTAAATGACATCGATTTTGTTCTAATTCCTTCCGACCTCTGGAACCTTCATCACGAAATAATGAGTATGGGACCGGTAACAATGAGCGGTATGAAAATCATGCGTGTTATGGTCGCCAGTGTCCAGGTGGATTTGTATATCGCCTCTACGGAGACCTGGGCGACTCTCATGCTTATTCGGACCGGTTCCACCGGGAATAATATCCATCTTTGCACCCTGGCCAAGAAGAGGGGCTGGCATCTGGCCGCCTCGGGGGAGGGTCTCTTTAACGAGAACGGCGAGAGGATTGCCGGCGATAGCGAGAAATCAATCTACGATGCTCTGGGCTGGCCCTATCGAGCGCCAGAGGGAAGGGGCTGAGAGCATGAAAGATTATATAAAAATGCCCCCAGACCCAACCATTGATTGCCCAAAAGACGGAGAGAAGGTTCCTGTGTGGTACTGTCTCGGGAGTCTTACCCAGGGACGAGAACGCTGCCCATACTTGGTTAAGGCAACGCTCCACGGCGAGGAATGGGCAGAGATAGAATGTAAATGGAAGAAGGCAAAATAGGAGGTGACACATGCCAAGAGTGGTAGATGTAGACCAAACCAGGCGTGAAATCCGCCACACTTTTGCTCTATGGGATATTGACCCCTCTGAGTTCGAGATTATCTGGGAAGAGGACCGCACCACTGGCAGAATAATCAGGAGACCAGGTACCAAGGTCAGATATATGAGGAATGGCCAATGGCAGGAAGTAGCCTGCTATGGCTTCCCAAATCGAACGGAGAATCTCAGGCAATGTTTCCTCTTACTTGAACGGCTCCGCATTGCCGAGCAGCACGGTGTCCAGTATAGTGGCCTCACCTTCACAAAGGAAGTTGCTACTACTACTGGGGAGCAAGCCAGAAAAGAGAGTTTGATGGATGCCTATGACATCCTCGGCGTTAGCCCAGATGACCCTATCGAGCTAATTAAGGACGTTTTCAGGCGAAAGTCCATGTATTACCACCCGGATAAAGGCGGCACTGATGAGAAGTTCAAGAGGCTCAACAAAGCATACGAGCTAATTTTGAGTAGTAGAGGAGTAAAGTAATGGTTGCAAACCACCATCATATATCAAGTTTCCTGGGAGAAATGTATCCAACATTCATCTATGTCCATTGTCCTCATTGCTTGTGCTTTTGGGCAGCCAATCCGAAATCCTCTGAAGCAATTGAGAGTGCGACAAGGGATAGAGATAACCACATATCTAAATTCCATGGAGAGCGGGAGTAGCTCAATGGCAGAGCGCCTCTGTGCCGATGAGGAGGTTATAGGTTCAAGTCCTGTCTCCCGCTCCAAAGAAGATAGAGGAATATTATAAATGCCAATCTACCGGTACCAATGCCCAAACCCAAAGTGTGGATTTAAGTTTGTGAAGTGGCAGAGCTTCGATGAGCTACCTGGGGCGTCTTGCCCCAGATGCCGGAGCAAGGCAGAGAGGGGTAGCCACCCCAGGCCCTTCAGAAGGAGGTGAATATGTGGAGGCCAAAGAACTGGGAGGAGCTTCTTGACGAAGTGGCCTCGGAACTCCAAGGGTATGAAAAGTGTCGAGAGTTACTAGAAGCCGGCGCAGATGTGCTACTGAAGGCTATAATAGCGTGGATTCAGGAGCAGGATGAGACAACCTTCTGCCCGGACGAAGGTGATGAATTCGACTGCTTCCTGGTGCCAACCAGAGCACTGCAGGCCCTTCAGAAGGAGGTGAAAGGTGAAAGTAGTCAAGATAAATGAGGGAACTGTTAACGAAATGATTAAAGTCACGGATATTGAAGGTGATATGGGTGAGAATACTAGATTGCATCTTTTACAACAACCAGATGGTGATGTGACTATTTGTCTGGGCACCCCTGAAGTAATTTACAGCATAGAATTTTGCTCTAGTAGTGGTGGTGGCCGGATGCCAATTATCGCTAAGAAACTAAGGGAGTTGATAGCAGCTCTCGTTTATGAAGGGAAATAACTGAAAACGTTCTGAGGGAGAACGATGTGGACACTAAGGAGGGTCAGTAGATGGGGATACCCGAAGAGCCCGCGAATATCGAGTGTTCAGATACAAGTGCCCGCACTGTGGGGAGACCTACGAGGAATCGAATAGCGTGAGGATACACCCCGACTTTCTTGTGTGTCCAAAGTGTGGCAAGAAGCCAAAGGAGTATTAGCTAGATGCGTATTTTACTCATGGACCTAGACGTGATTAAGCAAAGACGTCCATTCCCGAATCTAGCTTTGATGAAGCTATCAACCTATCATAAGGCGAGGGGCGATGAGGTATTTCTAAACTTCCCCCTTAATCATCCAGATATAACGTATGCTTCATGCGTCTTCACCTGGAATAGAAAACACCTGGCTAAACTACCATTCCGGGAGGAAGTTATTATCGGAGGCTCTGGCATTGACCTCAAGGCCAAGCTGCCCCCGGAAGCCGAGAATATTATGCCTGACTATAGTTTATATCCTAATGCTCCTCCTCGAGTGACAGATTCGAGCATAGGCTACACATCGAGGGGTTGCCCCAGGAATTGCCCATGGTGCATCGTATCGGTGAAAGAGGGAGCTATCAGGGCTACCGCCAGAATCTACGAGTTTTGGAACCCGCGCCACAGGAAGATTATACTTCTCGATGATAATTTGCTCGCAGCTCCCAACTGGCGAATGACCATGGAAGACCTCTTAGCTGAGGACCTCGAGGTGGATATCACCCAGGGGCTTGATATTAGGTTTGTCAATGAGGAGAATGTGGAGTATCTGAAGAGAATAAAGGCAAACGAGCTGCGTTTTGCCTTTGACCATATTGGCTATGAAAGGGCGCTAAGAGAGGGGATTGAGCTTCTCTTGGCTAAGGGGATAAATTCCAGGAAGCTGTCTTTTTATCTCCTTTATGGATTTACCGATGATGATATGTGTGTGGAGCGGGTAAATATCCTTGCCGGCTATAATGTGGGCGTCTACCCGATGGCATATAAGGGACCGGATGGCCGAGAACCACGGCGGCGAATATTAAAGGGAATTGAAGATATGCCATTGCTCCATGGCCCCCGGCAGAATATAGATAAATTTCTGCGGCTGATAGGCAGATTGCCAGCATAAAAGCGAACCGGGTTGAACGTAGAAAGGGGGATAGGATGTCGGGAGTAAGTGGTAAAATCGAGCTACAATTAACAGCTGAAGAGGCGTCGGTCGAGGATGTCAGAACTCTATTGCAGGCAATCAGGGATTGGGAGACTAAGCGAAAGATGGGTATTTTCGTAGGTGTCTTTGCCCCATGGATGACTGATGAAGATAGCAAGTTCATCTTCGATAATATCAAGCCGCCTTTCAAGCGTTAGAACTTCATCAAAAGTCAAAGGAATAAAAGCGTTCCCGGGTAGAACGCTAAAAAGAATTGATGATGAATTGGGCAGAGGTAACCAGCCAAGCGAAACTCCTAACTTGGGTGCCGGAGGACTTTTGTTTACCAGGTGAGAGAAACCATTATTATCTGACAGGCTTTGAGTTAACCGGCGGGTGCTGGTGGTGTGGTGCTGAGCTCACTGGGCGCCAGAGGAAATATTGCAGGGCGAAGCATCGGGGCGAGGAAGGCCACTGGCACATCTATTATAAACACTTCTGCTGGCCTTATGCCCGCAGCTGGTGTAGCGAGAGGCAGGGCGGGTACTGTGCTAACTGCGATAAGGTATCCGTGTATGGGCAGGAGGTTCATCATATCATCCCGCTTGAGGGCAACGAGAGGCTATGGACGCCCTTCAATCTCCCCTGGAACCTTATTGGTTTCTGCCATACCTGCCACCTCGAGGTCCACGTTGCCATGAGGCCGGAGAGGTTACCGCCTGACCCCTGGGAAGCGAGAATAGCAACCGGCCAACTGCCCCTATACCCTGAGATGGAATGATTATTAAGCATTTAGTGTGATTAAGGGGTGATTGGTGAGGATATCGGGTAATTCATAGCCCCTTAAAGCTTACCAAGCGGTTTGACGAAATTCTAAAGTAGTGCTATAAATTGTAGAGCATAGGGCGGAGACAGCCTGGGGGAGAGCTCAAACTCAGGTCTCTGCCCTAATTTATTTGGCGGGAAGGTTGTCGAAAGTTGAAGAAAAAACCTGAAGAACTGAAGTACGAGTGCCCATGGCCGGGTTGCTCGAAGAGAACAAAGGCAGTTCTCACTATGCAAACTCATGTTATTTTCAAGCATATTTACCCGACTCAAAGTGCTAAAAGCAAGCTAATTTCGTCAAAAGTCGAGGAAGTGTTAGCAAAATTAAAGGAGGTGCAACATGCTGGAGTTAAAACTAAAGAGCTTGGACGGAAAGGAACTAGGAACGATAGACCTGACGGAGGTAATGGAGGAACTGACGGCTCAAGCTCGCTTGAGCAGCTCCTCGGACTCTGAAGCCCAGCTCAAAGAGAGCCGGGACAAGGTTGCCGAGCTAGAGGAGCAGCTCGCCAATATCCAGGGCAAAACGATGAACGACTTTACCCCAGAGGAAAAGGCAGGTTTCGTTCTCACCTGGGCTAGGGGAATGTCTCTCGAGGACAAAGCCATCTTTGCCGGAGCAGTGGGGATTCCCTTGGGCAAGTCAACCGAGGCAGAGGTAGCCGAGGCAGAGGGAGCCGAAGCAGAAGCAAAGCGAAAAGCTGCTGAGGGGGAGAAGCTCGAAGAGCCCTTTTACATCGAGGGCAAGACCGACCGACCGGGCTATTCTTATAAGCCCTATCTCAATTTAAGTATCAAGGAGGCGTAGCATAGTGGACAAAGAAGAGAAAGAAGAGAAAGAAGAGAAATCTAAGGATGAGGAGCTGACTGGCTTCAATCAGCTTGCGGAACTGCAAAAGATGATGGCGGCAGCCCTGGGGGAAGTTGAAGAAAGGCTTGGTAATAAACTCACTTCGACATTGGGAGCAATGCAGGAATATGAAAAGAAGCTGGGGGAGTCACTGCCAACTTTAGTCAATAGTGCTGTAATGGCCAATCTACCCAAAATAGTCCAGGAGGTTACCAGCAAAGTTAAGGAAGAGTTTGCAGAAGTAATTAGCAACAATCAGGGTAACTCGGCAGCGCCAGGGGGCGGCTTGACTATGGAAAATCTACTGTCTCACTCTGATAAGCTTATCGGTCTAGTAAATGCCTTCAGGTCGCCGACGACTGAACAAGCAATGCTGGGCCAGATGAATTTCGTTATGAAGTGGCATTCTCTTCTTTCCAAGTTAGAGAAAGGTGGAGGCTCTGGTGATGACGTTACAAAAGCAATCGCCTCTACCTTTAAAACGGAAGAGTAGAGAGGTCAAAAAGCTCGAAGGTGAGAGGGATAGGGCGTTGGGCCGGCTGAATAAGATTAAAACCAAGCGCAAAGCGAAGAAGTCCCGGCAGCAACGGCAGACCCTGGCTGGGAAGGTAGTCTCTTTGGCAGCCAAGCATACCCAAGCTCTCATCGATGGGGAAATATGATGCCAACGGAATTAGAGAAAGCCTGGTTTGCTGGAATGCTTGATGGCGAGGGTGAAATTGCTATTAGAAAACGCTCTCAATATCGGCATAAGGTAACAAAAGCAGGATTTTATTTAATAATACGGGTTACTAATACTCATCTGCCAGCTATTCAAAAAATTAAAGAAATGTGGGGTATGGGCACCCTGCACCTGAGAAAAGATAGGCAGGAAAAAGGGTATAAACCAATTTGGTATTGGCAAATTTATGCGAATCAAGCTCTCTATGTCCTGGAACAATGTTTTCCTTACCTCATTATTAAAAGAGACAAGGCTGGAATAGCTATCGTTTTTCAGAGAATGCGAAAAAGACAATCTCAACGTAGAGATTTAATTCCAGATGCTTTTGCGAAAGACCACGTCTTAATGCAAAAGCTCAAGGAGTTTAGTTAAATGACAGACAGCTCGATGCTCAAATACCAGTATGGCACCATCCTTGACCAGCTAATCCTCCTCCAGCTACATGCGGAGTCACCGGATTGCCCGTGCTCTCTTCAGGGGACACACCCGGGGGAATTAGGTGAGTTCTGTGAACCAAAACACCTTCGTTCCATCGTCGCCCTAGCCCGGGAGACAATCGCCATGGAGGATGATGAGGCCAAGGTAGAATATTTGGAGAACCTAGTATTGGAAGGTAGTGAACTACTGGGCAAGATGGAAAGGAAGCTCTGTGGAAAGGAAGTTGACCTGGGGGACTATGTAACCTGGGCTAGGGATAAGAGAAAACCGCTAGAGGCATGGTGCTACTCCGGGTTCTGCGACCTTGCCCAGGTTGATGAAGCTCTTATGCTAGAGGTGGCACAGATGTTCAGGAAAAAGCGAGAGCCCCGCTGGTGCTACCCTGTTAAAGAAACGGATAAGGAACTTGGTAAATTGTCCCGGACCCTGGGGACGGCAAAAAAGAGAATCGCTGAAATTCAGAGACATCTTGAGATGCCGATAAATATTTGCCGTGGCCAGGCAGAGATGTTTGAATCAGCAACTGGGGTACTTGACCCTTATGGTAGCCGCTGCCGGAACCAGGAAACAGGGCTATGGGCGCCCTCTGAAGAGTGCGGCTTTGAGCCGGCGGGTATCACTACATCCGCCCTGGGGATGGATGGCCTGACCCGGTATGAGTTTGAATTTAAGCTAGTCCCCTTTGATAAATTGGTTGTCTCCCATGACCCCTTTACCTTTGCCGCTAATCCACAATATCCTCAGGAGTTGCAGCCACGGCTCAGGGAAAGGGCTGCCACCAAAATGCAGGTCGAGAAGATAGCGGCCAACCTTGAGCCGGAAGCAGTAATAACCGACTTTCATGTTATCGATAGGGGCACCCCAATCATTGGGCAAGATTCAGTTGTAGAAGCCGGCAATGGCCGGGTGATGGGCATAATAAAAGCGGCAGCCGACTATCCCGACAAATACACTGACTACAAGAATCGTCTAAGGGAGCGCGCCAGCGATTATGGATTAAGTGCCAAAGACGTAGATGCAATCGAAAACCCCATACTGGTTAGGGTAAGGATTACTGATGTAGACCGCACCACTTTCGCTCAAGAAGCAAACCAAGCTGCCACAATAGCCCCTTCGGCAATCGAAAACGCTCGCACCGATGCCCAGAAGATTACCCAGGGTATGCTTCAGGAGCTCAAAGTCGGTGAGGATGAAAGCCTCGAGGACGCCCTCAGGGCACCTAAAAACCAGGTCTTTGCCAAGAGATTCCTTAGCACCTTGCCGGAGAATGTGCAAGCCTCCCTGGTCGATGCTCAAGGTTACCTCAATCGCGATGGAGTTCATAGAATGGCCATGGCCATCTTTGTCTCTGCCTTCCAGGGGGACTCTGGACTTAGATTGGCAGAGAAGGCTTTTGAAAGCGTCTCCATGGATGTCAGGAATACAGTGAACGCCATAGCTCGCAGTTTAGGACCTCTGGCACAGGCTGAATCCTTAATCAGAGATGGGGAGCGGGATACTGCTCTTTCGATAGGTGATGACCTGGCTCAGACAATCAATGTCTACTCCGCTATTAAGAGGAATCCGTCCCTGACAGTCGAGAAGTATTTAGCTCAAGAGCAAATATTTGCCAGGGAACTCACTCCCTTCCAGGAGAATATCCTTGTGGTCCTGGAGGAATACAAGAAGTCACCAAAGAAATTAGCCGGCGTATTTACTGCTTATGCCGAGGGCGTTATCTCGGCGCCGCCGCCGGCCCAAACAGCTCTCTTCCCGGGAGCTGAAATAACCAAGGAAGGGCTGTGGGATAGTGCCATCATTACACCTGAGCCCCCAATGCTTATGGAGGTGATAAGAATGTTTGAGAAATTAGGAGATGCTAAATATGGGTTGATACCGGCGATAAAGGTCGAGATAACCCGAGCTGAAGGACTGCACAGCGAAGTAACCGGCAAACCTGAAGTCTGCACCAGAGATGCTTCCTTTGGTATTTGGAGTTGTGCGGACCATATCTTGGTGAAGTGGTCAAATACAGCGCCAAAAGAGGGAGGCTACGATAAGTGTGATTTCATAGTTACCTGGGAAGATGGGGAGACATACAAAGGTCGTTATGACCTAAAGCATCACTCTATTGAGTATCCCGACCTGGCAAAGCACGTCTACGGCTTCCTCATATTCCATGCCGGCTTAAAGAAGCCGGGGCACATGAGCAATGAAGAATATCGAAATTACCTGAATACAGAGCCAGCTAGTTCGATGATACCCCAATCTCAACACTTCCTTCAGACTTATGAGATAGGAAGCTTCAATGTAATAGAGCAGGTCACTGAACTAGCTGAAATAGCCAAGTTATTCGCGCCAATGAAACTACTCACTAAAGAGATACGAGACAAACTACCGCCGCTCTATTCACAGGAAAACGTCGAGGACCCGATTGTCCAGGTGAAGTTCTTTACCCCTGATTCTAACTGGACATGGTATGCAACTGAATTTGACCCGAAGCAGGAGCTTTTCTTTGGCTGGGTTGTCGGCTTTGAAAAGGAGCTGGGCTACTTCAGCCTGAAGGAAATGGAGTCCGCCCGGGGTCCCATGGGGCTGGCCATCGAGCGGGATAAGTGGTTCAAACCAATGCCTCTCTCAGAGGTTAAAAAGCTACACCAGCATGAGGGAGGAGAACTAGCTCAGGGAGTCACTTCTATTAAATGTGGGCAAGTTGAATGTTACCTAAACTCCAAATATCTCATAGGAGATGTTTGGGCTGTTGGACAATGTACATCTCCTGAAATAGAATTAAGACGCACAGGTGTAATTGAGAATGGTCTATTTCTATTACATTGTAAAACAGCTAAAAGAGTTTCACCGGCGCTAGGTAAAGCCAGGGGAGAGCTGGCCCAGGGAACCATGGCCGCCATCGGCTCGGCAGCCATTACCGGTATTGGTATTGGAGCCGGGTTCAAGTTCATAGACTGGCTGGTAAAGAAGTTCAAGGAAGAGGAATCGGCAGTAAGCGAGGAAGAGCAGGAAGAGCTCGAGGCGGTAGATGAGGCTCTGGATAAGGCTGAGGAGGTGGCTAGTGGGAGATAAAGAGCGAGGTTACACTGTCTGCCGGAATGGCAAGCTCAAGAAGGGCATCGAGGTCAAGGGTGATGCCCACTCAGTTTCTATACCAATAAACTGCCCTGCCGGCTCTAAACCCGCAGCTCTTATGCATACGCATCCTAGTGGCAGTCTTCAACTATCCCCCAGGGACATAAAGACGATGCATGAAAAGGGGCTCCCGGTATGCGTCAAGGTCGGCAACAAGATAAAATGCTACCGACCGGGGGTAACCAAGAAGTAAAAGTGAGGAAAAGCTACAATAAAGTGTGAATTAAGAGGGCATTAGGGGAGAATCATCAACTTGATTGCTCTTCACACCCTACCAAGTCAATTGACAAGAATCTGAAGAAGTGCTATAGATTAAGGGTTATAGGGCGGAGACGAACCTGAAAAAGGGTCTCCGCCCTTTTTGTTTTAGGTTCGTTTCCCGCAAATTAAGGGGCGTAGCACTCTCGAAAGAGAGGTGAGAAGGCTACGCCCCTTCTTCTTTAATTCGGGAGTGTGAAGCCCCAAGCTTGAAAGGAGGTGAAGGCATGAGTGAAGCGAGGCTAGAGCGCAAAAGTGGAGGGCCAAAGGGGCAAAAATGCAAAAGCTTCAAGACCGTCAAGGGCGGCAAGCGACGCTGCGCCAGGTTTGGCAAATAGAAGTGATAGCCCCGGCCATAAAATTTAATGTGAGGTGATTTATGAGTGAAAAAGCGACACTAAATATGAAAATGAAAAACGGCGAATGCCGGACCACCCGCAAAGGTCGTAAATACTGTATGAAAAGCGGGAAGGTTCGCTTCGTTAAGGGAAGGTGAAGGAATGGACCCACAAGCAATTATAGAAGCAATCGAAAAGGGATTTAATGCTGCGGGCAGCAAGCTCGATGCCCAGCTTGCCGAGCTAAACGAAACTGCCAAGCTTGTTCTTGAACCGAAACCCGAGGATATCAAGTCCAAGGCAGAGGTTGAGGACGAAGAGAAAGCCAAGCTGGAAGAGGCTGGGGTCGTATCCGGGCTCACAGGGCTCGAAGTCTGGGACATCCCAGTTGGCCAAGCACTGGTAGGCGGTTTCACCGCCGTCTTTGCCTCAGAGCTGATTGACGGCTTCCTTATCAACCAGGGCGATATGCTGAAGGGCGTGGTCAAGCTGGCCGGCGCCGGTGCAGCTATCAAGTGGGGAGGCAGACTCCTGGGTTCCACCGGGAGCAAAGCACTGGCTATCCTTCTCGCCTACGATGGCGTCAGGTCACTTATTCCTATTGACACCTGGGCTCGGAGAGGTGCGACCACTGTGACCGGGATGATTCCCAAGGGGGGTCTGGGAGGCTTTACCCAGAATGTCGAAACTGCTGGAGTTGTCGAGCAGGCAAGCCAAGTCGCCGGTGACTACTATGCAAAGGCAGAGGGGAGGTAGGAGATGATAAAAAGAGTAATTAAACGATTAACCGATTCTTCTACCTGGTCGGCAAGTGCAGACCTCACCCCGATTAACCTACCCAAGGATGGCCTCATTACTGAGGTAACTATCCGCAGCAACATGACGGCTACCCTGACAGCCGCAGCCTACGACGATGTATTTCGTCGGCACATCCAAAACCTCAAGATTGAGGGCGATGGTGGCCATGCCTATCTAGGCATGAGCGGCGTTCAGATGTCTCGCCTACTGAGCCTATGGCATGAGGTGATAGGGTTAGGTCCCACTCTTCATTCCAATGGTGGAGGTATAGCACTAGCCGCCCCCGATGTCGGCAGCACGACATTCAATACCGTCTTCAAATTCCACCCTGGGAGCAATCCCAGAGACCCGTTCGACTTGACGGCGGCCATTCCCGCTAGGGCACTGGCAACCCTACAGGCTTTATTGACCACCACAGCTGGCGCGGTAACCGATGGCGCGGGAGCTATCACCGCTGGTACTTACAATTATGAGGTCAATGTAGTCCTGGGCGTTCCGGTACCCAAAGGGCTAATGACACCCCACGGCTCCTCGCTATCTTATGCGCACACGGCCAATTACTCCGACTTCAGTTACGATATCGATATCCCCGCAGGTGCCTTCCTGAGGTCAATCATAATGCTAATTGAGGATGACACCGGTACCGTTCCAAGGCGTAAGAGTGACGAGGTAACAGGCGTTAAGATAAAGAGACCGAAGGCTGGCGACTTTATCCTGGAGCAGAGCATCCGCGAGCTAACGCAAACCATGATGGCTCGGCACGGAATCCGGGCGATATCTCATGATGTTGGTCCGATTGGTGCCATCGCTACCATTAGGCCAGCTCCCGGCGCCGCCCTGGCAGTAGTCCCCTCTGGCTTCGTCATAATTGACCTAAGGCCGTTTGGTCACCCGCTCTATGGCCTTGACCTGAGAGGCTTCCAGACTGGCGACTACAAACTCGGCCTGACCATCGAGAACTACGCTGCCGGTGACGACACGATAATCTACTGGGACCAGCTGCTCCCGGTACAAGCCGAATATGTCGGCAAGTAGAGTGCCTTAACAATTGCATAGAGTAGGTTTAGCACCCGCAGGTAGGGGCAAGCTGGGTTGACCGCCAGCGACGGAGGAGAGGTGCTAATGTAGCTAACGTCAAGGGGACGATTGGCCCTATTATAGGTCGGTCGTCCTCTTTGGTTAGAGACCTTAGACAAATGCTTTGAGGTGAAGGGAAGTGAAATGTAAGGATTGTCAGTTCGAGAATATTGACTGGATGGCTGCTTACGACGGCAGGGGTTTAATAGAGTTCAGCTATTGCGGCAAAGACATTACCAGGGGCAGACTGGTTGACCCTGATGTTGAGCGGGAGTGTGATGACGGTGTGGAGAAAGTAGAGGTGGAGAAAGTAGAGTCATTGGAGGTGGGACATGCCACTTGATGCAGATGGCAAGGAGACTGGCTGGCTCTCTAAGTGGGCTTTTCAGGTAGGCGCCCTGGCTGCCGATGCTGTCGGCCGGGCAGCTATAGCAACCGGCTACTTCGCAGCCACAGCCGCTATGCGAGCCTTATTTGCTGATGGGTTTTTGACTGAGGCTAAACTGGGGGTCCCAAATGTTGACGGCTTACATCCTAACCGAGTAGCCAGGACAACTTATGATTTCGCTGAGCATGGCGGGGCGCAGGGTACCATCTCCCTGGGAGTAACTCTTCCTGACAATGCGATTATAACCAGAGCCTGGTATGAAGTCATAGATATATTAACATCAGGTGGGGGGGATGCAGCTACCATATCAATCGATATTCCTACTGATGATGTAGCCGGCATTGTGGCTGCAATCGCTATTAGTAATGGGGGGAATCCCTGGGACCCTGGATTACACGAAGCGATTCAGGATGGCACGGCGGCCAACTTCTCGACAAAAACTACGGCTGCGCGGACATTGCAAATTACGGTTGCCGGCGGTCAAGATATCACCGCAGGTAAATTCATTCTTTTTGCCGAGTACGTTGTGAGTGACTAAAAAAGGAGGGAATCATGCCAGAAACTAAAGTTTTCAGTGGTAAGACCTACCAGCATTATACTGCTGAGGGTTTTTCATTTAATCCTATGACAGCAAGTGTTATTGCCTCGAACTTGCGCCGACAGGGGAATAAAGTCCGAACCCTTTGCGGTGGCTACGGCAAGAAGGAATGTAAAATATTCCATCGTAAAAAGTAGGGAGAGAATAATAAATAATGGAGGAATCATGCCAGCAAGAAGATGTATAAATCCGAAGTGCCGCCGGCTTATCTACGATACGGAGAAGCTGGACGAGCTCCCGGACGTGGTTGTGTGCCAGCATTGCGGACGCCGCAATATCCATCGGCATATTAAAAAGCAAGATGCCTTGGAATCACCGGCGCCGGCACCAAGCCCTGGGGAGCTTCAGGAACCGGTATCCGAGCCAGTACCTGGCGAGGAGCTGGAACCGACAGAGGAGCTACCACCGGCAGAGATGGAACCAGGACCCGAGAAACCGCCTGAAGAAGAGGAGTAGATTATGGTTATGGAGAATTTACCGCGCCAGAGAGTATTAGACCACCTGACCAGGGTAGATGAGCTCATAATTAAACAAATGGAGCTGATGCGGGAGCTCGGCGGCCTAATTGACATCAATATACAGGGAGTGCCTGGCAGTAAGACTCTGGATAAGGTGGCACTCAAGAAAAAGGTAGAGAGCGGTCAGTGGGTACCATATAGCATCAAGACGATTAGTCTTACAACGGCTAGAACTGATGAACCGATTTTAGTTGAAGGCGATTTTGTCCATGCTTGGACTGATGGTGAACTTGAAGGCATAGGTATCAGGCTTGGGCATGTTAAAAATGACCTTCTTTATTTCAAGCGGCGAAATCCGGTAAGCGGTTTTAGATTCTGGGCAATTTTCTTAACCAATACCGCCCAGGCAGGCAAAACTCTCGACCTGATGATAGGGCGTGAGGCTTCGGCACAGGCGCAGACCACTGAGGTCACTGTCAGCACCGCCCAGAAGTTCTACTCGCTCAGGAGCGACAAGGATACCCACTTCACCGGGGCTATTGCCCAGAATGCCAAAGAAGATGAGAATTTGGCTGGGCTACTTACCAACAAGATAAGGATTGTTGGGATAAGCCTGCAATCCGACCAGAACCTAAGCTACCGGGTTATATTATGGAAAACGGATGGCTTTGAAGATGTTGACCTTGACCTTGATACGTTCTGTGCGGAGGTAGTCATTGACTTGCCCGTTAATGGTTATCAAATAGGGGGGGCTGTTCAATACTACTTGGATATGAGGGGCTTGGATATTGACTATGAGGACGAGGATGCCAGCCTTGAGCTTCATGTCAGCTTGATGTGTCTGACAGCAGAGGGTAAAGATGCGATAGCTAGTGCAGCATTGGCCGGTGCTCAAGCTGACGATGGTGGCGTTCAAACCGATGAGGCCGCCGAAGCTAATAGTGCCGCGGCTAACGACATGACGTTGCTCCCAGCGGTACCGGTGGTCAATGATGCTTACTACTTCGGCGCCAATGG
>SDBU01004542.1_pt1 | contig 17011 bp, 20 predicted proteins | sample 2277071 | NCBI WGS metagenome assembly SDBU01 (sample SAMN10397929, study PRJNA504765) | marine sediment metagenome | isolation source: marine sediment core GS08_GC12, 126 cmbsf | place: Arctic Ocean: Gakkel Ridge, Loki's castle | collected 2008 | reverse complement strand
TACCGTGATATCAGAACTTACGGGCTTCGAGAAGATTATTACAGGAAAGCACGTGAACTTGGTGTTATTTTCATACGATTTGAAAAGGAGAAAAAGCCCGAAGTGGTACTCAACGGCAATGACATCAGGGTTAAAGCGTTCGATTATACATTACACCGCGAAATAACTATGGATGCTGATTACCTGGTTTTATCCACCGGGTTGAGACCTCATCCAAACGCTGACAAGGTGGGTGAAATGTATAAAATTGGTATTCCGGTACCAAACGGCTTTATTGTCACTACCACCGCCTATTACCAATTCGTCAAAGAAAACAGTCTCAAAGGCCAACTCAAAGATATCCTCTCCAGTACCGATATTGATAAACCCAACCAACTCCTGTCAGCCTCCAAAAGAATCAAAACCATCATCAAAAAAGGTGAAATGAATGAAAAAACAGCCATTGATATTATGAAGGCTTACAAAAAACTGTCTGGCTACTTTTCACCCAAAAATGTACCGGTTGCCGTCCGCTCCTCAGCCACTGCCGAAGACCTACCCGATGCTTCCTTTGCCGGCCAACAAGAAACCTTTCTAAACGTCATTGGTGAAGCCAACGTAGTCAAAAGGGTTCAAGACTGCTGGGCCAGCCTGTTTACTCCCAGAGCTATTTTCTATCGTCACAAGAAAAAATTCGACCACTTCAAAGCCGGAGTCGCTGTTCCCATCCAAAAACAAGTTCAGTCCACCGTTTCAGGCACAATGTTCACCGTCAATCCTGTTACCAACGACAAAACTCACATCATTATCGAAACTGTTTGGGGATTAGGAGAATACGTAGTTCAAGGTATTGTCAGTCCCGACCAATTCATAATTGACAAAAACACCTGGAAGATAACTTCAAAAGAAATCAATAAACAAAAAATTCAACTAGTTAAAGGTAAATATGAAACAAAAAAAACCAAAGTCCCCCGATCAAAACAAAACAAGGCCACCATAAGCGACAGTATCGCTATAAAACTTGCCAAAATTGGACAAAAACTTCACAATCACTACACTAAACCCCAAGACATCGAATTTGCTCTGGAAAAAAACAAGATTTTTATTGTCCAAACCCGCCCCGTCACCACTGTTATTAGCAACCAAAAGACTCTAGACCAACAAAAAAACATCAGCCAAGAACCTGACCTGGTTGGTGAAGCCGCCTCTCCGGGTACCGCCACCGGCGTTGTTGTCATCATCAATAACCCCAAACAAATCAACCGAGTCAAAAAAGGCCACATCTTGGTCACTCAAATGACCTCCCCCGACTTCGTCCCTGCCATGAAAAAAGTCAGCGGTATTATTACCGATAAAGGTGGCCAAACATCCCACGCCGCTATTGTCAGCCGCGAACTTGGTGTTCCTTGCGTAGTCGGCACCAAAACTGCTACCAAAGCATTCAAAGAAGGTGACATCGTCACTATAAACGGCACTACCGGTCAGGTCTGGAAGGGAGATCTTATGGCCACCGCCACTGCCAATATTCCCACCACTCCAAAAATACCAAAATCAACTGCCAAAACTGCCACCAAGGTCTATGTCAACCTGGGAGAACCCCAACTAGCTAAAACCATTAGCAAAAGAAATGTTGATGGAGTTGGACTTCTTCGAGCCGAATTCATGATGGCCGATATTGGCATCCATCCAAAACGTGCCATCAGTCAGGGTCACCAAAAACAATATACTCAAAAACTTACCAAAGGCCTTCTAAGCTTTTGTCAAAGCTTTTCTCCCCGCCCCGTTATCTACCGTACTGCCGACTTTAAAACCAACGAATACCGCCACCTTAAATGGGGAAAACTCTACGAACCAGTCGAACCCAACCCCATGCTCGGTTTCCGCGGCGCCGGCCGCTACATCAGCTCTCCTGACGTCTTTTTAATGGAAATTGAAGCCGTCAAACAAATCCGAAACAAACACCGCCTCAAAAATCTCTGGGTAATGATTCCCTTCGTTCGTACCGTCAAACAACTAGAAGATGTCAAAAAAATCATGACCGATGCCGGCCTGATCCGTTCACCCACCTTCAAACTTTTCATGATGGTTGAAATCCCCAGCAACGTCATCCTTCTAGACAAATTCATTGATGTCGGCATTGATGGTATTTCTATTGGCAGCAACGACCTTACTATGCTCACCCTTGGACTGGATCGAGACAACAGCGAAGTAGCCAAAGATTTCAACGAACTTGATCCTGCAGTCCTCTGGGCGCTAAAAAGAACCATCACCATCGCCAAAAGACGCCGTATTCTAAGTGGTATCTGCGGACAAGCCCCTAGCAATCACCCTGAACTAGTCGAAAAACTAGTCAAATGGGGTGTCACCAGTATCTCTGTTTCCCCTGACGTCATCGACCACACTCGTGATATCATCGCCTGGGCCGAAAAAAGAAAACTTTCCAAAAGCAAAAAACCTAAATAAAAACCACTACTACCTCTCCCCGAATCTTCCTTTTCGATACATCCTTCAGTACCTCTACCACATCTCCTTTAATTACTTCCTCAAATTTTTTCGTCATCTCCCGACAAACCGCCACTTCCACATCACTACCAAACACATCCCTTAATTCTTCCAATAGCCTCTTTAACCGATTTGGTGATTCATATACTACCTTAGCCCCCAAAACCCCTAGATACTTTCTTAAAATCTTTTTTCTGTCCCCAACTTTTTTGGGTAAAAATCCTAAAAAACTAAAACGGCTTATTGGCAAACCTGATAAAACTATCGCGTTTATCAAAGCACTTGGCCCCGGTATTGCCGTCACCGGAACCTTCTTCTTCCGGCATTCCTTTACCAAAAGCCAACCCGGATCAGAAATCAATGGCGTCCCTCCATCGGTTACCAACCCCACTTTTTGGCCCACCTCCAACCACCCCATCACCAAAGGTATTTTTTCTCTCTCCACCTGGTCATAAAACGATTCCAATCTCGGTTTCTTTTCCACCCCCAAAACTGTCAAAAGCATACCTGTTCTTCTGGTATCCTCACACAAGAGAACATCTAAATCAGACAATAATTCCAAGGCTCTAGCCCCCATATCTCTTGAATTACCAATCGGTGTGGCAATCAAATAAAGCATGGGTATATTTTAACTAAATTGCCTTATCACCGCCACCACCTTACCCTTTATCTCCACATCAGCCACATAAATAGGGGACATAGTTGAATTGGCCGGCTGCAACCTTATTCTATTAGCCTCACGATAAAACCTCTTTAAGGTAGCAAAGCCATTCTTTAACACTGCCACCACAATATCCCCATCCAAAGCTTCCTTTTGTTCCTTTACTACCACATAATCACCATTCAAAATACCATCATCCACCATTGAATCCCCCTTGGCCTGCAACACATAAGACTTCTCCCCGGGAGCCACCAAACTTGGATTTACCGCCAACGTAGCATTAGGATCATGATAAGGCTCAATTGGCTTACCACAAGCAATATAGCCCATCACCGGTAATTCCAAAACCGCCTTACTCGTTCCCAAAACCGCTTTATCACCCAAAAGCTCAATTCCCCTGACCGCTCCCTTATACCTTCTAATCAGCCCTTTCTTTTCCAAAGCCGACAAATGTTCGTGGACCGTCGACAGTGACGATAATCCCAAAAATTCAGCTATTTCAGTTAAAGTTGGCGCATAACCATACTTATCAATACTTTCCGCTATATAATTTAAAATCTGCTTTTGCCTGCGATACAAAATTGCTACCATATCCTCATGTTACACGAATAATACCCGAAGTCAAGATAACCAACAAATGCTATATTTACATACCTATGTTGATTGTCTTCGTTATCTTCTCTCTCTTCATCTTTAGCAAAAATGCCCTAGCCAGCCAAGATTTCAACATTAACCAACAGATAAATTATCGCCTAACTGCCACCGGCAACGCCACCGTCTCCCAAACTACCTCCCTTACCAACAACTATTCTGAAATATACGCCAAACAATATCAAGTGATCCTTTCTGGATCCAACATCAAAAATATCACTGGATCCGACTCTCAGGGTAATATCATAAATTATATCGACCAACAAAAAGAATCAACCACTATTACCCTTGAGTTTAATAAACCGGGCATCGGCAAAGATCAATCAACCCAATTTACCCTAAATTACACCATCGAAAACTTAGCTGTCAAAAAAGGTCGCACCTGGGAAATACTCCTCCCTAACCACAAATCTACCAACCCCACCGACAAAACCAAAATTACTCTAAACATCCCCCAAGACTTCGGCAAGCTTTCCTTTTCTTCTATCAAAAATCCCACCATCCAAACTATAAACTCCATCCACACCATCAAAATCAATCAACCCACCCCTAACCAAAAAATTCTCTTTATCTTCGGCGACTATCAAACTTTTGACTTCATTTTAAACTACTACCTAGACAACCCCTCAACCGATTTAGTTCAAAGTCAAATCCCTATTCCCCCCGACACCCCCAGTCAAAAAATCATCTATCGACAAATCTCTCCCCCTCCCCAAAACATCACCATTGATGCCGATGGCAACTGGCTGGCTCAATATTTGCTAGAACCCAACCAAAAAATCGACATTCTTGTTGATGGCCAAGTAACAATCAATCCTGCCACCAGCCAAGCCCAGCCCATTGACATCGCCACTCTCACCAAAACCCAACCCTACTGGCCGGTCGACAACCCTCAAATCCAAAAAATTGCCCAAACGCTAAATTCCCCCAAAAACATCTATGATTTCGTTGTCTCCTCCCTTGACTATAACTACGATTTAATCGATAACACTAAACGTCAGGGAGCCCTTTTTGCTCTCCAAAATCCCGACCAAAGCCTGTGTACCGAATTCACCGACCTTTTTATCACCCTAGCCAGAGCCAAAGGCATTCCTGCCCGAGAGGTTGAAGGTTATGCCTTTACCAACAATCCCAAAATCAAACCAACTAACATCAACGCTGATATCCTCCACGCCTGGCCACAATACTACAACCAGAAACTTGGTATTTGGATAAGCATCGACCCCACCTGGGCCAAAACTACCAAAGGTATAGACTATTTTAACCACCTTGACCTCAATCACTTTGCCTTTGTTTTCCACGGTCATGATAGTCTCTACCCCCCACCACCCGGCTCCTATAAAGACAATCGCCAAGCCAAAACCATTTCCGTCAACTTCAGCAACCAGGAACTCTCCTCCGACATCAAACCTCCCCAGCTTAGCAACCAAAAAAACCAACTAGTCATCAAAAACGAAAATCTGGAAGCTCTTACCCAACTAGAAATAAGCCTGTCTGCAAATAACTGGCGCCATCACATAAGTACTCTACCACCCCTGGCCTCTGTCACCATCCCTTTACCAAAAGTCTCTTTCCTTCACTCCCTCCTGCCCCAAAATCAAAAACTAAACTTTACTATCCACTACCAAAACAATCAAACCCACCAACTCTCCCTTGACCACCCTTCTCATTACCAAAACCTCATCCTCAGCATTGCCGCTTTAATGTTTATCCTTTCCACAGGAGGTATAATATTAACCATCCGTAAGAAACATCAAACATGATCAAAAAATTAGCCAAGTTAACTCTAATCTTAAGCTACTCCCTCATTGCCCACAACTATATTTGGAATAACCTAATTTTCAATCAGCAAGTCTCTGTCCTCATCAAAGTCGCCCTCATCCTGGCCTTTTTTGAAACCATCCTAAAACCAATCATCAAACTTCTTCTCCTCCCGATTACTTTCCTCACCCTGGGCGTCATCAGAGTCGTTATAAATACCCTCGGTCTTTATCTGGCTAGCTTCACTATTAGCGATTTTTCTGTCCAAAATATCTCTACCACCGCTACCAGTTGGCAAGGTTTTAACATCCCCCCTCTAAACTTCAACCACTTCTTCGCTTTCCTGGTAAGCTCTATCAGTATTAATATTATCCTCAGCCTTAGCACCCGCATCTTATACAAAAAGAAAAAAATATGACCACCACCTTTTCCATCATTCAAATAATCCTTTCTTTTTTCCTCATCGGCCTCATATTCCTTCAGTCCAACAATAGCGATGAATCCCGCTCCAACTTTCTTTCCGACACCAGCACGGAAAGAAGAGGCTGGGAAAAAATAATCTTTTCCGCCACCATTGCTATCATGGTAATTTTCATCATTTCATCAATCATTCAAACCCTAATCTAGTCCCCCTTGTTCAAAAAACTTCACTTTCAAATCGAATTATTTCTCTCCTTCCTCAAAAGGAATGCTATCTTTCTACTTCTTGGCATTACCGCCGGATCACTAGTTTTCATTTTCAAAGATAAAATTCTTTCCTTGTCTCGACTGCCCATCTTTAACACCAGGATTATTGGCATTGAGGGCCGCTACACCCAAGACAAACTGCCCCCATCCATCACCCAATTGATTACCTTTGGCCTAACCGTTCACAATGAAAAAGACAAACCCATCCTTTCTCCCATCATCGAATCCCTTGACATCGAAAACGACAACAAAGACTATATTTTCCATCTAAAAAATAATCTATCCTGGCACAACGGCAAAAGATTAACTACCTCCGACATCAGCTATCAAATTCCCGGCTTAAAAATAGAAAAAATTGACAAATACAGCCTGAAAATCAGCTCCCAAGAAGCCTTTGCCCCTATTCTCTCTCTCTTAAACCGCCCTCTTTTCCAAAAAAACCTCATCGGGCTAGGGGACTATCAAGTCAGCAGAATCAAATACCAATATGGCTACATTAAAAGTCTCACCTTAAAACCAAAAGACCTAAACAAAAACCTAATTGTTTATCGCTTCTACCCCAACCAAAAAGATCTAATCACTGCCTTCAAACTAGGCGAAGTCGACCAAATCCAAGTATCTTCCCTCCCCAAAGAATTTACCGATCAAAGAAATATTAAAATCAGTCAAACCATCCAAACCAACAAGCAATACTCCACCATCCTTCTTAACACTTTTAAATTCAGCAATAAACAGTTCCGCCAAAGCCTGGCCTATGCCACCCCAAAATCAACTGACAACAACCAGCGTTGCCTTGGTCCTGTCTCACCCCAATCATGGGCATACAACCCCTCCGTCAAACAATACAACTTCAATCCCAAACGAGCCAAAGAACTTCTCGATGAATCCGAAGAAAGAATCGACACCATCAATCTGGCCGTCAACGATAGAAAATTACTAGCCACCGCTGAAGTTATCAAAAAATCCTGGTCAGAAAACCTTAATATCACTGTCAATATCACCATCGAAAACCAAATCGACCAAGAAAATTTCGACGCCGTTCTCGCCTTTGGCATTATCCCTCACGATCCTGATCAATATTACTTCTGGCACTCCACCCAAACCAACACCAATCTAACCAATTTCACCGACGAAAGAATCGATAAATTACTGGAAGAAGGTCGCCAATTATTTGATCAGCAAGAGCGCAAAAAAATCTATCTCGATTTCCAAAAATATCTTTTAGAAGAATCTCCCGCTATTTTTCTTTCTTACCCCACCATCTATACTGTAAACAGAGTAGAATAAAAAATATGAAAACCACCAAACCAGACCCCATCGGCCACATCCTCGCCTTCCTACTTTTAACCCTACTCATCCTTGCCGGATTTATTTCCGCCAAAAGCATTGACTGGAAAGTGCTTGAAAGGTTAGAAGCCAGCCCACTGATTCTCCCCACCCCCGTCATCGCCACTCCCTCAGCTCAGACTACCAGTCCATAAACTATACTTTTTCTCCAAAAAGATGGTTATCTCTTTACCATCTTTGCCTTCTACCAAAACCGGTTTAGAAAACCTCACCTTAAAACCACCCAACAATCTACCCAATCCAGGGACTAATTTCAACCAACTCCATCTATTACTTCCCTTAATTTCGGCCATCACCACCAGCACTTTCTTCCCCTTCATCCCCGCCAGCATATAACCCACCCCTGAATACCAGCTACCGTCATTTGCCGCCGGATATATTACCACTAAACCACCTTTCTCTAACTTCTCCGAGGCCACTCTAATACTTCGTCTATTTCTCTTTCCCTCTTCCTCCAAAGGCAATCTCTCCACCAAACCCCTCCAGCCCAAAAACTTTTCCCTCCAAGTCCGTCTGCCTTCCGCCTCAATATTATTTTGAATATAAACCGGAATTAAATGCTCATCTAAATTTTTCAATATGCCAACAAAAGTGGCATCAACAACAAAATACATATCATCCCGCTCAGGCATTGCCGCCGCCAATACTACCGGATCCAACTCACCCGGATGATTAGCCACCACCACCACCGGCCTGGTCCTCAACACCTTCAAAGTCTGCTTGTCTATCTTAATATCCACCCCACCCCAGCTTGCCACCTTTTCTCTTGCCACCGCCACCAACCCCGAACATCCAAGTTCTTCATCCAACCGTCTTAAAAACCCCACTTTCATGCCCTCATTCTATCAATCTACCCCAACAAACACTACCCAAAAAAACAGCTTCCTCAATTTTAATCTATATTTGTTACCCAATATATGTTTGGAGGACACGCCATACTAAATTCATTTCCAACAACCTTACCTTCAACAACAACAAACTCCCCATCCTCTAACTTATGACTCTCTACGTTCTCTAAAGCCAAAACTCCATTATAAATATCAGTTTCTTGATTTTGAGAAAAGACTAATGTCCAACAACCTCCCTCCAATGGTTGATATTTCAATTCTCCCGCCACCCAAGAAAAATCTTCAGCATGTCCATACTTCGGATATACCTCTACAGTTATTTCTGAATCAACCGTTGGCAAATCAGAACGCATATTACTTTTCCGATCTCTAACCCAAAAAACAACCCCAAATACTATCAACACAATTAAAAGAGTAACTGCACTTTTAACCGCTTTCATTTCTCGGTTGCCCGGCATGGATTCGAACCACGATAACCAGCTTCAAAGGCTGATGTCCTACCATTAGACGACCGGGCAATAAAAGTGCCGAGAACAGGAGTTGAACCTGCACACCTTGCGGCATACGCCCCTCAAGCGTACGTGTCTACCAATTCCACCATCTCGGCATTCTCAAAGTGGGCCTGAGAGGAGTCGAACCTCTGACCTTTCGGATGTAAACCGAGCGCTCTAACCAACTGAGCTACAGACCCCCCAAGGCTTGGAGCGAGAGACGGGGTTCGAACCCGTGACCTTTTCCTTGGCAAGGAAACGTTCTAGCCAACTGAACTACTCTCGCCAGGTGCCGAAGGTTGGAGTTGAACCAACATCCCAGGTTTTTCAGACCAGTGTCTTGACCACCTTGACTACTTCGGCTCGGCTTGCTGATATTATACTAAAATCTCCTCAAAACGTCATAAATCAATCACGCAACTACATCTTCCTCTCCTTGCCCTTCACCTTGCAGCAACAACCGAACAAAAGGAAACTTTTTCCTCATCGTCCTTCTGGCTCTCTCAATCGGTTCTTTCGCTTTCTCTACCTCCCTTACCGTCATCTCACCACTTTCTCCCCTCAACATCATACTTGCCAAAATACGATTAAAACTCATCCAACGACTTGTTATCTCCACCCCACTTCCCTCCCGCCCCTCTTTCAATTCAAAATCAACACCCATAAGTTTACCCTACTTATACTGATAATAATCCCTAGTGCCAGGAGCGGGAGTTGAACCCGCACGATCATTTGACCACGCCGTTCTGAGCGACGCCTGTCTACCAATTTCAGCACCCTGGCAATGATTTATTATCTCATAAAGCACCCAAGCGATGCCTAAATATAGCCACTAAGCCCTTCAAGAAATCCACTGTATTAATCTTTTTTCCCTCAGTTACACTTCGCGGTCGATAATCAATTGACACCTCTCTTATGTCAAAACCCTTCCTGGTCAACTTAGCCGTCACCTCCACCTCAAATTCAAAACCCTGACTTTTTAAATTCAACCCTTTAATCTCTTCTGTTCTAAACAACTTGTACCCTGTATAAACATCTCCTAACCTGGTTCCATAAACTAAATTAAAAACCCAATTTAAAATTGTAGCTCCCATTAAAAAATGAAAACCTCTCTCTGGCCATATTTGGTAGCTCCTCTTACCATAAACTACTACCTCCCCCTTAGAAGCTTTTAATAACTTAGCAAACTGGCTAGGATCATACTCCAAATCAGCATCCTGAATAATTAGATAATCACCGGTTGCTTTCTTAATCCCACAAACTACCGCTGCCCCCTTACCCCGATTCTTCTGGAAATTTACCAAAACAAAACCATATTTTTTCTCCAAATCTTTTAATATCTTTCCCGTACCATCACTTGAACCATCATTAATCACTACCACTTCCTTTTCAAAATCCAAAGTTTTTGCCCTATAGACCCTTCTCAATATCTCCAGAATTGTATTTTCTTCATTGTAAGCCGGTATTACTATAGATAATTTCATCCTCAGTTTTTAACTACTCTAAATACCTCTCTGGGAATTCCATACTGACTAATAATTGACTCATTTTTCTGATTTCTTTTCAACATTATAAATATTCCCTCATCTACCCAAACCGGCACCCAACTTGTTTCATCAATCATCCTCACCAAAAAATCCTGAGCCCAATTAGTATAATCACGAAACCAAAAAACAACTGCATTAAAACCATACTCCTTTTCTAACTCCAACCACCTGCTCTCCTCCAGCTGAGCTGGGATATAGACCTCTTGAAAAGAACTAGCCGGGTACGCCTCCGGTCTGTTATCTACAAATACCTTTTCTTTGGGAAACAAATGATAAATCAAATAGCCACCAATATCATAGTTATTAAAAATCGGCCCCTCAATGCCCACTTTTTTATAAAACTCCATCGCCCGATTAATCCCGGGCCTCAGACCCCAACCCCGAAAGCTAACCTTTGATAAAACCACCAAATCATTTACCAAAACCAACGGAAACAACAATACCATCAAAAGAACCCAAGGCTTAGACTCCTTCTTATTACTCCACAAAACCTTACCATTCTCTGCCAACACCAAAAAGGCCACCAAACCAAACAAAGGGAAATAACGAATTGCCATCACCGACATTACCGTTAACACCAAAAACATTAGCCAACTTGGCCAAGCTATCACTTTAGCTTTTTTTACCGCCAAAAAACAACTAATTATTACCATAATTACTACCAACTTATATAAACCAAAATTCTGACCCCCAGTTATGTTCATCTTTTCCAAAAAAAATATCGACTTATTCTCCACAATGGTATAGCCATAACCCTTAAAAATTAAAAGAGGGTACAGCAAACCCCTAATGCCATTAGGATTAATCAAACCAACTAAAGCCATAATAATCCCCACTGGCAACCACTCCTGCCACCGACCAAAATCAAATAAGACAAAAGCTCCGAAAGCCAACCAACCCAAAACAAAACCGACATGTAAGTTCACCCAAAAAAACATTATAGCCGGCAAAACATAGAGCCATTTTTTATTTAACCGTTTCTGTCTATAAGCTCTTAAAATATAAATAAATATTGAAAAAAACAATAAACTAAAGGCCTCTGGCCGAATCTCCCCTCTACCAGCAATAATTGGCATCAATAGTAATGACAATAAAATCGTTATCTTTCCTCCCACTACCTTGAAAACCATTTTAAAAAATATCCCAAAAGCCGCCAAGCTCAAAACCAAATTAAAAACAGACAAAAGAACAAAACCACCTACTTGCTCTAGTAAATAGAATATCACCCCAGTTCCCCAATGGTGATTAACGAAAGGGAAATCATTATAAGTATAGGAATAAAAATTCCTATACCAAACATCCTTGCCCCCACCTTTCATTATTATCTCCCCGTTTTTAATATGCCTGCCCAAATCGGCCGTGGCCAAATTTATTTTTTCTGACCAAAAAAACCCATACAATAAAATTACCAAAAACACCGCTCCCGCTTTCAGCCAAAAAGTCTTGTCCTTCCACATTTCAAATTCTAGCACTACCGGAGCGGGGCATGGGAGTCGAACCCATCTTTTCACCTTGGAAGGGTGATGTTGAACCGATCAACTAGCCCCGCAAAGTCGGACTTGCCCGACAAAGCTTTAGTATGGTCGGGGATCGAAACCCGCATGGTCAAAAACCACGCCGTTCTAAGCGACGCCTGTCTACCAATTTCAGCACCCTGGTAACTCATTTATTATCTCATAAATCACTCAAACAATGCCCAAATATAATCATCAATCCGCCTTATTTTACACCAAACCTTCATTATCCCTAAGATTCATCTCACCATCACTTTATCCTAATCCCACCAACAAAGTCCACAAACTCTTGCCCCTTTAGTTCGTCATTAGAATTAACAGTCAGCGCCACAGTTACCAACCAACCATCTTTAATAGCCAAAACCAAATATTCTCCACCGTCTACTTTTTTAAAAAATAACCCCTTTATTTGATCAATTTCCATTTCTTCTTCTAAATAATCTTTGTATCTAATTCTTCTAAATTGCACTGCCGAAACTTCAGCTAAATCATTTATATTAATTTTTTTAACAACTATTGTCCAAGAACTGGAATCACCTTTTACACCTAACAACTTTATAACTTCAGCCCAGTTGTCATCCCCTGATTTTACGACCCTAATTTCATACTTGGCATTATAAGTAAAAGCAATATTATCATCCTCATATTTTTTTTCACTTGGTAACCGATTGATAGTTTCCTGTGGTTCAATTTTCTCAATTTTCCCTATTGACGGTCTAGAAGCAAAAAAAACAAAAGTAACAACAACTATTAAAACCACCCCTAAGGTAAAACTATACCATCTTACCTTTTTATTCTTCATTTGCTTTTTCTAAAGAACTTCTCCCTAAAATTATCAGAATATCGGCGGCAAGAAACTCTTCAACATCGGGTAAATCTCCAACTTTTCCCTCAACCAAACTAGCTATATCCTTAGCAATACCAGGGTATTTACCAGACATATCGACAACAACAGTCTCAGAATAATCACCAACCGCATCTACCTTACCAATAACTTCCAAATTTTCAATAGTGTTTAAAGTGTCGGCAGTTTCAGCCGCCAAACCTTTTTCTTGGGTACCATTATAAATAACAATTTCAACCTTCCGACTAGAAGATGGAGAAGGGGACGGCTGTATTTGTTTATCCTCCAAAATAGAAGGCTTCAAATCCGAAGTAATAGAAGGTATCGAAACAACCAAATCAGAAACATTAATTATTTTTTCAGTTGAAGGTCGATAAAGAATAGCTCTGGAAGACTCAGAAAAAATAAGAATTTGATCCCCATTTTCAGATTTTTTAAAAAAAGCTTGATCGATTAGTTTGGATTTGTCAGTAACAGTAGCCAACGTTGGAATTTCATCTGGTAACTCAACACATTCTGAAAGAGAAGCCATTAAATTTTCAATTTCATTTTCAGATGATTTAGAATTTTTCAATAAAGAATATTGCCGATAAAAATAAAAACTGCTGATAATAGCCAGACAAAGAATAAAAGTAATTGGTATTTTTGTAACGATTGATGGTTTGAAAATCATAACTAATTATATATCTTAAAATGTAAAGGGTTGAATAACACCATTGTTAAACCAAGCACCATGCCGCATAAGCTGATCAAGGGTGGGAACAGTGGGGCCGGCACCTCCAGTCACCGTAAAACTTCTGGTCGCACTCCAGGCGCCATAAATATTGTTTCCCAAAGAATCTATAGCCCTTACTCTCCAGTAATAGGCAGTAGAAGCAGTTAATGCTGGACGATAAATATTAAATACCAGATCAAGAGTAGCCGATTCAGCGCCCCAAGAACCGCCACTCTTTCCATAAAGTCCGCCATCTGCATAAGGATTACCTGTTACATAAGAAATCAGATAATAATTATTTGTATCCCTTGCTCCATCTCTTTTTATATTAAAATAATATTTCGTTGAAGCTGTTAAAGCGATATTATCAAAAGTAAATCTAAAAGAACCATAACTTGTAGACAGAGAACTTCCATTTATAGAATTAGAAGTTCCCAATACTGTTCCTGTTATAGAGGTCGAACGAAGTTCAATGTATAAATTGTCAGTTGGAGTTCCAGTCTTCTTTAAATTCAAAACAATAGAACTTAAATTATAAGTAGCAGAGGCAGTAAAAGATTGTCCTGTTTGTTCTGCACCCCCCCCATCTCCATAAAGTAAAAAATCCCCACCACCCGTTGTTTGAGATTCCATTAATTCGTGGACTGTATAGGTTACTTCAACTTCAGAAGGCCAAGGGTGGGGAGAACCGATACCGGTAAAACTTGCATCGAGGATGGAGAGGGCGGAGATGATAGGATAATCACCATAAAGAAAAAATTCATTTGGCGAAGACGAAACCCAACTTGTAGAATATTTAAATCCACCAATACCTCCACCAGTACTACCCACAAGACCAAGGTAATTAGAAACATCTCCCTCACTATATTCACAAACAACAAGATATACACCACCTTTGTTTAATTGAATTTGATTAGAACCCGAAAAAGAAAAGGATGTAAAACCAGTGCTAATTGTGGCAGCAGAAACAACATCAGAGGTTGCTATTGCAGCTGCTGTTGGAGCAGAAGATGTATCACCAACATTGTAGATAGTTGCAACAACATCCCCCGTCGGAGAGCCAACAACACTAAACTTAAAAGTGATACTTTTTAATCTACTCCACTTGGATAATGTTAATGTTTGACCACCCTTAACATAGTCCACACTGTTTAGGCGGACATTACTCCATTCAGATTCTATATCTTTACTATTAATTAATTGGTCAGCAGATGAATCAAAAGTAATTGCCGTATCTACCTGCACGTTATATTCAAGCTCATCACTATCAACGTCTGTGCCTATAAAAACTAAATCAGGAGTAGTGTCTGGGTCTGAGCTTTCATCCGCAGGACTACTTAAGTCAACTGTTGGTGGAAAGTTGCCATTTATGGCCATCTGAGCCGCTGCCCAACCGTCTGAAGCATTAGTAGTAAAGTCAACCGCACCAGAAGCACCAGCTGAAGTAAAAGCTTTTCTGGCAATCACAATCCCGGCGGTGGTTACGGATGTATTATGGTCTACTGTCCAACCTGCAGTTTCAAGAGTATAAGGCACATCATTATCATCCATACCTGTAACCGCAAAAACTAAAGTATCAATAACCGTGTTAATGGATGGCGCTTGGGGTGTATTACTTGTTCCTGTCGCTCCTATCGTATCTACCGCATAAATAGGATTATCTGCATTAAACCCCGTAATTCGATACATCCTACCAACGTAATCCTCACTATCTCCAGTAAAAGTTACATAAGTACGAGTTATATCATCAGCATCAGCTATCTTCCACCAACCCCAAGTAGAGTTACCACCTGCCACAAATTGAATACCAAAAGCCTTAGTAAAACCATGGCTTGAAGCCATGGCAATGTCATCATCTTTAGCAATAAAAGCCACCAGTAAATTACCAGCTACCGTTCCTGAAGGTAAAGAAACATCAAATGTCGTCACTTTTGTCTTAGATATATTTGTAGAACTTTCAATCGTCGGCGCTGCTCCATCCGCAGCAATCTGCCACTGACGGGCTTCTTGAAAGTCACCGATTTTTAAGGGACCTAATAAATAAAATTGCGGTGAAACATCAGGCGCATCATACTCATAACTTAACTCATAGCTCCCTCCTTTCTGCCATTCTACCTGCCAAACAAGACTTTTTTCATTTTCATTACTGGAAAAAACATCATGGTCTAAAATTTCAAACGAAGCTGGAACAGTTTCTCTTATTTCTCCTTTAAAATCTTGATTGGCTGTGATATTAAAATTCATGACATAATTTGCCTTATAAGGGTTGATTCTGGTGGCGGTAATTCTTTCAACTTCAAAAGGGATATTTTCTTTAACTTCAAAAGAATCTTCGATTTCATAACCATTATCAAGATTAGTTAATTTCAACTGATAAAGACCTATTTCCTCCGTTTGAAAATAAGCAAGGTAATCCGGATCATCGGTCACATTATTAGCCCCACAAGTTTCGGAATTTTTAATGGTGCCATCAGAAGACAACAAAGTTATTACTTCCGACTGAGGAGTTCTAATTTCAAGTTTAAGAGCAACCTTGCACAAAGTATGACCATCATCATCCAAAACAGCCATTTGCAAATAAGCTTTTTCATCCGGCAAATAAATCGACTTATTGATATTAATTGCCAAAACCCCCCAAGTAAAATCTTGTTCTACTAATTCATCATTTACGTCACTAGTTGAAACTTTAACAGTATATTTTCCCGGCTTAAAATCTCTTGGAGAACTAACCTTTAAATTACCATCTTCAATTTTTGTTTCTAAGTTTTCAATTAATTCCCCTGCCCTAGATACCGAGATGGTTAATTTTTCATCTTGATAATCGTTTAGGGCAATTTCGACTGGTTCGTTGGGGTGGTAATTGGCTTTGCTTATTTGGGGTTTATCTTCTTTGGGGTCAATTATTTTTTTTATGTCCTGCCACAACTCGGAAAGAGAAATGGTGGGAATAATACTGGGAGTGGCGGTGGCGATAGTAGAAGTAGGGAGTGAAATGGGAGTGGCAGTGAGATTTGTTAAAGGGCTATCGGGGGGAATTGGAATGGGTGGGGCGGCAGTTGTGATTGATGTTGGGGAAAGTGAAGGAGTCGGGGGTGGGGTTATGGCTTGTGATTGAGCGCTTGGGGTAGCTTCGTTTTCTTGGGCGATAAGTAATAAAGGAGTGGCTAAATTATTTACTAGGAATATTAATACCCAAATTATGCTTAGTCTTTTTTGGAGTAATTTATTCATTTTTAGAATTTTGCCTTGTATCGCAGGATAATGTCTCCTACTCTAGACAAGGCACTGCCTGTATTTTTGGCGGCTAACTTTAACCTGATGACGGCAATTTCTCCGGCCGCATCCCATTCTGGCGCCCCGCCGTCGTTTAGGACTGCTTCGGTACAACCCGATGAACTCCAAGCCAAACTAGCCGTAGAACCCACCGAACACACCTCCGACCCCGGCGTATCACTATCATTAGT